>Ga0187893_10000524_pt1:0-62500 | contig 98983 bp, 72 predicted proteins | sample MA1701074metaG_FD_139574 | JGI IMG/M metagenome (GOLD analysis project Ga0187893, IMG submission 139574) | White microbial mat communities from a basaltic lava cave in the Kipuka Kanohina Cave System on the Island of Hawaii, USA - MA170107-4 metaG ...
GCGCCATGCTTCGTTGCTCCTCGTCGACGATACTCTCCGCCGTATCGCCTCCTCGTCTCGCCTCGCCTGACGCCAAAATCGCTCCGGCAAACCCTAGCCGGACTTATGAACGGGAGCACTAAGGGTCGGCTCCAAGGAGAGCGCGGTGTCTTCGGATGACAGACCTTTTCCAGGATCCGCGCAGCCTCTGCGATCGTTTGTTGCCCTGGAGCCGACCCTATCATCACCTTCCTCCACGAGCGGCCTGCCTCCGGGCTTCACTCAGCGGCCCGGGAATCATCTCCCGCCGCTCTCGACGGCGGATCCATCGCCTCACCGAAAAGTGGAGGCCGCTACCTCGTAGGCCTTCCTCAGGCCGACAAGTTCCTCTTCCATGCGAGGCCTGCCGGTCTCGGCAGCCTCCACGGACGACGATTCGAGTTCACAGAGGCTCCTGTGCACCGCGTCCTTTCTCTTCACCAGCTCGAGGAGGGCATCGTCGAGTGCCCCACGGGCCTTTGCGCCGGCCCTTCTCACCTCGGCTTCGACGTCCTCGATGTGGCATTCGAGCTTGGCAATCTCGCTGCGCACCCCTCGCTCGAAGGCGCGCTTCATCTGGAGTGCCACCACCGAGCCGGAGTCGCCTGCGGCTGTAACCCGATAGGAGTCGAACGGCGGGTTCCATGCACTCGACTCGTTGTCGCAACCCCACATCGCCAGTCCAGCGACCATCGCAAGGGGTAGGTATCTCCTCACGGCCGTCCTCCTTTCGACAGGAGAGATAACGGACGACAGGGGCTCCTTCTGGTCTTACGAGCTCGTTAACCCCGCCTTCAGAGCCCCTGGGTCCTTTCCTTTCGTCGATTGCTGGGCCCGCCCTGCCTTCCTACCGGGACGACGCCATCCTTTGGATCGACGTCACACCGAACAAAGCTGGGGGCGAAGAGCCGCCGAAGTGCACCTTCTCGAGTATTCCATCCTCCATGCGGTAGACCGCCTCTCCGACCGAGCGCCACTCGGAATCGGCCGCCGGCTCGCCTTTTCCGGCTCCCGAACCTGTCGGAGGCTTGTCCTCCTGCGATGCCCCCCGCGTCTGGGGGCCTGATTGCGCGCCGCGCGGGAGTGGGACTAGCCCGCCGCGGGCGAGGATCGAGAATCGAGCGATTCTCGAGGATCCGATCTCTTTGATTTGCTCGAATCGGAGTCGGACCTCGTTAGCCTGATCCGTCTCGCTCTTCGACTCTTCATAAAGGGGTGCCAGCGCGAGCATCTTGCCGGGTTCGAGGACTTCCTTGTGGAGACCGGACCCGAAGATGAGCCGCAGGTGCGGCTCAGCCTCCCGTGGGATTAGGAGGGTCTGTGCTCCCTTCTTCACAAGCCCATCCGGGCCGAGTCGAACTGTGAGCGTAGTCGGTCCCTTTTCCGTTCTTTCTCCTTCCGTGGTCCTGGGCTCGTCGCCGCCGCGGCCGCGCGTAGGGTCTATGTACTGCGAGTTTGCGCCGGTCGGAGGCGTTGCGCTCCGATCGATCGAGAGGAGCAGCGTGGTCTCACCGTTCGCCGTCGCCCCGTGGACTGTGAGGTCGTATCTGCCGGTCACTCCGCGCCTCTCCACCGCGCCGGCGCTCACGAAGGCCATCTTGACTCCCGACTTGAGCGTGAGGGGGAGCGACCCCTTTTGCGCTTCTTTCGGCTCGTTAGCTCTCTCGGCGGGTCCACGGGTCCCCCTGAGGAGTTCGAACTGCGCCGATGCCTCGAGCGGATCGGGTGCCGGATCCGGGAACGGGCCGCGGCCCGTAGGAGCGGGGGGTCTTCCGCTCGGTGGGCTGCCTTCGCCGCCTCTGAGCTTGCCGCGCTCGCTTCCCCGGCTTTCCTCGCCGGCCTTCCCCGAAGGGGCGCCGTCGAATGGAGGCGCCACGCTCGGGAGCTTGGTCATGTCGACGGCCGGAGCTTTCTCGATCTCCGCGCGAGTCGCCAGGAGCGAGAAGGATCTATCCTTCGGAACGAATTTGAGCAAGGGCCACGGGACCGCGACGAGTTTCTCGCCAATCCCGAGGATCCCCCCGTACGAGAGGACGGCGTACGCGACCATCCCCTTCTCGGTGATGACGAACTCCTCGATTTCCCCGAGGTCCTCACCTCCGATGCCCCGCACACCCCTCCCGATCAGTTTCCCTGCTCGGTGGATGGGGGCCTTTTCTGTCGTCTGACTCGAATCCCCTATCTGAGGGTCGATGCCCCTCCGTTCTTGAGCCATCGAGACCGCGGCGACAAACACGGCGAGCATTGCGCTCGCGAGGACCGCAAACGACGCGCGTGAACGCATGGGTTCCTCCTTTTCGTTTCCGCAACCTTTCAGCGGCGATGAGCCGCCACGCTCGCAAAGCCCGATCTCGGTCGAGCTTTTGGTGGCGGTCGGCTCAAGAGCCGCGTCCATCGAGAACGGAATAGCCGCCCGAGCCCCGCACGGAATCGAAGCGGCATCCTACGGGTGGGCTCCATCCGCGATGGACCTCGCCCGGCCCGGTGAACGGTTACGAGCTTTTCTTTTCTCTCCCTGCGGCCGAGTTGACTCTGCGGCCGCTGGGCACCATGAACAGAGCGTGCAACGTGTCCAAGGAGCAACGGCTGTGCCTCCAGCCTCTGACCCCTCGGAGAATCCATGACGGCCGGGCGTCCAATTCATGCCTCCGACGGCCTTTACCGGCTCGACGGAATTTCGGTGGAGTAGCCGGACTCAGCCCATGATCGATCGTCGCGCCGCAGCCCCGCGACTGCGTTATTTTCAACTGCGATCCGACGCCATTGCGGGATCTCGCGACGCAACAAGAGCTTCGAGCCTCCGGGGCGGCTCAGGAAGGTGGCTGTATTTGGTGCCGATCGCGGTCTAGGAGGGGAGCAAGATGAGGACCGGCGAAGAGTGGTCTTCTGGACGAAGGACCAGAGCCCCTCCATGTGCCGACACGACCCGCCTCGCGATGGCAATGGCGAGCGCCGAGGCATTCTTGGCTTGCGCCGCTGCGAGGGGAGGCGCCCGGTCCCCTGTGGTTCGACAAGCGGTCCGGTTGTCGCGGACGGCGATCCGCGCAACACGTTTTCCACGGACGGCCGCCGAAGACGACTCGACCTCGATCGTCACCGGATCGCAGCACGCGCGCAGGGACTCTTCGAAGAGACGTGCGAAGGCCATTGCGAGCACTTTGAGATCCCCGGACACGGTGATGTCGACCTCACCGGTCTCACGGAGTTCCATCCGGCGCCCCGCCTGGACCGACAGTCGCTCGAACGCCGTCCTCCAAGCCTCGGCGAGTCGGCACGGCTCAAGGATCACTTTTGAGGCCGCCGAGAAGTCTTCGAGATCCGCGAAGATGCGGGCGAGGTCGCAGCGCGGCGGCGTCATCGCATCGAGTGTTTCGAGCGTCTCCGTCCGACACGCGAGGTCGAGGCGGATCAGGTTCAGTCCCGACTGGATCTCATCCAGCGCGTTTCGCCCCTCATGTACAAGGAGATGGACCACCTCTCGGTCGAGGTGCTCCCACGGCCCCCGACGATTGACTCGTCCCGTCCGCATTCGCATCGTCAAAACCCTCGAGTTCCCTTACGTCTTTCCTCCGCTTCGTGGCGATCGCTCGTCGGCCCCGTTCGCCTGGTACGCTTTGAGCCGATTGTAGAGAGTCCGCAGGTTGACACGCAGCATCTCCGCGGTTTTTTTCTTGTTCCCTCCGAAGTGCTCGAACGTTGCGAGGATCGACTGCCGTTCGATCTCCTCCAGCGGGGTCCCGACCTCGAAAACGATCCGTTTCGAGGTCCGGCCGTTGGAATTCTCTTGGATCTCCGGCGGCAGGCAGTTCGGGAGTATCTCATCGGAGGCGACGATGAAGGCTCGGTGCATGACGTTTTTCAGCTCGCGGACGTTGCCGGGCCAGTGATACCTTCGGAGGAGTCTCACGAAGTCGCTCGAGAGATGCTTCGCAGTCCCCTCTGCGCGGTTCAGCTCCGAGAGGAAATGGGCGGCCAAGAGGTCGATGTCCTCCTTGTGCTCCCGCAGGGGTGGAAGTTGCATCGAGAACACGTTCAGCCGGTAGAACAGGTCCTCCCGCAAATGGCGGTCGGCGACCGCTTCCGTGGGGGAACGGTTCGTCGCAGCGATCACGCGCACGGCCACCTGGATCTGCTCGTCCCCGCCGATCCGAGTGATGATTCCGGTCTCCAGCACGCGTAAGAGCTTGACCTGGAGTTCGACCGGCATTTCCGCGATCTCGTCAAGAAAAAGGGTCCCTCCATCCGCGCGCTCGAAGTTGCCCCGGTGGAGACCGACCGCCCCGGTGAAGCTGCCCTCTTCATGCCCGAACAGTTCGCTTTCGATGAGCTGCGGCGAAATCGCGCCGCAGTTGATGGGGAGGAACGGTTTCGCACGGCGGTGGCTGAACTCGTGGATGGTCCGCGCCACGACTTCCTTGCCGGAGCCGCTCTCACCGACGACGAAAACCGTGGCATCGGTTGGGGCAACCTTGGCGATCAAGTCGTAAACGTTCTCCATGGCCGATGAATTGCCGATGAGGCTCCCGAAAGAGCCGAACCTTCTCAGCTTCTTTTGAAGGTCGCCGACTTCCAGTTGGAGTCCCCGGATCCTGAGCACGTTCCTGACGATGCTCTTCAGCCGTTTTTCGTCGATGGGCTTGGTCAGGTAATCGGAAGCACCGAGGTGGAGCGCTTGCACCACCGAGTCGGCGGAGCCGTGTCCAGTGATCACCACCACCTCTACGGCCGACCTGGACTCGATGCCCCGGATGAGGTCGATTCCTGGCCCGTCCGGCAGCACCAAGTCGACCAAGAGCAGGTCGGGTACGCCTTCCCGGAGCTCCGCGGCGGCCTCCTGGAACGAGCCAGCGGTCTTGACGGTGAATCCTTCGCCCTCGAGCAGCTTTCTCAAGTAGCGCAACGTGAGTTTGTTGTCGTCCACGATGAGCGCGTTGGGCATAAGGGCAACCGTTCCTGGGTGGAAACCCATTTCAGCGGACATTCTCAGCAGGCGGCGTGGCTGAGGATCTCCCTCAGAGCGTCTATATCCACCGGCTTGACGAGGTGGTGATCGAAGCCCGCTTCCTGAATCCGGCGGCAGTGCTCGGGCTGAGCGTATCCCGTGACCGCCACGAGAAGGATTGAGTCGATCCGCTTGCGTAGGAGCGCGGCGAGCTGGTAGCCGCTCATCCCCGGGAGACCGATGTCCACGAGGGCGACGTCGGGGACCTGTCGTGCGGCTGCATGAAGAGCCTGCTGGCCGTCGTGAGCGACCGTCACTGTATGACCCCAGGCATTGAGGAGCCGCTGAGTGAGCCCGGCCAGCTCAGGCCGGTCATCGACGATCAGGATGCGTCGGGGGGATCCATCTTGCACCTCCCCTCGTCCTTCGCACGGCGGCGCATTCGCTCCCGTGGGCCGGGATGGTGCGGGAAGGCGGACGATGAATTCGCTTCCCTTGCCCAAGCCGGCGCTGCGCGCTCCGACTGTACCGCCGTGTAGGGCGACCAGCCGGTGGACGAGCGTCAACCCGACGCCGAGGCCACGATCGCAGCCTTCGAGCGCGCGGTTCGCTTGGGTGAAGGAGTCGAAGATCCGCGGAAGGACATCCTTCGAGATGCCGATCCCCGTGTCCTTGACGCTGAGCGAGACGAATCCGCCCTCCCGGCGCACGGTCACCCAGATCCTGCCGTTCCTCCGGGTGTATTTGGCCGCGTTCGACAGCAGGTTGGAAACCACCTGCTCGAGCCGGACGTCATCGGCCTGAAGAAAGATGGGTCCGGGAGGAAGTGCGACCGAGAGGTCATGTCCCCGCTCGCGGATCAAGGGTCGAACCCCTTCTATGGAACGGGAGACGACCGCTGCGAAGTCGACCCTCCGCTTCTGGAGCCGCATTTTGCCGTGCGCAACGCGGGAAACGTCGAGGAGATCGTCGACCAAGCGAACGATGTAGTCGAGTCTCTCCTTCATTGTCTTTCGGGTTTCGGCGCAGACAGTGTCCGAGGAATCCTCGAAAGCGAGCGTTTCGAGGCCGACCGAAAGGGCTGCGAGCGGGTTGCGTAGCTCATGGCCGAGCATGGCCATGAACTCGTCCTTTCGACGGTCGGCCTTCGCTATCTCCGTTGCGCGCTCACGTACCATCCGATCGAGTCGCTTGCGAGTGGCGATCTCCTTGTGTAGCTCTTCGTTGACCCGGGAGATTTCCGCGGTTCGTGCCGCGACGCGCCGCTCGAGTTCGGCATGGGTCCTCTTCAGCTCTCGGTGGGTTTTTTGAAGGGCGACGAGGGCCTGCCGGCGTTCCTTCGCTCGCTGCGATGCCTTCTGGGCCAGATAGATCGCCGCGGCGATGAGCCCCACGGCCACGAGCCCCGAGGCAAGAGCGATCTCGGGCAAGTTTCCATCGACGAAGCTCTCCTTTCCAAAGAGAGCCTGGATCCGTTTCAGGAGGTTGTCCTTGAGGCCCGCGAGGGCCCACCAGACGCAGATGGCCGCTGTGGCACCTCCGATGATCACGGGGGCGGGCAGCCAGCGGGACACTCCGCGTTTGATGCCCTCCGAGTCGAACATCGAGTGAATGAAGACCGCGAAGCCGACGCTCAAGAATCCGAGCGCCATGGGCAGCGTCATTTGAGGAGCCCCCCCCCAGCCGTATGCGCTCTCGACATCCACGACGTAGCCGACGGATGCTACGAATGCGATCGCCCCGACGCTCGCACCGAGAATGCTCGCAACGACGGAGAAGAATCGGGTCCTCCGCAGGCGCACGAGCAGCAACCCGCCGCAAAGCGCGAAGCAAAGCGCCGCGTTCGGAGGCATACGGTCCGGCGGATGGGCCTGCGCCGTCCATCCGGGGGAGGCGAGGACGCTTTCGATGCCCAAGTCGCGGTCGAGAACGTAGCCGAGATCGATTTGCACGCCGGCGACGAGGATTGCTGAACCGCATAGCGCCGCTGCCCACCTCCACCCGACAACCGTCGAGACGAATCCGACGCCGAGGAGCAGGAACCCCAAAGCGGCGTAGGGCTGAATCGGAGCAGCCGCCGGATCCCCTCCTATGGTAGCGACCTTGCCCGGCCTCCAACCAAGGAGGTCGGCCGCGCCGAGAGCGAGTACGACCACACCCGCCGCAATGAATAGAAAGCGACAGAAACTGTTGGTCATGCCCCGTCCGGGGAACGAAGTGGCATTCACCATTACGGGAACTCCTCTAGTTTCCGGACGACGAGAGGGGTTAATTCTACCTGGATCCACAGGATGGGCAACGGAAACGATTTACCGCCGGAAGGTGGCCTCTACCAGGATAGGGTGAAGACCTGATTGCCGATTGAAGCCGCGATACTGCTCTCCGATTCTGTGGAGCTTCCGTGATGTGGTGCCGGTCAGGCGCTCGGCGCAGGGGGGGGGAGCACGATCGGGATCACTTTCAGGCGGAAGTAGAGGTCCTCGCGGAATGCTCCCTTCTCAACGAGCTTCTTCAGGTCGCGGTTCGTCGCCGCGATCACCCGCACGTCGACCGAGATGTCCTCCTGACCTCCGACCCGACGGAAGGCCCTCTCCTCCAGGAAGCGCAGGAGCTTCGACTGGAGATAGGATGCCGCCCTCTTCCACGGCCCCCACCGCGCCCTTCCCCGTCTCCACGTCCCGGACGCGATAGCCCTCTTGCTCGAGAGTCTCCTTGAGGGACCAGCGGATCAGCTTCTCATCGTCGACGACGAGGATGCTGCCCTTTTCCATCGGTCCTCCTTTCATCTCATGAACTCAGTGTTCTCCGCGACCGATACGTGACACTGCCCGCACCGGACGCGCTCGGGGTGGGTGCAGACGATCTCGCGGCGCGCTTGTGGGCCCGTGTGGCAGGCGGCGCAGTTCTCCCGCAGCAGGTCTTGATGGGGGATCACAGGGGGGGCGAGCGGATGCTGGCGCTTCCCTCGCCTGAAGTCCTGTGTGAGCCCTCGAAAGAGGCTCGGGGCGAAGAGCTGCTCGGTCTCCCGGTGGACGTGACACTGCTCGCAGCGGCTGTAGGCCATGGATCCTGCCCCTTCGCCGTGGGGAGATGGCGGGGAAGGGCCCATGCCCTCGACCTCGAGGCTCCACTGGCCGTGGCAGGAGGTGCAGCTCGCCCCGAACGGGCCGTGCGGGATGACCGGAGGAGCGCCGTCGTAGGCGCGACGCGCGGCGCGCGCGGCGGAGGCGGTTCCGCCGCTGGCTCCTACTTTCGGGCGGGGCGGAACCGCATCGTCCTTGCTGCAAGCCGCCAGGAGCGGGAGGCCGAGGGAAATCACGCCGAACGAAATCACGCCTCGGGAAATCTCATCTCGCGAAATCACACAGCGCCTCCGCATCGCATCACACTTTCCGGATCCGTACCGCGCACTTCTTGAAGTCGGGCTCCTTGCTGATGGAGTCCATGGCGTCCAGGGTCGCCAGGTTCACAAGCTTCTTTTCGTCGAAGAAGGGAACGAAAAGGCTCCCGCGCGGGGTTTTTCCCCTTCCATCGACCTTCGCCGGCAGCTCGATCCCTCCCCGGCGGCTCTCGACGCGCACTAGGTCGCCGCTCTGGAGGCCCAGCTCCTGCGCGTCGACCCGGTTGACCTCCACGTAAGCCGCCGGGACGGCCTGGTGCAGCTCCTTGACCCGCCGCGTCATGCTTCCGGTGTGCCAGTGTTCGAGGACGCGCCCCGTCGAGAGCCAGAACGGGAACTCCGCGTCGGGAACCTCGGCGGGGGCGTGATAGGGGCGGAACCAGAACGCCGCCTTCTCGCCGTAACCCTTCGCTTTGTAAAAATGAACCCCTTTGGCCTTCTTGACGTAAGGATCGTGCCCCGCGGCGTAGCGGTAGCGGGTCTGCTTGCCGCCCACGACCGGCCAGACCATGCCCCTCGTCCCGAGCAGCTCATCGTAGCTCGCCAGGTCCTTCCCCGTCCCCAAGGTGAAGCTTCTGTATTCCTCGTAGAGAGATTTGTGCCAGTCGCCCTCCGGCGGGGGGAAGAGGCTCCCCATCCCCATGCGCTGGGCCACCTGGATGATCTGGAGCGCGTCCTCGCGTGCCTCGCCGGGAGGATCGACCATCTTCTCCCAGTGCTGCGTCCGCCGTTCCGTGTTGCCGAAGATGCCCTCCCTCTCGACCCACGCGGCCGAGGGCAAGATCAGATCGGCGGCGTCGGTCGTGGGGGTGGGATAGATATCGCTCACGATAACGAAGGGGCCTCCCGGCTTGCGCGCGATCCGGCTCAGATTCGGCAGGCTGACCCAAGGGTTCGTGACCTGGATCCAGATGACCTTGATGTCCCCGCGCGCCAGAGCGCGGAACATGTCAACGGTGTGCGGCCCAGGCTTGGCGGGGATCGTCCCCGTCGGCACCTTCCAGATCTTCTCCGCTTTCGCTCGGTGCTCCTCGTTCGTCACCACCATGTCCGCGGGGAGCCGGTTCGAGAGCGTGCCCACCTCCCGGACCGTGCCGCAAGCGGACGGTTGGCCGGTGAGGCTGAGTGGGTTATTGCCCGGGCGCGCGATTTTTCCCGTGATGAGGTGGATGTCGTTGATGAGGTTGTTCATCCAGGTGCCGCGGGTGTGCTGGTTCACGCCCATGCACCAGAGGCTCACCGTGCCGCGAACCAAGTTGCCGTAGACCTCGGCGAGCGCTTCGATGTGGCTCGGGCTCACTCCCGTGATCTCGCTCACTTTCTTGGGTGCGTATTCCTCGAGCTGGGCCCTAACCTCATCGAGCGATGCGTCGCGAGGCGCGTCCTCGAATAGGTACCGATCAGCCTGGTCGCCGTAGCAGCCGTAGCCGATCGTTTTCGCATCCTCGATCCCCCGTTTGAAGCAGACGTTCTCGTCGATGAAGGCCTGGTCGATCTTGCCGTCCCTCAGGAGGAGGAAGAGGATGCCGTTCGCCAGGGCGAGGTCGGTCCCCGGCCGGATCTCGACGTACGTGTCGGCGTACTCGGTTGTGGGGGTGCGCCGCGTCGCGATGTCGATGATCCGAACGCCGCGGTTGCGCCGCTTGTGCTCCAGGATACGGCTGAAGAGCACCGGGTGCATCTCGGCCATGTTGTTGCCCCAGAGCACGAAGTCGTCGGCGACGTCGAGGTCTTCGTAGCAGCCCATCGGCTCGTCGCTCTGGAACTGCGTCATGAACCCCGAGACGGCGCTCGCCATGCAGATCCGTGCGTTGGCCTCGAGGTTGTTCGAGCGGAGGCCCGCCTTGACCCACTTGAGCGCGGCGTAGCCGTCGAAGACGGTCCACTGGCCCGATCCGTAGACCGCGACCGCTTCGGGGCCGTGGTTCTGAAGGGCCTCGGCGAATCGCCCGGCCACGAGGTCCAGGGCATCGTCCCACGAGATTTTCGAGAACCCTTTGCCGCCGGCTTCGCGCCTCATCGGGTGGAGGAGACGGTCGCCGCCGTAGAGCAGGCCCGGAAGGTGATATCCCTTCACGCAAAGCAGACCCCGGTTGACGGGGCTGGCGGGATCCCCGCGTACGGCGGCGATCTTGCCGTCCCGGACGCCCACCTCGACGCCGCAGCCGGTGCCGCAGTAGCGGCAGGGCGCCTTTCCCCACTTCAGGTCGAAGTGAGACACTCCTCCGCTCGGAGGAACGACGCGGGTAGCCTCGTCGCGGTCCGTGCAGGAGAAGGCCGCGACGCCCGCCGCGGCGGTCCCCAGCTTCCGGATGAAATCCCTGCGGTTCATTCCTGAGCCCTCTTTTTTCCTCTTTCTTCAGCCCTCATCCCTTCTTTCCCTTCTCGTACCAGGCGTGCTCCGGCCGCGAGAGGATTCCGTCGATCACGGCCTCCACCGCCTTTGCCTGATCCGTCTTTCCGTCTTCCGCAGCGCGGCGGGCGATCTCGCGGGCTTCCGGGACCAGCTCCATGTAGAAGCGCTCGGAGACCTCGAACATCCCGTGCCAGTGAGTGAAATCGGGGCCCATCATCGATGCGCCCATGCGCGCCCTGCGCCCCTCGTGGTGCCAGAGGAGATACCAGGTCCACTCGATCCTCTCGTCGAAGTCCGGCGGCGTGAGAAGCGCCTGTTTCTTCAGCTCTCCGATGATCGCCTGACCGGGCTTGGCGAACTTCTCGTTGTAGAGGACGACGAGGTCGTCGTATTGCTTGTAGAAGCCGTTGACATAGTCGGAGGTGTGGCAGTGGAGGCAGACGTCTTTCAGTGCCGCCGGAGAGCGGGATCCGTTCCCCGAGCCAGTTCACCAGGACGCCCATCTCAGGAAACTCCCTCCTGAGAGATCTGGATGAAGAGAAGGCCCTTCTCGATTCTCAAGGGATAGCGTGGGAGGGACTCGCCCGCCTCGGCGGGCGGCCCCCCCGTGGCGGTTCCCGAGGGATCGAAAGTGCCGTTGTGGCACGGGCAGTAGTAGCGGTTCTTGTGCGGCTCCCAATGGACCTGGCAGCCCAGGTGGGGACACGTGCTTGAGAGCGCGAGGAAGTCCTCGGCGCTGCCTTTCGCGGCGAGCCGGGTGACGTTGACCGGCCGGCCGTTGGGGAGGCGAAAGCGAAACGATTCGCCCTGCTTTAGGCTTGCCTCAGGCGCGACGAAGATCCAGAGCCCTTCTTCTTTGCGCACGGGGAACAGGAATCGGCCCGCCATGAGGCCGAAAGCCCCGTATCCGGCCGCCAGGCCGCCCGCCATGGCGAGCGAGCCGGCGGTCGAGAGGAAGTCCCGCCGCGCGGGACCCGTCGGCCCCGAGCCCATCTCACGCGCTCCGACTGAAGATGGCTCCACAGTTGGCTCCACCTAGGGGTGCCCTTTCTCTTCCAGCCTTCCCCACCAGAGCGCTCGAAGTTCGCAACGACCGTGCCGCCCACCGAAGAAAACCACAGGGCTCGGGGCGCAAGGGGACGAGAAGGTCGGCGCCGGTAGATCCTCTTCGATTCGTGGCGGGATTATACGTAAGGTTGCGGAAATTTCCACGCGCCTTGAATTCCCGATCCCCGGATCGGCGGGCCCCGGCGAGGCGGTTCAGGGCGAAGAATGTCACGGCACGGTGAGTGCACTTCATGGCGACGGCGAGGACGGCCCCCTGAGCCCGTTGCGAGGGGAATCTTCACCTGAAAGGAGGATCGCCATGCTCGTCGGGACCTTGTGCAAGAAGGACGTCGACCTGATCGAATCCCGCCAGACGGTCCACGAAGCCGCGAGCCGGATGCTCCAACGTGGGGTCGGCTCGCTCGTGATCATAAACGCCGCCAGGGAGCCGGTGGGGATCGTGACCGACCGCGACCTCGTCGCCCGCGTGCTCGCCTCGGGGAAGAATCCTTTAGAAACTCGGATCGCGGACGTGATGACGTCCAACCCGGAAGTCGTCCGGGAAGATGCCGACCTTGCGGATGCCCTCGGTCGAATGCGCGACGGCCCCTACCGGCGGCCCCCAGTCGTGAACCAGACCGGCAAGCTGGCCGGCATCGTGACGCTGGATGACGTCCAGATGCGCCTCATGGAGACCATCAAAGACTCGTTCCGGACGGTGTGCGGGCACCTCGACCAGGTTCGGTCGGTCCTGGTAGGCCAGGTGCGCAGCACGGATAGCCGCTGAGAAAACCCGGAGCCGCGGGGCCGGCTAAATCGGCGCTACGCGCATTCGCCCGTCGACCGCTATGACCCCGCGGCCCGGCTCGAGGACCTTCACGGGGTTGAGGTCCATCTCGATCAGCTCCGGGATCGCCTCCACGAGGGCCGAAATGCGCTGGATGAGCGTGATGAGGGCCTTGCGGTCTCCCGGGGCCGCCCCTCGGTAGCCTTCGAGGATTCTTTGCGACCGCAGCTTGCCGAGCATCTCGGATGCGTCGGTGTCGCTGACGGGGGGCAGGCCGAACGCGACGTCCTTCATCAGCTCCACGAGCACGCCCCCCATGCCGCAAACGATCAATGGGCCGAACGTCGGGTCCGCGGTGACTCCGACGAGGGTCTCGATGCCGCCCGCAACCTCGCGCTGAAGAAGTACGGCCTCCAGAGGTAATCCGGCGGCTTGCAGCCGTTCGGCGAGGGTCTTCACGGCCCGCTCGACCTGTTCGGCCGAACGGAGGCCGAGGATGATCCCTCCGACGTCGCTCTTGTGTACGAGACCGGGGGCGATTGCCTTGGCCACGAGGGGGAAATCGATACTCGACGCCGCAACCGGGGCTTCCTGCGGGGAAGCTCGGATCGAAGCGGCGAATTCGATACGTGCGGCCTTGAGGATCAGGGCGAGATCGCCCGTCTCGATCCAAACCGATTCTGCGGAGCCATCGAGCACTCGGTCGATGACCGCTCGCACGGTGGCCACGGCGAAGGAGTCGAGCTTCAGGACCTCTCCGCGGGGCCGGCTCCGCCAGCGGGCGTACTTCTCGGCCGCGGCCAGCGCAAGCGCGGCGTTCTCCGGAAAGTTGTAAGCGGGAATGCGTCCGCCGGACCCCGTGGAGAGGAGATCCGGCGCACCTCGAGACGAGAGGAAGACCGAGAGGAGCGGTTTTTGAGGCTGGATCTTCTCCCTTGAGGATCGGAGGGCCCGCGCGACTTCGTCGGCGGAGGTGTCGAGGACCGGGATGTAGATCGCGACGATGGAATCGATGCGCGCATCCGCGCCCACGGCCTCCAGGGCCCGTTCGTATTGCTCGGGAGAAGCCGAAGCGATCATGTCCACCGGGTTCGAGAGGCCCGCCTGGGGGGGCAAGAATTCGCGCAGCCGCGCGACCGTCTGCGACTCAAGCTCGGGGAGCTGGAGTCCGTGGGCCTCGCAGGCATCGGCCAGGAGGATGCCGGGCCCTCCGGCGTTCGTCACGACGCCGACGCGGCGGCCCGGAGGGACGGGCTGGGTCGCGAGCAATGCGGCCACATCGAACAGCCTCTCGAGGGTGTCGGTGCGGATGACCCCCGCCTGCTCGAAGAGCGCCTCGACCGCCACATCGAGGCTGGCCAAGGCGGCCGAGTGGCTGGACGCGGCCCGGTTTCCAGCGGTGGACCTGCCGGACTTGACGGCGATGATCGGCTTTTGCCGCGCGACTTCGGGGGCGATGCGCGCGAACTTCCGCGGGTTTCCGAAGCTCTCCAGGTACAGAACGATGACCTTTGTTCGCGGATCCTGGCTCCAGAAACAGAGGAGATCGTTGCCCGACACGTCGGCCTTATTTCCCATGGAGACGAACGTCGACACGCCGAGGCCGAGCTGCCGGAGATAGTCGAGGATGGCGATCCCGAGGGCTCCGCTCTGCGACGACATGCCGATATTTCCGGGGGTCGGTTGGGTCCGCGAGAAAGTCGCGTTGAGGGATACGGCGGGATCGGTGTTGAGGACTCCCAGGCAGTTCGGCCCGACCATGCGCATTCCCGATCCTCGAGCGAGCTGGACGAGCCGTTTCTCCGTTCTGCGGCCTTCCGGCCCGGTCTCCCCGAACCCCGCAGAGATCACCACCGCACCACGAACGCCGCAGCGGGCGCACTCGGCGAGGACGTCCTCCACGGATTGCGCGGGGACGGCCACGACCGCCAGGTCGATGGCCGAGCCGATCGCCGCGAGGTTGGGATAGGCCCGTAGGCCTTCGATCGTGTCGGTCTTCGGGTTCACCGGAACTATCTTTCCCTTGAACGCTCCGCGCTTCAGATTGGCCATGAGCATGCCGCCGATCGTCTCCGATTTTCGCGATGCCCCCACGACTGCGACGGAGCGCGGCTGGAGGAAGGAGCGGAGGCTCATCGCCCGAGCCTGGATCTCCCGCTCGAGGCTCGCCTCCTCCAGTTCCGCCGTTTCTTCCGTGGGAAAGGAAACGTGGATGATCCCCGACTCGTAGGATCGCTCGATGGCGAAGCCGCTCTTGGCGAAGAGCTCGAGCATGCGGTTATTCTCGCCGAGCACTTCGGCCTCGAACCGCGTGATGCCGTTCCATCGGGCGATGGGGGCAAGATGCTCCATTAGGAGGGTGCCGATGCCCCGCCCCTGGTGCGCGTCTTCAACCAGAAAGGCGATTTCCGCACGTCGAGGGACTTCCTCTCCGGCTCCGGGCGCGCTCTCCGACCCACCAGGGGACTCTCGGAGCGTCGAATAGCGGGCGATTCCGATGACCCTCTCGTCCTCACCCGCAGTCAGCGTCGCGACGAGGGCCGCCTCACTCCGGAAATCGACGGCGGTGAAGCGGTCGATCTCGCTTCGCGAGAGGCGCCTGCGAGGGCCGAAGAAGCGCATGTAGAGGGACTCGGCGCTCATCCGGTCGAAGAGCGCATCGACCCGGTCCCGGTCGTCGGGCCGGATCGCCCGGATGCGGACCGAACCTCCGTCGCGGAGGACGGCCAAGACGTCGTAGCGGCTCCAATCTCGGTGCATCGACCGTGTCAGAGGCGAATCCGGACCAAGCGACTTTTCCCGAGCCGGTCGAGCTTCAGCTCGAGCGTCCTGTCGCCATCATCCTTACCCGCGAAGGCATCGAGGACTTGTTTCAGCTCGTCGATGCCGCGGATCGGATGGCGGTTCACCGAGACCAGGATCTCGTAAGGGAGCACCTTGGCGATAGCGGCCTTCTCACCCGGCTCCACCTTGGCTACCACGACGCCTGGTGCATCGGGGGCGAGGCGGTAGTGGCTCCGCACTTCGTACGTGAGGTCTTTCACCGTGAGCCCGAGGATTTCGATCTTCAACTTGCGCGCGCTCTCGAAATCGGCCGGAGCAACCTCGAGGGGCAGCCAGGCCCTCTTCTCCTGGCCGGCCCGAAGGAAAACCAGCTCCACCCGCTGCCCCACGCCGATGTGAGTGAGCTTCTCGGTGAGGCTGTTGCGCGGCGAGCGCCACGGAGGCCCCGCGTTGGCGAGATACTCCTCGATCATCTCCTCGGGAAGGTCCTCGGGCGGCGCCATCGGATGGAACTCCTCGCGGACCATCTCCATCCGGCTCTGAATCTCGTGAGGTTCGGGCTCGTCCGCCTGGCGGATGCTGAGGAGGATATCCCCGCGATCGAGGCCGACTCGCTGGGCGGGTGCACCCGGATGGACCGCAAGGACGATGATGCCGACCTCGCCGCCGCGGGTGGGGATCTCCACGCCTTGGCTCTTGGCCAGCTCGCGTGTCAGAGACTGGAAATCCGCCCCGAACCAGACCACCTCCTTCTCCTTCTCCGGACCCCCGGGAACCAGCCGAGGATCGATCGCGGCGCCACCGTCGAGCAGATGCCTCAGCTCGGGGATCGTCACGAGCCTCAGGTCGATCTCGTCGCTCGATCGCCCCCGCTGCCGCGTGAATTCCAGCTCGTCCTCTCGGTTAACTTCGATGACGACTCCCTGGATCGAGCGGTCCGAAGGGCTCAGCATAATGGTGCCCGGACGCGGGAACCGCTGGAGGATCGGCTCCAGGACGGCTCGATAGCCCCACACGAAATCTTTCACGCGGTTGAACTCCAGCAGCTCGCGCCGCCGGGCTGTGGAGTGGTCGGCGCAGGCGCCGAAGAGCGGCTGCGAGAGGCTGAAGCCCCCCGGGGAGGCCAGGTCGATCCGGGCGGTCAGCGGAGCGCCTTCCACCTCGATGAGGAAAGCGTGGAACTGACGAAAGGCGCCGGCGAACCGCGCGGCCCGCTCTTCGCCTTCGAAACGGACGACGATCCGCTCGAGCCGGACGGCAGACTCTCGATCCAGTCCGTGATGGACGAGGATCCGGTTGGGTCCGACGACGATACCGCTCGTGAGAAACTCGCTCGGCGAGTCATCGGCGTCGCCCCGCATGCGGTGGAAAGAGCGGCGCCTTCCCTCCGGCTCCTCTTCCTCGCGGCGGAAGGAGCCCCAGACCGTGGGCACGAGCGGGCGGAGCGGTTCCCAGACGGCCTTTCGGACCGCATCCAGATCGTCGAAGTTCAAGGTCGGCTGGGCGGAGATCTCCAGCCCGAGCCACACGTCCGGGGACTTTTCGATGCCGAGACGGTCGGAGAGGCAGAAACCGACGGGGCGCAGCTCGCGGTCCAGGATGAGCGCACCGACCAGGACGTCGAGCCATTCGGCTCCCACTCCGTGGCGGTACTCCGAAGCTGCAGGCTTGAGGGTGTGACACCAGCGGCCGTTCAGGAATTCGGCATGGAGCGAAAGGATCTGTTCGAGTTGTTTTGGAGCCGGAGCGAACTGGATCGGTTCGATTTCGGGGAGGGGGGTTACCGTCCGGACGATGCAGCCGGGGGTCCCCAGGAGAAACGACTCCAAGTTGGCCGGTTGGGGAGGCTGCCCCGCCGTCATGCGTGCGACGAACCTCTCGTCCATCCCGAGGTCGGGTAACCAGATCGTCCTCTCGTCGACTGCAAGCCCGATCGATTCATACGGCCGCTTCTCCTTGTAGTCGGAGACCGTAGCGCCATAAAAGTGCGTTGGAAAACGCCCCTCCCACTTCTGGAGCCAGACTTGAACGGGAACAAGGTGCTTTCCCCACCGCCGGGAGGCTTCTCGTCGCGTCTCGAAGGGGAGCCCGACGGATTCTGCGGCCGATGAGACGTTGGCAAAGATCAGCGCCGCGAGCGTGAGGAAGGCCTTCATTTCGGTCAGTCCTTGTATTTCGTGTGGTAGTCGAGGACGAACTGGTAGCGCAGCCCGCCGCGGAAGATCTCGAGCCGCACCTTCTTCTCTCGCTTCTCACCGGTGAGGACGGAACCGTAGACTTGACGGAGATCCTCCAGTGTCGCGATCTCCCGGCCATCGATCGAGAGGATGATATCGGTTCGACGCAGACCGGCATTGGCGGCGTTTCCCGGTTGGCGGATACCTTGAATGTAGACACCCCGCTTCACGTAGAAGTAGAGGGTCGGGGTCCCGAATTCGTTGATCGCCTTCACGGTCATGTTCCAGGCCTTGCACTCGAAGTCCTCGCCCTCGACCTTCCCCTTGAGCCGGGGCGTCAGCTTTCGCGTCTCCCGCTTGCCGCCTCGCTCGACGAGGAGATCCACTGCCTCCCCCGATGGGAGATCACCGAGAAGCGTGTTGATCGCCGGGATGCTCTCGTGGTGGAGGCCGCTGACCTCGCGGCCCCCGACCGAAAGGATGAGGTCGCCGACTCGAACCCCGGCCGCCTCGCCGGGGGAGTTGGCATCGACCGAAGCGACCAGAACCCCGCGGTCTCCGTCGAAGAACGTGTTGCGGTCGAAGTCGTTGAGAGGTTGGAGCCGCAGGCCGGTCCAGGCCCGCCTCACTTCACGATGGTCGCGCAGTCCTTTCACGATCCGCCGGACCGTGTTCGATGGAACGGCAAACCCCATATCCCCCCCGCCGCCCGTCCCGAGAGTGTTGATCCCCACGACGAGGCCATCCGTGTTGACGAGCGGGCCGCCGGAGTTTCCGGGATTGATCGAGGCGTCCGTCTGGAGCCAAAGGCTGTACTCGCTCTGCCCGGCCAGATATCGGCGCGTGGATGAGAGGATGCCCAGGGAAACGGAGCGCGAAAGGCCCCAGGGCGCTCCCATCGCCAGGACGAACTCGCCTTCCGTCAGTCGATCGGAGTCGCCGAACTCCGCCGAAGGGAGGGAACCGACCGTTTGCTTCTCTTGGCCGGCAGAAACGGCCGATCGCGCCGAGGCCGGTGCTCCCAGTTTGATGAGGGCGACATCGGTCTCCTTGTCTTCCCCGACCTTCTCGGCGGTCGTGACCCGTCCATCGAAAAAGAGGACGCGGATCGTGATTGCCTTCTCGACGACATGCCAGTTCGTGACGGCGTATCCGTCGCCGGAGATGATGACACCGCTCCCCCCCTGCTCGTGGGTCTCGCGCTTGCCTCCGCCGAAATCCTCGACGACCGGCGCGACGTAGATGAGCGCCGGGAAAACCCGCGACTTCGCCTCTTCGATGATCCGGCGGAAATCGGCCGGGTTCGATTTCGCCGCTTCCCCCGAAAGTCCGCCAGCGGAAACGGCGACGCCGCAAAGGACAATCAGCGCATGGAAGCGATTTCGGTTCGGTGAATGGAGGGTCATGGGCGCATGGTAAGGGATCCATGCCGAAGTTGGTAGAACGAGGTCGTACAACACGGCGACCGTTCGGCTTCAGCGGGTCAACTCGGAATGGGCGCGAAGGAGGGCAGCCGCGGCGTCGTCGATTTCTTCGGTCGTGGTGGGGCGGCCGAGCGAGAGACGGACCGCTCCACACCCTAGAAGGGGAGGTACTCCCATCGATGCGAGGACCGGCGAGAGCCGCGTCTCGCCGCTGTGGCAGGCCGAGCCGGTCGAAGCGGCGACGCATCGAGCCCTTTCGAGGAGCTCGCCCCCGTCGACACCTGGAAAGTTGACGTTGAGAGTGTTGGGAAGCCGCTCGATCGGATGGCCGTTGAGGGTGAGGCCGGCAATCGCCTGTTCCAGAAGCGCGTGGAGGCGGTCGCGCAAAGTCCGCAGCCGATCGGTCGCCCCCTCCGTTCGGGCCATCCGGCACGCGGCACCGAGCGCGGCGATCTGATGGACCGCTTCGGTGCCGGCTCGGCGACCTCCCTCGTGACCGGCACCGTGGATGAGCGGCTCGATCACGACGCCCGTGCGGACGTAGAGCGCGCCGCAGCCCTTCGGCGCGTAGAGTTTGTGGCCCGCCAGGCTCAACAGGTCGACGCCGAGCTCATCGACCTTCGCGGGGATCTTCCCGATCGACTGGGCGGCGTCGGTGTGAAAGAGAACCCCGCGTTCTCGCGCGACGTGCGCGATCGCGGCGATCGGCTGGACCGTGCCCGTTTCGTTGTTGGCGTGCATGACCGAGATGAGGATCGTGTCGGCGCGGATAGCCTCGGCGACGGCGGCGGGATCGACATGCCCACGGCCGTCGATCGCGAGTCTTGTGACGCGCCATCCGCCGCGCTCGAGGAACGCACAGACTTCGAGGACGGCAGGGTGCTCTCCGGCACAGGTGATGATGTGACCTGGCCCCTTCCGCCGAGCCACACCCGTCAAGGCGAGGTTGTTCGACTCGCTCCCCCCGCTCGTGAAGACGATCTCCTCCGGCCGGCAGCCGAGGAGGAGCGCGACCTCCGCGCGGTTCGACGCGATTCGCTCCCGGGCTCTCCGGCCGAAAGCGTGCGTGCTGGAAGGGTTGCCGAAGTCGTCGAGACTCTCCTCGATCGCGCGCCGCACGGGATCGAGTACCGGCGTTGTTGCGTTGTAGTCGAGGTAGATCGGAGGCTTGCCGGTTCGGGAAGCGGGAAGGTGCTCCTTCATAGGGTGCGGTCGAGATTCTATACTATGCCGGTTCATGGATCGCTGGATTCCTTCTCCCGAACCGAACCGGATCTCCTCTCGCCTCCCTAAGATCGTCTTCCTGGACGCGGGAGGGACCCTCCTCCACGTCTGGCCATCGGTGGGATACGTCTACGCGGAGGCGGCCGCGCGCCATGGAGTTCTGGTCCCGCCCGCCAGCGTCGATCGGGCCTTTCGTGCCGCTTGGGATCGGAGTCTCGATCGGCGCTGCGCCTCGCGTCACTCGACGAGCGACGACGTTCTCCGCGAGGACTGGCGAATCATCGTCCGGGAGAGTTTCTCCGGGCTTCTTCCGCCGGAGAAAGAACCGCGGCTGTTCACGGAACTCTACGAACGCTTCACCGGCCCCGAACCGTGGTCAGTTGCCGAAGGAGTCCTCGAGACCCTGGCGGAGCTGCGAGGGGCCGGCATCGCCTTGGGAGTCCTCTCCAACTGGGACAGCCGGCTTCACCAGACCCTGGCAGCGCTTGGCCTCACGCACTTCTTCGACCATTTCATCATTTCGTACGAAGTGGGGCTTGAGAAGCCGCACCCCGGAATCTTTCTTGACGCAGCCCGTCAGGCCGGCGTGCGGCCGGCCGAAATCCTCATGGTGGGGGATTCGCTTGACCAGGACATTCTCCCAGCGCACCGCTTGGGGTGGCAGGCCGTCTGGGTTCGGCCGAAGCCTTGCTCGGCCACTAAGGTTGACGTTCCGGTAGGAGTTACGATCATCGAAGACCTGCGTGAGCTAACTCAAAAGCTGCGGAGACCCTTTGTGGAAAAAAGTCAGTGACGAAAAGTCACTTATGAAGAGTCAAAAGAGGTTCCCATAAGCTGCATCGCAACTCGGCTTCGCGGGGTCCCCTGACGTCCCGAAGGTGAGAGGTAGAAAAAGAGGGCCGGCCAAGGTTGTTTGGGTCGAAAGGGTAGGGTTGGAGTTGGGTGAGAATTGTCAGCCGGCCCAGCAAACGATTCTAACGAGGATGTGGATCCCCGCAAGAAAATTCGTAATAAATGCAGAAGTCCCGTTGCCTACTGGTCCGAAGCCGTGTAAGAGTATGCGATTTACTCGGCAAACCAATGGCTTCTCCCTCCAAACTATGACCCTTTAGTCTTTCTATTAAAACGAGATGCGACAAGACATCTACCGGATCGGCATGATCGGGCTGGGGACTGTCGGAGCGGGGGTTTTGGACCTTCTCCAGCGCCGCAGGGAGGACCTTGAACAACGATTGGGTCGAGGGATCGAACTGCGGCGGATCGCCGTCCGCGACCTCAGGCGGCCGCGCAACTTTTTTGCAGGATTCAACCTTGCCGAACTACTGACTCACGATGTCGATTCGATCCTGACCGATCCAGATCTGGACCTGGTCGTGGAGGTTGCAGGCGGGGTCGAGAGTGCGCGGGGATGGATCCTCAAGGCACTGCAAGGGGGGAAGGATGTGGTGACTGCCAACAAGGCGGTTCTGGCCACGCACGGGGGCGAGATTTTTTCGGCGGCCATAAAGAGCGGACGGCGGGTTTTCTACGAAGCGAGCGTCGCAGCTGCCCTCCCGATCATCGACATGCTCCAAAACGGGCTCGTGGCCAACCAGGTCACTCGGATCCAGGCGATCCTCAATGGGACCTGCAATTACATCTTGACTCGGATGGAACAAGATCGTCTCGACTTCCCTTCGGCCTTGCGCCTGGCGCAGGAGAAGGGATTCGCAGAGGCCGATCCTTCGATAGACCTCTCTGGTGGTGATTCTGCCCACAAGCTGGTCCTTCTAGCGGGGATCATCACCCGCTCTCATATTCCGCTCGATCGCGTGTTCACTGAAGGGCTCGATCGGATCACGTCCGAGGACATCGAGTTCGCCAGGACGTTGGGCTACCGGATCAAGATGCTCGCGACGGCCAAGCTCCACGAGGAAGGGAGCTGGGAGCTGCGAGTCCATCCGACGCTGGTCGATCGAGATGAGATCCTCTCCCGCGTGGACAACGAATTCAATGCAGTGGCGATCCGAGCCGACGCCGCCGGCCCGATGGTGATCTACGGCAAGGGGGCGGGTTCCCACCCGACAGCATCGAGCATCGTAGCGGACATACTTCGCGCCGGGCGGGGAGATGGCGTTGGCGGCGATCCTCACTGGAGCGATCCTCCGGAGGTGATTCCGATGGAGCAGGTGAAGCTCCGTCACTACATCCGCCTGCGTATGAAAGACAACCCCGGCGTGATGGGGCGCATCACGTCGCACATGGGCATGCGGGGGATCAGCATCGCCTCGCTCCAGCAGCCGCAGGCCATGATGGGCCGTCCGGTGCCGGTGATCTTCGTCACTCACGCCTGCGAGGACCGCATCGTGACACGCGCTTTGAAGGACCTAGAAGAGGCGCGCCTGATCGAAGGCCTCAGCACGCGCATCCGCATCGAGGACCGATAATTGGCCGCCTCTACGGGAATCATCGACCGATACCGCCGCTTCCTCCCGGTCGGGCCGACGACGCCCGTCGTCAGCCTGCGCGAGGGGGGGACGCCTTTGATTCGCGCCCTTCGGATCGAGGAGGCGCTCCGCAGCGAAAGGGGGCTCTCGCTGGAAATCCACCTCAAGTACGAAGGCGCCAACCCCACGGGGTCCTTCAAGGATCGCGGAATGACGATGGCAATCTCGAAGGCGGTCGAGGAGGGCACCCAAGGGGTGATCTGCGCTTCTACCGGGAATACTTCAGCCTCGGCCGCAGCCTACGCCGCGCGAGCCGGAATTCGCTGCGTCGTGGTCATCCCCGACGGGAGCATCGCCATGGGCAAACTAGCGCAGGCGGTCATGCACGGCGCTCGATGCCTCGCGCTCCGGGGGAACTTCGACGCGGCGCTGCGGATCGTGCGCGAGGTTTCCGAGCAGGCGGGTTTCACGCTCGTCAATTCGGTGAACCCGTATCGTATCGACGGACAACAGTCGGCGGCGTGGGAGATCGTGGACGAACTCGGCGACGCCCCTGACTATCATTTCATTCCCGTCGGTAACGCCGGCAACATCACGGCGTACTGGAGAGGCTACCGCCGGTACCGCGACGAAGGGCTGAGCCGGTCGCTGCCGAAGATGATGGGCTTTCAGGCGGCTGGTTCCGCCCCAATCGTCGACGGGAAGGCCATCGAGCACCCCCAAACGATCGCGACCGCCATCAAGATTGGAAACCCGGCGAGCTGGAAAGGCGCGACGGCGGCGCGAGACGAATCGGGCGGCGTCATCGACAAAGTCACCGACGATGAAATCCTCGCGGCCTATCGCTTCCTTGCCGCCCGGGAAGGCATCTTCTGCGAGCCGGCGTCGGCGTCCTCGGTGGCGGGGCTCTTCAAGCTTGCGGGCGCGGGCCGGCTCCGTTCGGGGACGCGGTCCGTCTGCACTCTCACCGGCCATGGGCTCAAGGATCCCGAACGGGCTATCGCATGCTGTCCCGCCGTCAAGGTGATCGACGCCGATCTCTCCGAGGTGGCGAGGGAGGTCGAAGGGCGATGACGACCGACAGCGTTTCCATGCGGCTGCGGGTCCCGGCCTCGACGGCCAACCTGGGCTCGGGGTTCGATGCCTTGGGGCTGGCGCTCCAGATGTACCTCGAAGTCGAGGCCGTGTCGTGCGGCGACGACCTCCGCGTCGAAGCCCGAGGCGTCAACGCCGGGCAGATCCCGCTGGACTCCTCCAACCTCATCTACCGCCTGCTTCGCGAAAACGCGGGGGAAAGCGTTCCCCGAGGGCTCACGCTGAAAATCGACAACCGGATTCCGCTCACCCGCGGGTTCGGTTCCAGCGCGGCCGCCACCGTGGCGGGGATCGCGCTCGGAATGTGGATCCGGAGCGGCACACCGCCGGAGCGCCAGCCGGTGATCGACGCCGCGACCGCCGTCGAAGGTCACCCGGACAACGTCAGCGCCGCCGTCCAGGGCGGGCTCACCGTCAGCGCCGTCATCGGCGATCAGGTTCTCACGAACAGCCTTCGGGTTCCCTACGGGCTCGAGATCGTCGTCGTGATCCCGGACCGCGAGCTGTCGACCCAAAAAGCCCGCGAGGTCCTCCCCCTTTCGATTCCGCGGTCGGAGGCGGTGTTCAACTTGCAGCGGCTCGGACTTCTCCTGACCGGCCTCTTCCTGAACAAGAAAGAGCTGCTCTTCCATGGAGTGGGCGACCGGATCCACCAGGCACGCCGGACGCACCTACTCCCCGCCATGGGGGACGCGTTGTCTGCCCTCAACCGGGACCGCGACTGCCTCGGAGCCTTCATCAGCGGAGCCGGACCGGCGATCGCCGCCTTCTCGAGCGGCGCGGGGCTCCGTCTCGGCCAAATCGGCGCCGACGCGTTCCGTGCGCAAGGAATTCCGGCGGAGCATCGCGTGCTCGCCCCGGACTACTTGGGACTGACTTTCCTGTGACCGGACGAAGCGCCCCATGAGCCAATCACGCAAACGCATCCTCGTACAGAAATACGGCGGCAGCTCGGTGGCCTCCCCCGACCTGATCCAGAACGTCGCGCGGCGCGTGGTGAAAAACCAGAGGGCCGGCTGGTCGGTCGCCGTGGTCGTCTCGGCCATGGGGAAGACCACCGATAACCTCATCGAGCTGTCCCGAAAAATCAGCCGTCGTCCCGAGCCGAGGGAGATGGACATGCTGCTGCACGCCGGGGAGATCATCTCAACGGCCCTCGTTGCTATGGCCATCGCGGAAGAGGGGGTTCCGTCGGTTTCCTTCACCGGCTTTCAGGCGGGGATGGTGACCGACGGCCTCCACACTCAAGCGCGCATCCAGGAGGTGCAAGGGAGCAGGATCATCGACGAGCTCGACCGCGGGCGTGTCGTGGTCGTCACCGGCTTCCAGGGGATCACCGCGGACCAGGAGATCACCACGCTCGGGCGGGGCGGTTCCGACACGAGCGCCATCGCGATCGCGGCGGGCATCGGGGCGGATCGCTGCGAAATCCTCACCGACGTCGACGGAGTCTACACCGCCGACCCGCGCGTCGTTGAGCATCCGCGCAAGATGAGCTGGTGCTCCTACGACGAGCTACTGGAGCTAGCGGTCCTCGGCGCGAAAGTCATGCATTCCCGATCGGTAGAGATCGCACGCAAGTTCAACCTTCCGTTCCTCGTCTGCACGAGCCTGTCGGACGCACCTGGGACGTTGATCTCTTCGCCCGAGGTCGCTCAGAAGGAGCTACGAACCATGGAGAGAGTTTCCATCCGAGGGATCGCCTCGAACCAGAAGGTCGCCAAGGTCTCGATCCTGAGAGTGCCCGACCAACCGGGCGTGGCGGCCAAGCTCTTCGAACGGATCGGCCATGCCGGCATCAATATCCTCCTCATCGTTCAGGCGCAGAGTCACGCCGGGACGAACGACCTCACCTTCATCGTCGCACAAGACTCGCTGGCCTACCTGCGGCCGCTGCTCGACGGCGCCGTCGCCAGCGTCCAGGGCGAGCGCGCTCTCATCGACGAAAATGTCGGCACGGTGTCGGTCGTTGGGGAGGGTGTACACAGAGAGCCCGGAGTGGCGGCTCAGGCGTTCGCTGCGCTCGCCAATGAGGGGATCAACATCGATGTCATCAGCACTTCGAACCTGATGATCACTTGCGTCGTCCCCAAGAGCCGCGTCGATGACGCGACGAGAGCGCTCCACCGCACGTTTTTTCTGGAGGGTTAATCGGCTCTCCCGGGGCGCTCGGGAATCGCCGTCATCGCGCGAAGGTCTTCAGAAGCTTCTCGAACCGCGAGTCTTTCCGAAGGTTCTCCAGGGCGGAGTCCTTCTTCAGTTGGTCGACGTTTTGGTAGCCTAGCTCGATCGCCTTCTCCAGTGCTCGGAAAGCGGGCTCGATCTGGCCAGTAAGCGAATAGTTGCAGGCCAGATAGTACTGATAGTAGTTCGTTGGGAGCAGGCCGGCGAAGCGCGAGTCCTTTCGCAGGTTCTCGAGGTCGTTGTCCCGGAGCAGGTACTCGAAGTTCTGGTAGCCGAGACGGATCGCCTTATCGAGCGCGCCGAAGGCGGGATCGACTTGGCCCAGGAGCGAGTGGCTGCACGCGAGGTTGTAGTAGAAAGTCGGCTCTTCGGGGCAGATCCGGACCAGCCTCAAGTCGATTTCCAGACCGGCCTGGATCATCCCCCTCTTGGAAAAAGCGTCCCCGAGGTAGACCAGGACATCGACGTTCTCCGGATCGTGCTCGACGGCCTTCTGGTAAAGGCTGAGTTCGAAATTTTGCTGGAGCTTCGTTGCCAGCTCGGGCTGCAACTCGACGTTTTTCCAGGACCAGCTCTTTTTCATTGCCTTCTTAAGTCGCGCCGTCCTTGGCGGCGCCGTTCCTTTTACCCGGGTCCCTTAACCCAGGCGTTGTCACCTGGCCTGTTCGGTCGTGCTCTCCGACGGCGATCAGGCACCGAATTCTAACACCCTGTCATGACACCGGCAAATTCAATCAAAATATGAGCTTCGGTGCTCGCCGGTGACCAAAAACGGAGCAGTTTCGGACGCCCCGTCCTGGGTTGGACTGGATGTCACAAAGGTGGATGGAGCGACGCGGCGAAGTCTCTCAGCCTGTTGACGGCCCACGACACCCGCCGTACATTTCAACCCTTCATGGGTTTGCCGCCAGCCACTTTCAGAACCCCCCCCGCACGCGGGCAGGATCCAGCCCGGGAAGTTCCGCCCGAGAGGCGCGTCTACTTCGAGGTCTTCGGCTGCCAGATGAACAAGCTCGACGCCGAGCTGATGCTGGGTGCCTTGCTCGACCGCGGCTATGCCCTCACGGAGGACATCGACCGCGCTGGAGTGGTCCTCTACAACACCTGCGCCATTCGCCAGCAGGCCGAGAACCGTGTGTTCTCGAAAATCGGGCAGCTCCGTATTCGCAAGCGGCGGCAGCCGGACCTCATCATCGGCCTCCTGGGCTGCGTTGCCCAGAGCGACCGAGGGGAGGTCTTCCGCCGGTTTCCGCACGTCGACATCGTCTGCGGCACGGGGGAATTCCTCCGGCTGCCCGACCTGATCGAGACCGCGCGCAATTCCGGGCAGGTGCGGGCGGTCGATCTCGACGCGGACATCAGAATCGAGCGCCGGAGGAACCTCGGGCCGAATCCCGCCCAGGCTTTCGTCTCCGTGATGCGCGGATGCGACCAGGCCTGCACTTTCTGCGTCGTTCCCTCCACGCGCGGAAAGGAGATCAGCCGGCCCGTCGCCGAAGTGGTCGACGAAGTCCGCCGCCTCGTCGACGGCGGCGTTTGCGAAGTGACCTTGCTCGGGCAGACGGTGAATTCGTACGGTAAACGCCTCGCCCCGCAGCGCCGGATCGGGCTCCACCATCTGCTCCGCGAGCTGAACAGGATCGAGGGGCTGGAGCGAATCCGCTTCATCACCTCGCATCCTCGATTTATGACCAACGACCTGATCGACGCCATGGCCGATCTGGAGAAGGTCTGCGAATACCTGCACCTGCCCGTTCAGTCCGGCTCGGACGCCGTCCTGAAGCGCATGCTCCGGACCTACTCGGTCGCTCATTACCGCGACGTGATCGGCCGCTGCCGCGAGCGGATCCGCAACTTCACGGTGGCGACCGACGTGATCGTCGGCTTCCCCGGAGAAACCGAGGCGGAGTTCCAGGAGACGGTGCGGCTCATGGAAGAAATCCGGTTCCAGGGCTCCTTCGTGTTCAAGTACTCGGAGCGCCCCGGCACGAAAGCGGCCCAAACCGCCGACGACGTGCCCGAGGAGGTGAAGCGCGAGCGCAACCAGGTCCTCCTCAAGCTCCAGGAGCGCCACGGCGCGGAGATCAACCGCACGCGTGTCGGCTCGCTCGAGGAGGTCCTCGTCGAGGGGCCCTCGCGGCACGATCCGGAGCGTCTGGCGGGTCGCAACCGGGCCAATCAGATCGTCGTCTTTCCCGGACGCAAGGAAGACGGGCTCCTGGGGCAGTTCGTGAGGGTGCGGATCGTCCAGGTGACGGCTCTCACTCTTCAAGGCGAGAGGGAGACCGGCGGTCCCGAGGCGGGCGCTCCGGCCCGAAAGCGGGTCATCCCGCTCGAGGAGCTTGGCATCCTCCGGCCGATCGAAGTCTAGACCCTCCTTCCCGCCGGACGGGGAGAAGTTCATGACTCGGGCGCTCCATCTCGCCGCCCGAGGGCTCGAAGGCGTCTCTCCAAACCCCCTCGTCGGTGCGGTGGTCGTGCGCAGCGGCAGCATCGTGGGGGAGGGCCACCACAAGACCTTCGGCGGCCCCCACGCCGAGGTCGAGGCCCTCCGTAGCGCGGGGGCCGCCGCACGCGGCGCCGATCTCTACGTCACCCTCGAGCCTTGCGCCCACCACGGCAAGACCCCACCGTGCACCGATGCGATCCGCGAGGCCGGCCTGAGGCGCGTCTTCTACGCCGCCGCCGACCCGAATCCCGCCACGGCGGGACGAGGGCCGGCCATCTTGCGGCGCTCGGGCATTGTCGCGGCCGGAGGCCTCCTCGTGCGGGAGGCCCGCGAGCTGATCCGCCCCTATCTTCACTGGCGGGCGACCGGCCGGCCGTGGGTCATCGCCAAGTGGGGGATGAGCCTCGACGGCAAGATCGCGACCTCGCGGGGGGAATCGCGCTGGATCACGGGCCCACGGGCCCGCGAGTATGCCCACCGACTGCGGCGCAGGGTCGATGCCGTCCTCGTCGGCACGAACACGGCCCGCGCCGACGATCCATCGCTCTTGCCGAGGCCCGATCGCGGCCGCCGGCCGATCCGGATCGTCCTCGACCGCACGGGGCGACTGCCGCTGGCGCTCCAGTTTTTCGCCCCCGGAAGAGGAAGAGGGAGCCGCCTCTACGTGGTCTCCTCGAGGGTCGGGAGTCTCCGTTTAGCTCGTGTGGCGGGCCGCGGCGTGGAGGTTCTCGTCCTGCCCGAGCGCCGGGGGCGACTCGACCTGGCCCGCCTCCTGGAGGTCCTCGGGAAACGCGGGATCAGCCAGCTCCTTGTCGAAGGTGGGGGAGAGCTTCTTGGGGCCTTCCTGGACCGAGGACTCGTCCAGGAGGTGGCCGCCTTCGTCGCTCCCGTCATCATCGGAGGGGACGGGGCGCCGGGTCCGGCGGGCGGAGCCGGAACCGCGACCCTTGCCGGGGCTCTGAGGCTCCGGGAGCCCCGCATCCGCCGCCTGGGGACGGACATCTTGATCGAGGGGCGGGTTTCCGGCCCTCGTTGAGCCGTCGGAGGACCCGGCAGACGGGCCGGCAGACCATCCGGCACGGGTTCGCCCGCGGCAGCAGCGCGATGGTATCTTCTCCCGATGAGAGGGAAACCCTGCCATCGGGCACCATCTCCTTTCCTTGCCGCCTGTTTCGGCGTCGCCGTCGCCCTCCCCGGCTGCTCGGGCCGACCCGAGTTCCGCAGCGGAGAGGAGCGGCGGCTTCGGGGCGATCTCCCCGGCGCCTACCGAGACTTCCACGAGGCCTACTTCAAGAGCGGCAAGACCGGCCACCGGGCGGCTCGGGACGCGGTCGGGGCGCAGATCGCCCTTCAGATCCGGGCTCGGGCCGCCGCGCGCGGGCAAGCGGGCGATCTCGACGGCGCCCTCGACGAATACCTCCTCGCCCTCGAATACGATCCCGATTCGCAGGCCCTTGCCGGCGGCTACTTGTGCATGAGGGAGCGCCGCGACCGCGTCGATGCGCTTCGGGAGAGCGCCCACACGGCCGGATCGGCCTTGGAATCGTTCCGGATCTGGAGGGACCTTCTTGACGAGGCCGTTCACGTCCCCGAGGTGTTCGCGCGGCTCGCCGAGGCGGCGATGGAGGCCGCCGATCGAGAGATCGAAGCCCTCTCCGAGGAGCTGCCCGCTCGCCGCGAGGCCATCGAAGCCCGGCGCGCGGCCTGGCTCGATCTCGCGGCCCGCCTGGGCGACCACATCTCCTCCACGGATTCGCTCTCGTCGGCCGCTCTCGGGCCGTCGCTTCAGCCGCGGCGCGATCGGGCGCTTGAGGAAGCGTGGATTCTCGAAGCAGCCGAAGCGGCCGAGCGGGAACTGAGCGAAGCGGCCCGAGCGGAGAAGGCCGGAGAGTTGGCTCTTGCCGCCCGGGGCTACCGGCGGGCCTTGTACCTCTGGCCCGATTGGCCCGAGGTCCGCGATGGGCTTCCCCGCGTCGAACGGGCTCTCATCCGAGAGGCATCCGATCTTGCCGATGCAGCTTTGGCCCGCGGCGACTGGACTGCGGCCCTCCAGCGGCTGGAATTGATCGCGGGGCTGCTCCCCGGAGTTGAAGAGGTCTCTCGAAAGGCGGCGCGCTGCCGCCGCCAGATCCGTGATGGCCTCCTTCGCGATGCGGCCCGCCTTCGCGAGCGCGGGCTTCCCGCGGGCGCGCTCTGCGCCCTACTCCGGCTCCGGACTCTCGGCCTCCGCACGGAAGAATCGGAGAGGGAGCTTGCGCTCCTCGAAGCCGCAGTCCGTCGCCGATGGCAGGGCGACATCGCGATCGATTTCCAGGCTGCCGCGGCGGATGACGAGGACCTCGATACGGCCCTGTGGGGGGAGGAGGTTCGCGGTGCCGCCGAGGATGCCGTTCGCGCGGCGGTCCTGCCCGCGGGACCGGTCGCTGGCTTCCCGGAGCCGGAGGGCCCTACCGTCCCGAATCCTCGTGCGAGCTTCATGGTCGTGGAGATTCAGGACGTGGACTTCGAGTATCGTCTCGAGAGGGTTCCGGCGGGCAAACGGGAGAGCCGGTTCGTCGCGGAGTTCCGCGAAGCGCCGAACCCCGAGCGGGTCCGCGCCGAGAAGGAGCTCGAAGCGGCCCGCAAGGAGGAGGCCGAAGCGCAGGCCTGTGCGGCCGCGGCCGCGCCGGAGCAGCGTGCGGAAGGGGCCGCCCGGCTCGCCATCGCCGGAGGCAGGGTTCGCCGGGCCCAGGCGGACGTCGAGCGCACCGCGCCGACCATCCCCAGGCCCGTCTGGCAGCGGGAAGAGTACCCCGTGGTCAAGGTCCAGGTGGAGGCCGTCCTCGCGCTTCGCATCCGCTTCCAGGGGGAGTCCCGCTGGATCTCCGTCCGCCAGGAAGGAGAGGACTGGGAGGTCGCGGGGGATTCCCAGCGAGGCATCCCCCCCGATCCGGCCGATGTCCCCAGCCGAAAGGACCTCCTCGGCGCGCTGGCACCCCGGATCGGCAGGACATTGGCTCTCCTCCTCAACGAGCACGCCGCGACCCGCCGGCTGCAATTCTTGCAGGAGGCCCGCGACCGCTTCGCGGCCGGATCCTTCGAGACGGGACTCGAATCCTTGGTCGCTTTCCTATACAGCGAGCGCGAGCTGGGGCCCGGGCCCCTCTACCCGGAGGGGCTCGAGCTGTTCCGGCGGATGACGGGAGGGCCGTTCCCACTCAAGGACTCGCCTCCCACCGTGGAAAGGGAGGCTCCTGCCTCCGCCGCCCCTTCTCCGGCCTCTCCGGGGAGTCCTAACAGCACCCCCGTCCGGGAATTCTGAAAGAAATCCCGCGAAAGCGGCGTCCTCTGCCCATCTCTTGAATTAGTTCGGGCTGTCTGCCCGGCCAGCTTCGCCGAAGGCCCTTGCGATTGCGCGTGATGGATCGTCACCCGTGAAAAACCGCTTCGCGACAAGCCCCGACGAGCCCCGATAGGTCCTGAAGGGTCCCGATAGGTACTGCAAGGCAAGGACGCATGATCGAGGTCAGCCACATCTACAAGCGCTACGGCGCCACCGTCGCGGTCAACGACGTCTCTTTCAAGGTCGGAAAGGGGGAGATCCTGGGCTTCCTCGGCCCGAACGGCGCCGGCAAGTCCACTACCCTCAAGATCCTCACGGGGTACATCGTCGCGGACTCCGGAAAGGTGACCGTTGACGGGCTCGACGTCCTCGAGCAGTCCCTGGAGGTGCGAAAGCGCATCGGCTACCTGCCCGAGAGCACGATGCTCTACTCCGACATGCGGGTGATCGACTTCCTGCGCTTCGTCGGGCGGGCCCGCCAGGTCCCACCCGAGAAGCTCCAGGCTGGAATCGACCGCGTCGTTCAGATCACCGGCATCGAGCGGTATCTCAAGAAGAACGTAGGCCACCTTTCGAAGGGATACCGCCAGCGCGTCGGCCTGGCTCAGGCTCTGGTCCACGATCCGGAGATCCTGATCCTGGATGAGCCGACGAGCGGCCTCGACCCGCATCAGATCATCGAGATCCGGGAGGTGATCCGCGATCTGGGCAAGACCAAGGTGATCATGTTCAGCTCGCACATCCTGCAGGAGATCTCCGCGATCTGCACCCGGATCATCATCATCAAGGACGGGAAGCTCATCGCCGACGGAGCGCCGAAGGAACTGCAGGACCGCGCCGAGGCGGGCCGGAGCTACCGTGTGCGCGTCAAGGGGCCGGCGGAGGCCGTCAAGAGCCGGTTGGCGGCTTTGAGCGGCGTCGAGACGGCGCGCCTTCTTGACGGCACCGGCGAGTTTGCCGAGTACCAGGTGAAGGGGGCCGCTGAGGATGACCTGGGCCCGCGGATCTACCAGGCCGCCAAGGAGGGCGGCTGGACGCTCGCCCACCTCGCGCCGGATGCGCGCTCGCTCGAGCAGGTCTACCTCCAGCTCACGGAAACGAAGTAGGGGCCGACAGGAAGCAAAGGACCATGCACAACTTCTGGACCATCTACCGGCGGGAGTTCTCCGCCTCGTTCAACTCGCCGATTGCGTACATCTTCATCTTTCTGTTCCTGGCGATGATGGCCTTCATCTTTTTCGTTTTGCAGGGCTTCTTCGCCAGGCCGAACCCGGAAGTGCGGGGGTATTTCGACCTGCTGCCCTGGACGCTGATCATTTTCATCCCCGCCATAACCATGCGGCTATGGTCGGAGGAGAAGAAGCAAGGGACGATCGAGCTCTTGATGACGCTTCCTATGAAAACTTGGGAGCTGGTCCTTGGCAAGTTCCTTGCCGGCTACTCGATCGTGGCCATGAGCATCCTCCTCACGCTTCTGCTCCCTATCACGGTGTCCTGGGTCGCGCAGATCGACAGCACGGCATTGGTGGCGGCCTACGTTGGGGCCCTTCTGATCGCTGGCGTGTACATCGCGATCGGCTCGTGGATCTCCGCCCTGACCGAGAACCAGATCGTCGCGTTCCTCTTCGCCGTGGTGGCTTGCGCGCTGGTTTTTTTCATGGGCTTCCCGCAGGTGAGCGACTGGGCCAACAAGACCCCCTTCGGCGGATTGGGTCGCTTCGTTTCTTACTTTGGAACGTCCGTCCACTACCAGAAATTCGCCCAGGGTCAGGTGACGGCCGTGGACGTGGTCTACTCGCTGAGCATGATCGGGCTCTTTCTGGGGCTGAACAACTTCGCGGTCGAGGGCAGGAAGTACTGAGAGAGGGGGTTTCCCATGGCAGACAGCCGCGAATTCCGCTCACGTTTTTACATCTCGAGCATCGCCTTCGTGGGGATCCTCTTCGGCATCCTCGTCGCCTTCTACTTCCTCGGGGGTGTGCTCACTCGGGCGAAGGTCGATCTGACCGAGGACGGGCTCTTCACGATCTCCACCCCGATGGCGGAGATTCTCAAGGACCTCAAGGACGAGATCAACGTCCGCTATTACTGCACCGAAGAGCTGCCGAGCCAGATCGCGAACCTCAAGCGGGACACGATGGACATCTTCCGCGAGCTGGAGGGGCTCTCGAACGGCCACTTCAAGTGGGAGGTTGTCGATCCGCAGGCCCTTGCCGAGCGGGATGCCCAGGAGAAGGTGAAGGAGTACTACGAGAAGAAGCAGAAGGGCGAGACGCCCAAGGAGCCGCAGCGGCAGGAGAGCTTCGAAGAGCTCTTCATGGGCCGCGGGAAGACGAAGAGGACCGACGAGCAGATCGCTGAAGACCGCAGGAAGGTGGCCGATGCTCGGGCCGCCGGCGTCAAGGGCGGCCTGACGGCCGACGAGCACTACCGGCGCATCCTTTTGCAAGAGTACAAGGACGTTTTCCTGGAGGACCTCCGGAGTCAGGGGATCCAGGACGTCTCCATCCAGGAGCGGTCGGCCAATCAAGTTGCCGAGAGGGCCTTCTTCAGCGCCCTCGAGATCAAGTACCTCAACAAACAGGCCGAGGTCATCCCCCAGCACTTCCGGATCGAGAACCTCGAGTACGAGATGGCGAGCAAGGTCCTCAAGCTCGCGCGAGCCTCCAAGCCGAAGGTTGTCTTCTTCGACAGCCGCAAGCCCGACGTGCCGTTCAATCCATCGAACCCGATGGCCCGCCCCCCTCAGTCCGACTACTCCGGGATCATCGGCGCCTTGAGCGAGCTGTTCGACATCGACGAGGTCTCGCTCAAGGAAAATAGCTCCATCAGCGACACCTTGAAGCGCATCCAGGACGACCTCGCCAAGAAGGACGACGATCGGCCGGCCGAAGAGAAGCCGACCAAGATCTCCTGCCTTGTGGTGGCGCAACCCAGCGACCTGGAGGCCCGCCAAGTCTTCGAGATCTCGAAAGCCGTCTCGGAGGGCATTCCGACAATCTTCCTCGTCTCGAACTACTCCATCGACGTTTCGGCGCAAGGGCTTCAGGAGGGATTCCCGATCGTCTTCCTCCGCCATGGACTCGATGAGCTCTTCCGCTCCTGGGGAGTGAATCTGGGCAAGGACATCCTCGCATCCAGAGAGTGCGCCTCGTTCGCCGTGCCGCAGAGAGTGCCCGGGCTCGGGGTCATCCGCGCCCCGTATCCGCTCCCGGTCCTCCTCTCCTCCATCGGCGATGCCATCAACCAGCAGCACGGCCTCACGACCCGCATCCGGCAGCTCGTCTTTCCCGCTTCGGTCGGACTCACCGTGGTCGAGGAGGAGATGAAAAAGGCAGGCCTCAGCCACACGGTCCTGGCACGGACCGGCAAGGAGGCCTACACGGTCAACGTGCCCATGTTCGAGCAGGACATGTTCCAGCGACCGCAGAAGCCGGCCGTCCTCAAGAAGAAGGAGCTGTTCGACCGGCGCGAGGTCAAGTCGGGCTACATCGAGCCCAAAGCTCTGGCGGTGATCATCGAGGGCAAGTTCCCCTTCAAGTACCAGGACCAGCCGGTCCCGGAGTGGAGGAAGGAGGAAAAGAAGGACCCAAACGGGGGCGGACCGCCGAATCCTCTCGGTGGGCTCAACTTCCCCGGTCTGGGGGATGACCATCCGAAGGGGCCGCGCGGTCCGTCGGATAACCCGGCAGAGGGCAATCCTCAGCCCGCGCAGACCCCGCCCGCCGCCGAGAAGAAGGCCGAAGCGGCCCCGCCTTCCCCACCCGCACAGCCGCCCGTCCAGTTGCCTCCCGTGGCCGTGCCTCCGGCAGCGACGCCGCCGGCAGGGGCGGCTCCAGCCACTCCGGCGGCCGGGACTCCTGTGACCCCCCCTGCGCCGGTGGCTCCGGCGACGCCTCCGGCTGGAGATGCAGCTACTCCAGCGATGCCGGGAGCCGAAGCCAAGAAAGAGGACGCGAAGAAGGAGCCCGAGAAGGCCCCCGAGAAGGCCAAGATCGAGGTGAAGGACGGCCGCGTGATCCTCCTGACATCGGCCGATATGCTCAAGACCGAGTTCCTCCAGGGCGGAGGCGAGTACCAGCACAACGTCAACTTCTTCTATAACGCCATCGAGACCTTCGGGCTCGATGATCGGCTCCTTAAAATCCGCCGCAAGGAGCTCACGCTGCGCCAGTTCAAGGCCAACGCCGAGAATTGGGCCACCTTCATCCAATGGACAAACATCGCGATCCTTCCGCTGGCGGTAGGAGCCTTTGGATTGGTCCGCTACCTCGTGCGGAGGGGCCAGTCGGTCGCCTACGAGCGGGAGTACATCCAGCGGAAGGCCTCAGGGACGGCGTGAGGACGAGAAGCAAGAGACTGAGACACGGAAGGCCTGGACTATGTCGAAGAATAACTTGATTGCACTCCTGATTTTGGCCGCCCTTGGCGGCGCCGCCGTCGTCTACAACCTCAACGAGCCCTCGGGGACGATCTCCAAGGACCTCACTCCCGGCTTCGATCGATTCAAGGCGATCGACCTTTCCGCCGTGGAGAAGATCACGATCTCCAAGGGAAAGTCGAAGGACCCGCAGAAGCTCGAGCTGAAGCGTTCGGGCGATGGATGGATCCTCCCGACGGCCTGGGACTACCCTGCCGACAAGAAGAAGGTCCAGGAGGTCCTGGACGAGCTGAAGAAGGTCAAGACGGGCGAGCGGAGCGGCTCGCAGCGAACGAGCCACGCGAACTTCAAGGTCGACGAGGAGAAGGGAGTCGTCCTCACCCTCTTCGATGCCAAGGGGACGCAGCTCGGCCAGCTCGTCGCCGGCGGCGATACACAGTCGCGGACCTTCGCCTCCGGGAGCTTCGTGCGCTTCGAGGACGAGAACGAGGTCTGGAAAATCGACGCGAGCCTCCGCAACAAGCTCATCTCCTATCCCGAGAAGGTCGAGCCCAAGGGTTTCATCGAGAAGGTCCTCTACAAGCTCCCCGAAGAGCACGAAGCCGTCCGCGTCACCCTCACCCGCGCCGATCAGAACATCCTCGTGGAGAAGAGGGTCGTGGAGACGCCGGTCGAGAAGAAAGACGAGAAGAAGGACGCCGAGAGCGACCCGACGAAGGCCGGAGAGGGCGGCATCGCCGAAGCGAGCAAGGAGGCGAAGCCCGAGACGAAGAAAGAGGACGAGTACTGGATCACATCCGGCACGACCAGCTTCAAGGTCGACAAGTCGAAACAGTACGACGCCAGCAGCCTCTTCACCCGCGACCTGCGCATCGAGGACGCGGCGGAAAAGAAGGACCCGAAGGATTACGGTCTCGACAAGCCCCAGCTCAAGGTCACGGTGACCTACCGCAAGAAGGACCAGAAGGATGCCCCCGAGCAGTCGGCCACTTTCTCCTTCGGCAACGCGATCAAGGAGGACAAGGAGGGCGAGCAGAAGGGGGAAGACAAGGCCTACTACGCCATGCTCGAAGGGGAGGCCGGCGGCGGGCGGATCTACAGCGTGGCCAAGTGGGACTTCACGACCTGGAACAAGCAGGTCAAGGACTTCGAGAAGCCGCCGGAGCCGAAGCCGGAAGAGAAAAAGGACGAGAAAAAGGACGAGAAGAAAGACGAAGCCAAGGCGGAGAAGAAGGAGGAGCCAAAACTCGCAGCCCCGCCCGCCCCCGAGCCGAAGAAGGACGCCCCGAGGAACGAACCCACAAAGGCTGCGCCGAAGCCCTCAGCGGCCGCTCCTACGGCCCCCGAGAAAGGCCCCGAAAAAGTCAAAGTGAGCCACGTCCTCTTCATGTACAAAGGCTCCGAGCGGGCGCTGGAGACCGTCACCCGCACGAAGGACGAGGCGAAGAAGGCCGCGGACGACCTCCTCGTCGAGATCAAGAAGGACCCATCGAAGTTCGCCGACCACGCCAAGAAGCACTCGGACTGCCCGTCGAAAGAGGATGGCGGTGACCTGGGCGAGTTCGGCCGCGGCGCCATGACGAAAATCTTCGAGGACGCCGCCTTCTCCCTGAAGCCCGGCGAGCTCTCGAGTGTGGTCGAAACCGAATTCGGCTACCACATCATCCAGCGCACGAAGTAGCGGTTCCCGTCTCTCTCTCGGGGCAAAGAAAAGCCGGATCAAAACCGGTGGTGACCGGCCTTGATCCGGCGGAGAACGGAATGGCTTGCCCTAACCTTCCCCGTGCGAAGGACTGCCCTTGTCCGAGGAAGGGCTGGGGAATCTAAGAGGTTCCACCGCCTCCCGCAAGGCGAAAATCGAGGCTACCATGGGCGGTAGCCGGCGGGACTTGGGGTTCAACCGGTAGTGGGCTCAAAGCCCGACTTCGCACCCGAGATCGTCCACCGTCGGGTCGATTCCCTTGCGCGGGAACGGCGCCTGAGGCTGCGGACTGCCTTTGAAGAGGTAGTCGATGAGGTTGACGGCGTCGGTCAGGTTCACGAGGCCGTTGTCATCGAAGTCGGCGGAGTCGAGGCACGGCGGGGGAGTGCCCGACTGATAGAGGAATGCGAGAAGGTAAGTGTAATCCGCGAGGTCAACGCGGCCGGTGCCGTTCACATCCGCCCGGAGGAAGCTCTTCTCCGGCGGCGGCGGAGGGGCGTCGACCACCGAGACGCTGCCGCCGGTGAGGTCGGGGAAGAGACTCTGGTTCTCGTTGACGAGGGAGTTCGAAAGGGGAGGATCGCCGAGGTCGTTGGTGAGCCGGATCTCGTAGTCGCCGAGCGGGGTTTCGACCGGCACGTCGAAAACGATGCGCACGAGGGGTTGGTTCTCGGCGGGGAGGATCCTCTGGCGGTTGAAGGGGGGGGAGAAGTCGAAGATCACCGTGTAGGCGAAGAAATTCTCCGCCGACCGGATCGACGGCACGACGAACTCGGGCAGGAGGCCGCCTGTGACCGTTCCATCGAGGTTGAAGCCCGTGATGCGGGTGACCGCCGGGTCGTAGGAGCCGACGACCGAGTAGGCGTCGACCGGCGCGACCGTGGTCAAGACCACGAGCGCCCTGGCGCCGACCGTCCCGCGCGCGACCTCGATCGACTCGATGGCGAGCTTGTTCGGGTTGGGGGGCGGCGGAACGGTCACGTTGAGCGTGCCGTCCACCAGCTCGGGCACCACCGAGCTGCCCGCGTGGACGACCACGTTCGAGAGGGGCGGGTTGCCGAGCCCATCCTTCAAGTCGAGGGCGTGGCTCCCTGCGGCCGCCGCCGCCGGAACGGAGAACCGCAGCGCGGCGATGGACTGGCCGCTTCTGGCCGGAAGCGTGCGCCCTTCGAAGGGAGGGAAGAGGTCGAAGGCCAGGGTCAGGGAAGCGACTCCTTGCGCCGCGTTGATCGCCGGCACCAGGAACTCCGGCAGTAGAGGTTCGACGGCCGTGCCGGCGATTCCGAACGACTCGACGGTCATGGCGAGGGGGTCGTAGGCGAGCACGACCGTGAACCCCTCGACGGCGACGTTGCTCGTGAGACGGACCTTCGCCTCCTTGCCTCCATCGCCCGCCTTGGCGGCGAGCGAGTCGACTTCGAGCTTCGCCATCGCGGCCGGCGGCGGCGGAGGTGGAGGAGGAGGCGGCGGCGGCGGCATGCCGCCTTCGCTCAGGAGGATCCGGATCTCGCTGCCGGAAGCGGCGAGGAGGTCCAGCACACCGTCGCCCGTGATGTCGCCCGTGAGCACGGATTCGGGGACGAACCCCTCGGCGAGCGTCTGAGGGCCCGCGAGGTCCAGGCCACCCGCGCCGTTCTTGTGAAGGAGGATCTGCCCCGCGTCGGGGCGGGTCGCGATCAGATCCAGGAGCCCGTCGCCGTCCATGTCCGCGACCGCGAACGTGCCCGGGACCACTCCCGGCTCCGCCTGGAGCGTGAACTGCAGCCCCCCCTGAGGGACGGAGGACGGTGCGAAGGTGACGAGCCGCGAGTCGGTCGCCGATGAGCGGTGGACGAGCAGCTCGGGCTTCCCGTCTCTGCCGAGGTCGATCGCGTCGAGCCAGACTGCTTCGCCGCCCAGCGCGAGGTTCTCCGGCGCTCCGAAGAGCGAAGGGGCCTGGCCGCGGTGCAAGGTGAGCCGGTCGCCGGTTCGGTCGCCGTAGAGCAGGTCCGCTAGCCCGTCGAGGTCGACATCGCGCGCGAGGAGGGGCGTCAAGGACGCTTGAACGGTGCCGATTGTGACGGCGGGAGTCCCTCGCAGTCTGTCGAGATAGACCCTGAGCCCTTTGTCGGTGTCGAGGAGCACATCCGGGTTGCCCGTCCGGTCGAGGTCGCCCGTCGAGATCCTGCGAACGGCGGTGCCGGTCGGGAACGTCTCCCAGGAGCCGAACGCGATGCCGCCTTCGCTCCCGAAGTAAGACACGACGCGGTCCACGCCGCCGGCCAGGATGTCCATTCGCCCGTCTCGCTGAGTGTCGGCGAGGTGGAGGGCCAGAACCTCCGTGCCGACGTCGAGAGAGCGGATATCTTCGAAGCGACCTGCGGGAAGTCCCCGGAAGATCCTCAGCCGCGAGCCTCCGCTATTCGTGAAGACGAGGTCAGCCCGGCCGTCGAGGTCGAAATCGGCCATGGCCAGGAGGCCGACCGAGCCGCCCGCGTTGATGCTCTCGCCCGGCTGCCGCGCCGCCGCGGGGGTCGCAGTCCGGACGTGGAAGCCGAAGACCTCGCCATCGAAGCTCCCGCCGGCGGCGGTCTTGAGCTGGCGGCCGAGGTGGACCTCGATCCGCTCTCCCGGCGCGAACGGACGCTTCGCAAGCAGTGCGACGCGCGTGCGGGTCAGGGTGATGTCGCCGAGGTCGGCCTCGATCCGGCCGCTCAAGGACCCTTCGAGCCACGCCGTGTTGGTTGTGAAGGTCAACGGGTCCATCGTCTCGGCGAACTCGACGTAGACGGTCGCATCGGCGGCCGCCTGGTTCGCGTGCGGAGCCGGGACGCGGTTCGTCACCCGGGCTTCGGGGGGAGGTGGAGGCGGCGGCGGCGGAGGCGGTGGTACGACGGCGGGTCGGATCGTGAAGTGAAACGTGGTGCTGTCGAGCCCGGCGCCGGACTTGGCGATGATATTCCCGGAGAGGTGGACGGTGACCATCTCCCCATCTTTGAAACGCTGTGCGGGCTTGAACACCGCGAGCCTCGTCCCATCGGTGTAGGTGATCGTGCCGGTCAAGGTCCCGGACTCGGATCCTTGCACCTGGAAATTCGCCGCCGTCAGAGTGCTCTCCCGAACCGACGACGAGAAGGTGATATCGACGGTCGAATCGGCAGGGACATCCTTGGCATCGGCCAAGGGGGTTGTGCTCAGGACGGACATGGACCTCGACTTTTTCGAGCAGCCCGTTGGGGTGAGCGCTGCGGCGATGATGGCAGCGGAGAGGGCCATCGCGGCGGAGAATCCCGCGAGTCTCCTGCGGGGGGAGATGGACATCGATCGATACCTCCGTCCTGGTGCTGCGAGCGAGCGCTGCGAGCAAGCGCCGCGACGCGGAGCGGATGGGGCGAGGACCCCAGAGACCATCCGCGCGCCAGGCGGATGGCAATCGCCGTGCCGGTCTCAGTGCCGGCTGGGGGGAAGTCGGGACCGCCGCTCGTAAGTGGCTTCGATCCTACCCTTCCGTCGAACGGCGGCGGCGGCGGGCGACCGGAATCGGCTTTACCCTCCCGTCCAAATCCTGGATAAACTCATTGCCGCCTGGGCGCGGTGGGCTCGATGATTCGGGGGGCTCGATAGTTCGGTGGGCCCGATGGATTGGGGGCCCGATGGTTCGAGGCCACGGAGCGGAGAGGAGCGGGCGAGAAGAGGCCATGGCCAAGCGTCTGGATCCATTCGAGCAGGAGCATCACCAGAACATCTGGACTATCGTGGCCCTCTACTATCGCTCGCTCATCATGTTCCGGCAGCAGTACGACCGGTACGAGGAGCGGGTCCAGCACTTCAGCAACAAACTCGGTCGGCACCGTCTCGATCTGCGGCTCAACCCCGAAGATCTGGCCGGCCTCCTGGACCTCAAAGCGCTGGAGCGGCTTCGCGACGGCTATCTTTTCCAGCTCAAGGACCTCTGCCACGCAGTTTTCCGCGGAAACGACCGCACCGATCAGCTCGACCGATACGTCTCGGACATCTTTCACGAGATCTCGATCCTCAAGGAAGAGCACTACAACGTAAAGACGTATGCCCCGCAATACGAGCGCGAGGGAGAAGCTGCCGAAGTCGAGCTGAAGTACATCCTCGACGAGGCGCACGGGCTCTTTCCGCTGAAGCTGAACCAGATCCGCTTCCTCTTCGGAAAGGCTCTGGCCCGCATGGAGGAGCTGCTCCCGTCGTTCGGCAAGATGAAGCTCTTCACGCGCTCCCTCTACCTCCACCGTGATGATTTCGCGCGGGAGGCCTACGGGGATGGGATCCGCCACTTCTACCGCTGCATGTACCCCGAAGGAGGTCCCATCGAAGGCTTCCACGAGGTGGGAACGAGCTTCCTCGTCTCGGGCTTCCACGCCAAGGCGCGCGAGGCCTTCCGTTTCGTCGAGGCGGAGTTCGCCGGGTTGCGCAACCCGAGCATGCGCGAGAAGCGCCTCATGGGTTCCGCACGCTTGAAGCTCCGCCAGCTTCTGAGGGGCGACCGTGCGAAACCGGAGTCGGCGGCCGAACGCCACGAAGGCGATCCGCGGGTGCGCGGTTGAAACGAGAGGGAAGGTGAACGGACCCCTCCACTTCGCCGACAGGCTACAAGCGGCCACCGATGCGAAAAAGAGCTGCCTCGTCGTCGGCATCGACCCCGTCTTCGACCGGCTCCCCGCCGAGGTCGTCGGGCGCGTGGCGGGGCTCGGGGGAGCCCGCGACGGCGGTTCGGGCCCGTCGACGGCCCGCGCGGCGGCGGCGATCGCGATGTTCGGCGAGGAGGTCATCCGCGCCGTCGCCCCGCACGCCGTCGCCGTGAAGCCGAACAGCGCCTTCTTCGAGCGCTTCGGCCCGCCGGGCTGGGACGCGCTCGGGACCGTCTGCCGCAAAGCGCAGGCTGCGGGGGTCATCACGATCGTCGATGCCAAGCGCGGCGACCTCGAATCGACCGCAGGAGCCTACGCCGACGCGCTTCTGGGCGACCTTCCGGACACTGTAGGTGCCCACGCGGACGCGGTGACGCTCCATCCGTACATGGGGATGGATTCGATGCGGCCGTTTCTCGCCGCGGCGGCGCGGGGAAAGGGGCTCTTTGTTCTCGTCCGGACCTCGAACGCCTCCGCGGCCGAGCTGCAGGACCTCGACGCCGGCGGGCGGCCTCTCCACTTGCGCGTGGCGGATCTCGTCGCCCGTTGGGGCGAGGATTCCATCGGCGAAAGCGCCCTCAGCGCCGTCGGCGCCGTCATGGGGGCGACGGCGCATCACCAGGCGGCGGCCATCCGGGCCGCCTTGCCCCGGGCGATGCTCCTCGTGCCCGGCTACGGCGCTCAGGGGGCGGGAGCGGCCGACGTGCGCCCGCTGTTCCTCCCGGGCGGCCGCGGCGCGGTCGTGAACTCCTCTCGCGCCGTCATCTACGCCTACGAGAAGGACCCGAACCGCCCGTGGCGGGAGGCGATCGCCGCCGCCGCCGAAAGGGCCCGCGCGGAGCTGGAGGCGGTGAGAAAAAGTTAACCGCAGAGGACGCGGAGGACACAGAGGATCGCAGAGGGGCCGATACGCCGGCAACGAACCTCTCTGCGTCCTCTGCGGTTCCCGTTGATCCTCAGTCCCGCAGCTCGAACTCGTGAACGACGGCCACGAGGGCCCGAGTCTTCCCCGGGGACGCCGGGTCGGGGAGGGCGTTGAGGAGGACCGGCCGGCCGAGGGGCACGGCCACGAGGTGCTCCCAGCGGTCGCCGTCTTCATCCGGGAGGTCCAGCATCACCCACTCTGCCGTCGCCTGGATCGGGGATGCCTCCCCTTCCTTGGGCGGCGCCACCTCGAGGCTCGCCCTCGCCCTTGCCTGCCGGCCGAAGACGGGGGGCCGGGCCATCTCCCCGTGAACGTGGAGCTGCGCGAAGCCGGAGCCCGGCACGAGGTCGCAGGCGATGTTCAAGAGGAGACCCGCCCCCGTCGTCGCCACGACCGGCTGGGCGACGATGGCGGTGATCTCCCCTGTGCCGCCTGAGACCATCTCAACGTCGGCGACGAAGCTTCGCGAGAGGACGGACGCGAGCGAGGCCTGCGCGCGGACCAGGGAGCTGATCCGCGCGCGGATGCCGGGCCGCGAGGCCATCCGGTCGATCCAGCCGAGGCCGAGGAGGGCTCCCGCGGCTCCATCTCCCGTGATCTCCCCGGGGCTCGCCGGACCTTGCCAGAGTTCGACGGTCACGAGCCGCAGGTGCTCGCGGGCCAGCGCCCCGAGCCGGGCGCGGATCTTCGTCGAGACCGGCTCCGGCTCCGCGTGGAAGAGCACTCCTCCCGCGAGGACGAACCGCTCGGCGTCCTCGAGGCCGGCCTCTTCCGCGAGCGCGTTGAGGAGACCCTCTTCTCCCACGCCGAACCTCGAGACTTCCACCTCCCCCTTCGGGCGGGCGGACTGTACGGAGACCGCGTACATCTCGTCGGACCCTCCGAGCCGAAGCGCGAATTTCGGCGGCGGCATCAAGAGCGCCGCCGCCTCGAAGACGTGCGGACGGCCACCGGGTCGCCGGGGCGAACCGGCCGTCATCCGCCGAACCCTGAGGAGCGCTGCAAAGCTCGGGGCCGACTCGGCCGCGCTTGGCTGTTCGCCCGCTTGGCCCGGTGAGAAGGAGCCGATGAGGATCGTCTTGCCCTCGGGGACGATGACGGAAGTCCCCACCTCTTCCTGGGCCGCCGACGGGAGCTCGATCTCGGCCTGAAGGATCTTCCGCCGCTCCTTGCCGCGGACTCCCCTCCGGCCGAGCTTCAGTTCGGCGCGGAGCCAGCCCTCCTGCGGGAGCGGCATCACTCGAAGTTCGGCGGCGGCGCCCTCGAACGAGGCCTGTATGTCCGGATCGACGACGGGCAGGACGCCGGTCTGATTGACCTCCAATCCCCCGAAGATCATGGAAACCGACCGCGGCTGGAGGCGGACGAACTCGCCCTCTGCCGCCATGGCCGTGAGCCATGCGGCCCGCCCCGAGTCGGCGAGGAGCGCCGCGTCGAAGGCGGAGCCGTCGAGCCACGGTGAGGCTCCCGGCTTGAGGCACCCTGGCGCAGCCCGCTCGATGGATTCCGGCGGCACGAGCGCCAGCTCCGCGACGATGACTCGCGAGGCGCGATCGCCGAGGAGGGCGAGGAAGGCTGCAACTCGGCCGAGAGTCTCGGGGCTCTGCGTGATGACGAGCCTCCATGGGGGATCTTCGATCGAGTTCCGGCTGTTGTGCCAGGAATCGGGGTCGATGAACCTCTCGAGGAGGTTGCGGATGTCCCCCGGTGCAAGCCTTCTCTCATCTCGCTCATCGACCTTCCACGGGTCTACGGTGGAATCGTACGACCATTCCGAGCGCAACGAGGGCCCCGGCAGGACGATGCCGGCCGCCTCTTGCCCTCGACGGAGGAAACGGAGGTCGAAAACGCGGGTCGTCCGCTCCGCCTCGGCCGCCCCGGTGGGTCCCACGGACGCGGAAAGGGCCGCAACGAGAAGAAACACGCAACGGCGCACGGCTCACCTCCTCCCTTCCAGACCGTTCGAAGTCCTGAGGACCGCCACGACCATCCGGCCCTGCCCGCCGGCCGTCGAGTCAGCCTTGAGGATGACCGTCCGCCCCTGGGGGACCGCGGCGAGCGACCGGCAGGGGCGATAGTCCTGGCTCGGGAGGTCCACGGTGAAGGGAAGCCACCGTATCGCGGGAAGGCGGCGGCGGGAAGGCACATACTTTTCGTCATCGCCCCGCTTCGGGGGCAACCTGCCGGCAGGGCCGATGGCGGCGGCAAGGAACAGCTCGGCCGTGGAATCCAACCGCGTGCGGACCTCGTCAAGCTTCACATCGAGCGCCAGGAGGCCCGAAGGACGCGGACCTTGGACCGAGCCCTCGAGAAGGAATCCGTCCCCTGTCGATCCGAGAACGGGGTCCGGCATGCTCAGGACGGTGAACCCCGTTCCACCGGAAACGCACTCCACGTTGCCGACGAACCTCCGCGTGAGCGAGCTGCGGGCCTCCATCCGGCCGCCGAGAGCTCCTACGAGCACTCCCCGGAGCGATTCGGTGAGCTTCCCATCGGGCTTCCACGCCTCCGGAAGGAGGAATCCTCCCTCGGCGGAGGCGCGGGCGGCCAGGATTTCGGCGAGCGGGCCCTCGAAGGACCGCACCTCCAGGATCCCGGCGGCCGCCCGCTCGCGGACGAGGCCATCGAGCGCGGCCTGGACCTTCTCGTGCGTCGAGGCGCGCGCGGTGGCGTGAACGAAGCGGCCGTCCTCGAATGTGAGCGCCGCGCGATCGTCGCGCCAGGCCTCGGGGTCGCTCGCCCGGACCAGCGCCTCGAGGGGCGCCGAATCCAGGGCTCCCACCTCGCCCGGGAACGGCTCGAGGAGGAAAGCCGCGTCGTAGATGCGCCGCCGAAAGTCTCCCTCCAGCCGCTCGGGGGGCGCTTCGAAGCGGACGGCCTGCGGGCGCACGCGGGCGAGGACGGCGAATCCGCGCCGGTCGACGCCCTCGGGCGAACGGATGAAGCCTGTCCGGAAGAAGCCGGCGAGGCCCGCTTTGCCGGCGGGGAGGATCAGCGTCGTGTCGATCGAATCATCCGCCATCGGCGGAAGGTTCAGCTCGCCGAAGAACCACTCGCGCTTCGCCGCCGGGCCCGCTTCCTTGAGAAGGAGGACCCGCAGCTCCAGTTTGTGGAGGTCGGTGCCGGCGATGGCGACCGGCCGAACCTCTGCCGTGAGGCCGAGGGGGATCCTCTCGACGACGGGGTTGATCACCGGAACAATCCCGGTCGAGTTCACTTCGTGGTCGGCGACCTGGGAGATCCAGCGGCCCGCGAAACCGCCGACGCGGCCTTCGTTGTAGGCCGTGAGGGAGAGCCGCGTGGCCCCTCCGCCGGCCCGCTCGATCGCCGCATCGAACTCCTTCGAGTCGATCCACGGCTCGGGCGCATCCGCGAAGGGTCCCAGGGCCTCGACGGGGACGTGGGCGATTTCGACGACGGTCAGGAGGGCGCGGCGGCTCCCGGTCGCCTCGAGGAGCCTGCGGATGGCCTCCTGGACTTCGGGGGTCTGGACGACGACGAGCTTGCCTTCCTTCCCATCGATCGAGTTCCGCTCGTTCGCCCAGGAGTCCTCGGCGATGTTCTGGCGGATGAGGGCGACGATGCCCTCCGGCGAGAGACCAAGGCCTGGCGGCACATCACCACCGCTCGCGTCCAAAGCGCCACCAGTGGAGAGCGCTCCGATTCCCCGCTCCTCATGGCATTCAACGTACCAAGCCTCCAGATGCAGCGGCCCCGGAGAAGGCCAGTGCGCCGCCGGAAGCTGCGGCACGGGTTCCGTGAGGAAACGGATGTCGTGCTCCCGCAGGACTCGCTGCGGGCCTTGCGCGAGAAGCAAACAGACAACGAGCGACGCCACGGAAAACGCGGGCATGGTGCGAGACCTCCGGTGACGAGCGCGTGTTCTCCCTCTCCCGGCTGGAACGACGACAGGCTACATCACTGGTCCTGCGCATTCAACTCCGGGATGCGCCGGCGCCCGCGCTACTTCTTTGCCGCTCGATGGGCTCGCAGCGACCAGAGGTGGTCGGCGAAGGACCTCGCATCTTGGGGTGTCCGGAAGAGGACCTGGAGAAGGAGTGCGTTGTTCAAGTCGTAGAGGAAGACGTAGTGGTTGTCGTACACCTCGTAACGGCCCAGGTTCGCGAAGAGGAGTTGCCGCTCCGTCTGCGTGTTGTAGGTCTGGTACCAGGCCCCCATGTGGACCTGGGTGGTTCTGACGGTCATGTGGTCGTCCGTGAAGTCGACTGAACTGACCTGGTTGGGTGGCGCGGACCGCAGGAGGACCTCCCGCGTCTTGTTCCTGGTCTCTTCGAGACTGCTCTTGGCGACGAGCCCCTCATCCGCCGTGTACGGGACCGGCGTCGCGCAGCCTGCGGCGGCCGCGATGAACAGGAATCCGAACAGCTTTGTCGTCGAACGCATTGGACTCTCCTCCCAATCTGAGGACCTTCTTCAATCTTTCTCGAGATCGATATCCCCCGCTCCGTCGCGGGGCGATCCCTTCCGTTTCCATCTGAGGTACGCGTCGATGAAATCGCCCAGCTCTCCGTCGAGAACGGCCTCCGCCTTCCCGGTCTCCTGGCCGGTTCGGTGGTCCTTCACCATCTTGTAAGGGTGGAGTACGTACGAGCGGATCTGGTGGCCGAAGGCGATCTCGGGCTTCTCCCCGTAGCTCCTGGCCATTTCCTTCTCCCTCTTCTCCTCGTCCACGCGTGCCAGGCGGGCTTTGAGGAGCTTGAGCGCCATGGCGCGGTTGGAGTGCTGGGACCGCTCGTTCTGACACTGGACGATGATCCCGGTGGGGAGATGGTAGATCCGGACCGCGGAGTCGGTCACGTTCACGTGCTGGCCGCCCGCGCCGCCCGAGCGGAACGTCTCGATCTTCAGGTCGGCGTCCTTGATCTCGACCTTCGCGGCCTCGCCGACGTCGGGGACGACGTCTACGGACGCGAACGAGGTGTGGCGCCGCTTCTTTGCATCGAAGGGGCTGATCCTCACGAGGCGGTGAACTCCGATCTCGGACTTGAGGTAGCCGTAGGCGTAGTCGCCCTTGATGCCGAGGGTGACGTTGCGGATGCCGGCCTCCTCGCCGGCGACCGAGTCGACCATCGCGCACTTGAACCCGCTCCGCTCGGCCCAGCGCACGAACATGCGCGTGAGCATGCTCGCCCAGTCGCACGACTCCGTTCCCCCGGCACCCGCGTGGATGCTGAGGAACGCATCGCTCGGGTCGTTCTTGCCGCTCAGGGTCGTGGTCAGGTCCAGGCGGTCCAGCTTCGCCGCCAGCCTCTCGGTTTCGCAGCGGACCTCCTCCGCGTGGGAGGCATCCCCCTCCGCCTCGTACAAGTGCGCCAGCTCCAGCGTGTCCGCGATGGCCCGCGCGAGGTCCTTGACCGGCTCGATCTCGCCCAGGAGCCGTTTCTTCTCGGCGATGACCTCCTGGGCGCGCTCGCTGTTGCGCTTCTCCCAGAACCCCGGTTCGGCCATGGCCTTGTCCAGCTCGGCGAGCCGTCTTTCGGACTCGTCGATCCTCACGGTCTCCTTGAGCTGCGAGACCCTCGCAGCGAGACCATTCAGCCTCTCTATGATCTCGGGGAGCATAGGAACTCTAAACGGGGGAATTGGGCCGCCGAATAACCCTCCGCGCGCCCCACGGGGCGCGGATCGGGCGACGAAGAGCGTGCGCAGACTCTTCAGCCGAGTGAAGGAGGGAACGGGCCGGGAAAAATCATGGCGGTGGATCGTACAGAGACTCTCCGGCCGATGCAAGCCGATGTATGATGGCGTTGCATCGGTCGGATGGCCGTGGTAATTTCCGTCGATTTTTACCCGGGAGCACGCCGCGGATCGACGCCGGACCGGAAGCCCCCGAGAGGTTCCGAAAAGCAAATCCGAAGGGACCCCCAGAAGGACACATGCCTCGACGGACCGACATTCACTCCGTCCTCATCATCGGTTCCGGGCCGATCATTATCGGCCAGGCCTGCGAGTTCGACTACTCGGGCACCCAGGCCTGCAAAGCCCTCCGGGAGGACGGGTTCAAGGTCCTCCTGGTCAACTCGAACCCGGCGACGATCATGACCGACCCGGGTCTCAGCGATCGGACCTACATCGAGCCCCTCAACGGCCTCTCGCTGACGAAGATCATCGAGCGCGAGCGGCCGGACGCTCTCCTCCCCACGCTGGGCGGCCAGACCGGTCTGAATCTCGCGACGGAGCTGTGGGAGAAAGGGGTCCTCCAGAAGTACAACGTCAAGATGCTCGGCGCGACGTACGAGGTCATCAAGCGAGCCGAAGACCGAGAGCAGTTCAAGCAAGCGGTCCAGGAGTGCGGGCTCGACCTGCCGCGGAGCGCGGTCGTCGGCAGCATGGAAGAGGGCCGCCGGGCGGTGGAGGAGATCGGCCTCCCCTGCGTGATCCGCCCGAGCTACACGCTCGGGGGGACCGGCAGCGGCCTTCCGCGCACTCGGGAGGAGTTCGAATCGTTGTGCGCCCTCGGCCTCCAGGCCAGTCCGATCAACGAGGTCCTCATCGAGGAATCGGTGGAGGGTTGGAAGGAGTTCGAGCTGGAGGTAATGCGCGATCGCGCCGATAACGTGGTCATCATCTGTTCCATCGAGAACATCGACGCCATGGGCGTGCACACGGGGGACAGCATCACCGTGGCTCCGGCTCAGACCTTGACCGACAAGGAATACCAGCTCATGCGGAACGCGTCGATCGCGATCATCCGCAAGATCGGCGTCGAGACCGGCGGCTCGAACATCCAGTATGCGATCCACCCCGAGACGGGGCGCATGGTGGTGATCGAGATGAACCCCCGCGTCTCCCGCAGCTCGGCCCTTGCATCGAAGGCCACCGGCTTCCCGATCGCCAAGATCGCGACCAAGCTGGCGGTCGGCTATACGCTCGACGAGATCCGCAACGACATCACGCGGGAGACCCCCGCCTGCTTCGAGCCCTCGATCGACTACTGCGTCGTCAAGATCCCGCGCTTCGACTTCGCCAAGTTCCCCGACACCGATCCGGTCCTTACGACCCGCATGAAGTCGGTGGGGGAGGTTCTCGCGTACGGCCGGACATTCAAGGAGGCGCTCCAAAAGGCCCTGCGCTCCCTCGAGATCAAGGCCTCCGGTCTCGGGCTCGACGCCTTCTCCGACGCCGGCGCCGACCGCCTCACGCTCGACGAGATCCGGGCGAAGATCCGCGAGCCGAACGCCGAGCGACTTTTCTTCATTCGCCACGGGCTCCAGCGCGGCATCTCTCCCGAGGAAATCTCGGGCCTCTCCGGAATCGACCCGTGGTTCATCGACAACATCCAGGAGCTGGTGGAGTTCGAATCGGAGTTGAAGCTCTACGGAAGCGTCGCCGAAGCCCCGGTGGAGCTGATCCGCGAGGCGAAACGCCTCGGTTATTCGGACCAGCAGCTCGCCAACACGTGGCGCAGCGATGAGATGAAGGTCCGCAAGGCGCGCCAGGCGCACGGCATCGAGGCCGATTTCAGGCTCGTGGACACTTGCGCGGCGGAGTTCGAGGCCTACACTCCCTACTACTACTCGACCTACGAGAGCGAGAACGAAGTCCGCCCGGGCAAGAAGCGCAAGGTGATGATCCTCGGGGGGGGGCCGAACCGGATCGGCCAGGGGATCGAGTTCGACTATTGCTGCTGCCACGCCTCCTTCGCCCTTCGCGAAGAAGGATGGGAGACCATCATGGTCAACTCGAACCCCGAGACCGTCTCGACCGACTACGACACGTCGGACCGGCTCTACTTCGAGCCGCTCACTCTCGAGAACGTCCTCAACATCTTCGACCGCGAGAAGCCCGAGGGGGTGATCCTGCAGCTCGGGGGCCAGACGCCGCTCAACCTCGCGAAGGGGCTCCAGGCCGCCGGCGTGCCGATCTTCGGCACCAGCGTCGATTCCATCGACCTTGCGGAGGACCGCGAGCGGTTCAAGGTGCTCCTTGACAAGCTGGGGATCCGGCAGCCGCGAAACGGCACGGCCCTGGAGCTCGAGGATGCCCGCCGCGTCGCAGCGGAAATCGGCTATCCCGTCCTCGTGCGTCCGTCGTACGTCCTCGGCGGGCGGGCAATGGAGATCGTCTGGGAGGAGTCCTCCCTCGCGAAGTACATGGCCTACGCCCTCGCCGTGAACCCGGGCTACCCGGTCCTCATCGACAAGTACCTCGAGGACGCCATCGAGGTGGACGTCGACGCGATCGGCGACGGCGAGCAGGTCGTCATCGGCGGCATCATGGAGCACATCGAGGAGGCCGGGATCCACTCCGGCGACTCGAGCTGCACGATCCCCGCCTATTCTCTGAGCGAGGCGGTTCTCCAGGAGTTGAGGCGGATCACCCGCGAGCTGGGCAAGGCGCTCGATGTCCGCGGGCTCATGAACGTTCAGTACGCGATCCAAGGAGGCTCGGTCTTCATGCTCGAGGTCAACCCGAGGGCCTCGAGGACGATCCCGTTCGTCTCGAAAGCGATCGGGATCCCGCTCGCCAAGCTGGCGGCCAAGGTCATGGTGGGGGGCAAGCTCCGCGACCTGGGCTTTCAACAAGAGGTCCTGCCCGACCACTTCTCCATAAAGAAGTCCGTTTTTCCCTTCAACCGCTTCCCCGGCGTGGACATCATCCTGGGGCCCGAGATGAAATCGACGGGAGAGGTGATGGGGATCGACGACGACCTCGGTATGGCATTCGCGAAGGCCCACATGGCCGCGAACCAGGACCTCCCGCTGGAAGGGAAGGTCTTCATCAGCGTGAGCGACCGGGATAAGAAATACATCCCCTCGATCGCCCGAGACCTCCAGTCGCTCGGCTTCTCGATCATTGCGACCCCCGGGACCGCCCGATACCTCGAGTCGACGGGGATCGTCGGCGTCGATCAAGTGCAGAAAATCGCCCGCGGGAAGCCTAACATCCTGGACTCCATGCAGGCCCGCGAGGTAAAGCTCCTCATCAACACGCCGACGGGGAGGGGGACACATCTCGACGAGGCGAAGATCCGAAAGCTGACCATCACGCTCGGAGTGCCTTGCATCACGACGATCGCCGCGGCCCGGGCCGCGGTCTGGGGCATCCGCGCGCTCAAGACGAGGGAATTCACCGTCCGGGCCATGCAGGACTATTTCCCGAGGTGATCTATGATCCCACGGCGGAAATCCATCCGTAGAAAACTCCCGGCGGTCCTCGGCGCTGCGCTACTTTGCGCTGTGCCGGCGCCGGCCTTCACGCTGGCCGCCGCGGAGGCGCGAGCGGGGAAGGTGCTCATCGCGTCTTCGGCCGACATGCTGAAGAACGAGTTCCTGGTTCAAGGGGGAGACTACTCGGCCGCCGTCCACCTACTTTTCAACGCCCTCGACTCCTTCTGCCTCGATCCGAGGCTCTTGTCGATCCCGCGCGACGGAGAGTCGCCCTCCCCCACGATGAAGGCCCTCCTCGGGGAGCTGAAGGGCGGCATCGCGATCACGTACTATTCGAGCAAGTCGCTTCCGGAGTCCCTGAAGGACCTGAAGGGCAAGACCGAAGCGTACCTCCGTCAGCTCGCGGCCGCAGCGCCGGAGCGGATCCAGTGGCAGGCCGTCGACCCCGACGAACGAGCCGCGGCGGTTTCCAAGGACGCCGATCAGCTTTCGGCGTTCTATGCCGACCTCGAACGGCGCGGGATCCACCCCATTTTGACCCTCGAGAGCGGCGAGCTCCTCGATGAAGGCAAGGCGTTTTTCTCGGCGATCGAATTGCGGAGCGGAAATCGACCGGTGGAGGTCCTGGGGGTGCACCGGCGAGTGGATCAGCTCGAGATCGAGCTGGCCCGGCGGGTGCTCAAATTGACCGGTCCGGCGCCGTGCCGAGTCTTTTTCTGGGACGGGACCCGGGGTGACGGCGGTACCGGCGATCCGGCCTCGCGCGGCAAGCCGACCGCTTCGGATTATTCCGCGATCATGAAGTCGATCGATGAGACCTACGGCCTTGCGGATGACCTGCGCAAGGAGCTGGCCGCACGCGGCGGCGGGCCGACCGCTTCCGGCGCCGCTCCGGGCGAGGCGGCCCCGCCTTTTTCCTGCCTCGTCATCGCGCAACCGCACGACATCGAGGAAAGGGCCGCGTTCGAGATAGCGCGGTTGGTTTCCGAGGGTGTCCCCTCGGTCTTCCTCGTCTCCGGCTACACGATCGATGTCTCCGAACGAGGGCTGAGGGGCGGTTTCCCGCTCACGGAGCTGCGTCCGGTCTTCGATGCGGTCTTTCGTCGCTGGGGCGTCGTTCTCGGGGCGGACCTCGTCGCCTCGCGCGCGTGCGACACTTTGCCGCTCCCTCAGCCGCCGAAAGGGAACCAGCCGGCGGCGAGGGCCAATGTGCCGCTCCCCGTTTTGCCGAAGGCCGCCGGCGACGGGCTCCTCAAGTCCCATCCTCTTCTGACCGGCGTCACGAGCCTGGTTTTCCCAGCGGCCGTCGGGTTGACCGTGAACGAGGAAGCCGTCCGCCGCGTCGGGCTCAAAGCGACGCTCCTCTCCAACTCCGGCAAGGAGTCCTACACGGTTCGCTTTTCCCGGCTTGTCGCGGGGAAGAGCAAGGATGAGCCGGTCCCGTTTGCGCTCAAAACGAAGGAGCTCTCCGATGTGGGCGCCCGCAAGGACGGTTTCGGTGAGCCCCGGACGCTCGCGGTGCTCCTGGAGGGCAAGTTCCCGTTCGCCTTCCAGGGTCAGAGCCCGCCGGAGTGGAAGAAGTGATGGAATCATCGAGGAGGGTACCTATCATGAAGCTACCGATGCGCTTCCCATGCGATTTCCCGTCGTTGGGAGCCTGCCTGCTCCTCATCGTCCTACCGGCCGGCTGTTCGCCGCTCGCCAGGACGGCTCCGGTGAGCTCGGAGGGCCTGGAGGCACCGGCTGCGCCGCCCGCCGCGATTTCGGCCGCCGCGACTCCGGCTGAAACTCGGGCGGCCGCGCAACCTCCTGCACCCGCCGGCGCCGCTCCACAGGTCGTCTCGGCGCCCCGGGAAGCTCCTCCTCCGCCGCCGAACTTCGCGCCGGCGCTCGATCGCGGCGCCAACTGGCTCATCAAGAAACAGAATCCGGACGGCGGCTACGGACCCCGCGTCGTCGCGGGAGGCTCGGACGTCGGCATCACCGCGTTCGTTCTCTACGCTCTTGGCCGGAGCCCGCGGAAGTACAGGGCGCACGATGGACCTTACGTGTCCAACGCCGTTGATTTCCTCCTCGCCCGCCAGCAGCCCGACGGCGGCATCTGCGACCCGAAGGAACCATCGCTTCAGAACTACAAGACATCCGTCGTTATCCTCGCCCTCACGACGCTCGATCCGGTGAAGTACGCGGAGCCCATCCGGAAAGCGACGGCCTTCGTGAAGTCGCAACAGTTCTCCTCGGAGAGTGGTAACGATCCGGAGAGGCACTTGAGCTTCGGTGGGATCGGCGCCGGCAGCGACCAGGGCCGCTCGGACCTCTCCAACACGCAGCTTGCCATGGATGCGCTCGTAGCGGCGGGCGTTTCGGGAACCGATGAGCTGTGGGTGCGCGCTCAGCGCTTCATCGAGCGCTCGCAGAACTTGAAGGAGGTCGATCCGCTCCTCAAAGAGGCCGGAATCGGCACCACGGGGGACGGCGGCTTCCGCTACGCGCCGACGATGACCCGAGGCAACGAGGAGACCATCGACGGCCTCAGGGTCTTCTCGTCCTACGGCAGCATGACCTATGCGGGCATCAAGAGCTTCCTCTACGCCGGCGTCTCGAAAAACGACCCGCGCGTCCAGGCGGCCTACGCCTGGATCAAGAAGAACTTCACGGTGAAGGAGAATCCGGGGATGGCGACGGCCGCCGATCCGTCGCGCGGTCAGCAGGGGCTCTTTTACTACTTCCACACCATGGCGAAAGCTCTCTCGGTCTACGGCGAGCCGGAGATCGTGGACGACCACGGCCGGCGTCATCTCTGGGCAAGCGAGCTGGGGAGCCACATCGCCTCGCTGCAGCTTCCAGACGGCTCGTGGGACAATCCCGCGGAGCGCTGGATGGAGGGAGTCGAGGTCCTGACGACTTCCTACGCGATCGTCGCCCTCAGCATCTGCCAGGAAGAGGTCCGGAGGCGCACCGAGGATCCGCTGAAGCCCTCCGGAGCCGAATCGGGATCGAGAAAGTAGCCTGTTGAGCCCGAACTTCGAGATCGCCCCCTTCCGGGCCCTCCGCTTCAACCCAGAGCGGCTCCCGCGGGGTCCGGGCGGCGCGCCCGACCTGAATTCGCTCGTGGCGCCGCCCTACGACATCATCTCGCCTGCCGAGCACCGTTTGCTGCTCGAGCGGAGCAATCACAATATCGTGCGGTTGACTCTGGGCGACCGACCGGGCGAGAAGGCGGCGTACACGGAACGGGCGGCGCTCCTCGGAGAGTGGCGGCGCGACGGATTCCTGAGCGAAGAGCCTGAAGCCGCGCTTCAGGTCTACGGAGCCGAATACGGCGTCCCGGGTGCGAACGACCGGCGGGTCTCCTTCCGGGGGCTGCTTGCCCTTGGTTCGCTCCACGATTTCGCCGAGAAGGTCGTCCATCCCCATGAGCAGACATTCGCAGACGTCGTGGGCGATCGCTACAGGCTCCTCGAGGCCACGCGGACTCACCTCGAGACGATTTTTCTCCTCTACTCCGACCCGGCGGGCGAAGTGGATGGACTTCTGCGCCGGTCATCGGCCGGCACGCCCGAAGTCCAGGTCGAAGCCCGCCCGGGCGAGTTCCACTCCCTCTGGTCCATCCGCGACAAGTCGACCCTGGAGAAGCTCCGCGCGCTCTTTCGCGCGCAGCGGCCGATCATCGCCGACGGGCACCATCGCTACACGACGGCGTGCCTGTATCGAAAGAGGAACGGGCAGGACCCGGCTCGCCGCCCCGGTTCGAACTGGCAGCCGATGGTCCTCGCCAACCTCTTCGGCGAGGGGCTTTCGATCCTCGCCACGCACCGCCTCGTCCTCCTCGGCGGGCGCGAGGGCGAGGCGCTCCAGGCTCTCGAGGCGAGACTCGACGCCGCGCCGGAGGGTAAGCCGGCGGCGTTCGAGGTCGAGACGCGCCAAACGCGTCGCCGGTTCAACGTTCCGGTCGAACTGCGCCGGGCGAGGGCGGCGGAGGGTGGCCGCGTCGCTGCGACGGACTACGCCTTCCTCCACGACGTCGTGCTGGGGGATTGGCTCAAGCCGCTTTTTGTCCGCTCGGAGGGCCTCCACGGCGAGACCGCTGCGGCCATCCAGTACTTCAAGGAAGGGACAGGTGAGCGCGAAGCACTCCGGCAGGGGCGCGGCGACCTTCTCATCCGAATGACCCCCGTCGACCGCCGGGAGTTCCGCGAGGTCGTGGAAGGCGGACAGGTTTTCCCCCACAAGACGACGTTCTTCTATCCGAAGCTCTGGAGCGGGTTGGCGCTCTGGTCCCTGAGTGAGCCGCCGCTTTGAGCGGCGGTCGGAACATGGATGAGTTCAGCTTGTCGATCTCCTCGCTCGCGTCACTCTGGCTCGCCGCGGCTGAGGCGGGCGGCGCGGATGCTGGTGGGGGAGCCGGCAGCGTGGCACAAAGGCTCTTGATCCCCTTCATCCTTGCTGTGGGCGCATGGTTTGTCTTGCGGGCGGTCGTGAGGCGGAACCAAAAGCTTCGTCGCGAGAGCGTGCGGGTTCCTGGGGGCGGTTCGCCGCCCTTGTCATCGACTCACGAAAGGGAGAGGAAAACCGGTGCCGACCGCGACCCCGAGCTGGCGAAGCTCTACATCGAGTTAAACGAGTTCGCCCGGGAAATGGAAGGGCGCATGGATACGAAGATCGCCTACTTGAAGAGGCTGATCGCCGATGCGGAGAAGGTGATGGAGCGCCTGGAGCGGGCGATGGCCGAATGGCGGGGCCAGCGAGCGGGTTCTTCGGGACCACCGCGGCACGATGGTCTCGTTTCGACCGCTCCGGAGGTTACCGTATCACCTCCGCGGCCGACGATCGATGTCCTCATCGGCGGTTCTCCCGCCGAGATTTCGGCGAACGGAGGAGGTGCGGCGCGGGACGCGATCGCAATGCGCGTCCTCGACCTCTCGAGGGCCGGCAAATCGCGCGAGGAGATCGCGAGCGCGGCGGGCATCGCGAGAGGTGAGGTCGAGTTGATCTTGAGTCTCGAACGCGCGCGCGAGAAATCGTCCCCTCAGACATCGTCATGAGCCACCTCAGTCGCGCGGGGTAAATATCGATTGACAGTGGCGCCGACCGCTCTACGATGCCGTTTCTTTCGAAGTCTCATTCGAAGGAAACTGACGCGGGGTAGAGCAGCTGGTAGCTCGTCGGGCTCATAACCCGGAGGTCGGGGGTTCGAATCCCCCCCCCGCTACCATACACGAACCCCGGTACGACGAAGAGTTGCACCGGGGATTTTTACTTCCTCCGAGAAGCTCCCGTCCAGGTTTGGGATGTCGGCAGGAGTGGCACCGCCGCACCCCTACTATCCGTATGCCATCCGCACTGCCTCGAGCGGTCCGGTCCCCATCCAAGAAGCGATACGGGGCCGATCAGAGAAGAAGTCAGTTACCGACGTCCTTTCGGAAGATCATGTTCTGGAAATGGATCTTCGAGATGGACTCGTACACTCTCATACGGGCCTCCTCGACGTCCGAGCCTAGGGCCGTCACGCCGAGGACTCTGCCGCCAGCCGTGAGAAGCTCCGGCTTCCCGTTCGGTGTTGCCTTTCCCTCCTTCAGCCCCGCGCAGAAGATCTTCAATTCCCCGTTCGAGAGGATGGATTCGGCCTCTTCTACACCCGAGACGGGCAGACCCGTCTGATAGGCCCCCGGATAGCCGCCGGATGCGGCAACAACGCAGAGGGCTGGACGGGAGTCCCACTCGACCATCGCCCCTTCGAGTTTCCCCTCCGCAGTAGCCTCCAAGAGGTCGAGCAGGTCCGACTGCATCCGCATGAGAACAGGCTGCGTCTCGGGGTCGCCGAACCGCACATTGAACTCCAGCACGTGTGGACCATCGGGCGTCAGCATCAGCCCGAAGTAGAGAAGCCCCTGGAAGCGGATGTCTTCCTCTTGGAGCCCGGACAGAGTTCGAGCCACGATTTGATCCTGGATCAGATCAAGAAGCGGATCGTCGAGCTGGTAGAGGGGCGAAAAGGACCCCATCCCCCCCGTGTTCGGCCCCTTGTCTCCATCTCCTACCGGTTTGTAGTCGCGCGCCGTCTCCAAGGTCAGGTAGTTCTTCCCGTCGGTCAACACCAGGAGCGACATTTCATTCCCCGGTAAGAAATCCTCGATGACAATGCGGGCCCCGGCCTCCCCCAATCGGCGCTGCACGAGAAGGGAATCCACGACGGACATAGCTTCCTGTCGCTCGCGTGCGATAAAGGCACCTTTCCCTTCGGCGAGTCCATCGGCTTTGATCACGACCGGCAGTCGGATCTTCTGGACGAATTTTCGAGCGTCCGAGGCGCTGTCGAAGGATCGGAAGGCGGCAGTGGGGATCTCATGACGGTCCAGGAAATCCTTGGCAAAACACTTGGACGACTCAAGTCGGGCTGCCGCCAATCGAGGGCCAAACACTTTCAGGCCAACCGCTTCAAAACGATCGACGATGCCCATCGCGAGCGGCGCCTCGGGACCCACAATCGTGAAGTCAACCTCCAGCTCTTTCGCGAGACGAAGCGCCGAGTCCACCCCTCGCGGATTTCCGAGCCCCCCTTGGACCTCAAAGCAGCGATACTCGCGAGCAATGCCGCCGTTACCGGGCGCACAGAAGATTTCCGGCTTTCGGGGAGACTTCGATAGCTTCCAAGCGAGCGCGTGCTCGCGCCCGCCTCCACCGAGCACCAAGATCTTCATGGCTGGGATTGTAGCCATCGCCTCCGCCAGAGCCATGCTAAAATCATGAGCCCATAGACGGAAATAGCAGGGGCGAGAAGCTCCTTGGACAAGAGAATTCCCGCGTCGACAAGAAGTAGGTTAGAGAGACCCGCTCGGACGAATTCCTCTGCCGGGTGCAGCGACGGCGAAGCCCTCGGCTTGAGGTATCCGCGAGCCATAGCCTTCACCAAGAGGACGCCGAGCGCCACGGAGTTGAGGACGGCCCAGACGTTTCTCGTCGGTAGCAGGGCGAGAGTCAATGGAACCAGGATCAGTGGCGCCGTCGTGGCGAGGAAAACGCCGGGAACGTGCGGGCGATCTTCGAGCACGCTCGCCGCGGTGACCCCTGCGACGTAGAGTCCCAGTATCGCCCCGGCGACGAGGATCTCCGGCCGTTCCAGAAGGGAGGATGGATGGAGGACCGCCGCCGCTCCCAAGAAGAGATTGAGCGTTCTGCAGATCCCCATGAGAAGGTTCCCTGCAATTGGGACTCTCTTGCCGCCTCCGTTGTAAAGATTCGCGACCGACAGGAGGGTCACTGCGGTCAGTCCCGCGAATGTCGAGATGATAAGAGCTGTTACCACGGAGATGATGGACAGGATAATGCAGAGGATTGCAGCGGAAGTGGGCGTGACAGACCCACGCGCAATCGGACGGTTCTTTCTTCCTGCAACGTCCTTCTCTCGATCAAACCAATCGTTGCTGATCATGCCGCTCCAATAGGCTGCCACGGAGGAGAGAGCGAGAAGGAGCAGCGTTGGGACGCTCGTTTTGTCATCGCGACCGACAACGGCGCTCGCTAGGCAATACCCGGTGAAGCTGTCGGCAACCGCCGTCGGAGTGAGTTGAATGCGGACGAGTTCCAGTAAGGGCCAGAGTCGAGAAGGCCGATCTCGCTCGCTCATGTAGGCAGGATAGGGTGCAGTTTCGGGCAGCTCAAAGACCGCCTACCCTTCGAATATCGTTCCAAAAGACAAAGAAGAACAAGCCGATGATGAGGATGAAGGCGACAGTGCTGAGGACCTCCTGCACCCGCAAGTTAACGGGAGAACCTTTGATCTTTTCGATGGCAAGGAAGAGCAAATGCCCTCCATCAAGAATGGGAAAGGGCAGGAGATTGAAGAGGCCGAGGTTCACGCTGAGCAGGGCGAGATAGAAAATGAACGTCCCGAGACCGAACTCGGAGACGGTTCGGATCAGATAGATAATCCCGATCGGGCCTTGCAGGTTGGTGAAAGCGACCTGCCGGCTGAAAAGTCCCTTCAGGGTCATAAGCACTTGTTGTGCTACGATGACCGTTCGCTTGGCGCTCAGGTGGAAAGCCTCGATGAATCCAACTTGCACCGGGATGAGGAGTTCCCGGAAATCGATGCCGATCTCCGCGTAGCTCTGAATGCGATCCCCCGTGAGCAGGTCAAGAGTCTTACTTTCAGCGGCATCATTGCCTGCGGGTAGCCATCGAACTACCGTTGCCCGCGGATTTCGAATACCCCCCACGACATCAATGAGGTCATTGAAACTTCGAATGGGTCGACCATCGACCTCCAGGATCTTGTCGCCGCTTCGTATTCCTCCTGCCGCGGCAGCACTTCCGGGGAAAACCGTAACGGGAGGCATTGAATCCCATTCCACGCCCAGATCTGAACCACCTGTGACCGATAGCGGGAGATTCAAAGTGTGCACGGTACCGCCCCGCAGAACCCAGAGTGGGGCCCCAGGACGTGCCGAGGAGAGAGCCCGAGCGAAATTCTCGGGAGAGTTCGTAGGCTTGGGGTTCTCTCCCACTCCCCGCACCACATCCCCGGCTTGGAGGATTGCGGAAAGAGGCGATGTCGTACCCACCTTGATAACTTTGAGCTCCGGCATCCAATGGATGTCCTTATCCAGGGACCACTGGATGAGATTCGCAGCATCAATACTGAGGAGCATGACTTGACCAGTAATGGATTCGACCTCAAGTTTCACGGGCCCGGAAGAACCAAACCTCTCTAGTACATGAATCCAATCGATCGAAGAGACGGGCTTGTCGGCGGCCGTTCGGATGCGATCCCCTGGGGCAAAGTGCCGCGCCGCATCAGCCCCCTTCCTTACGGCTTCCACACACGTGAGAACGGGGGAGACGCCCAAGAAGGGTTTTTGATTCGAGAGAGGTTTCTGGAGGAGCTCAACAGTGACCCAGATATTTTCTGGGGTGCCCGCTCGTTTTACGCCGAGCTGAAAGTCGGCCCCTGGGTGCCTTCCAAGGTATTCCAGAAGGGGTCCTCTTGGGAATAAAGAAGCCGGACCAGAGGCAAACACTCCGTCCATCTTGATGCCGACGAACTGATCTCCATCCCGGATTCCTGCCCGTGCTGCTGCGCTCCCTACTTGTACTTCCTTTATCTCTGAGCTGTAAGAGCGGTACACGCCAAAGGTATGAAGTCCCTCCGCGGGCGTCCATTCTGGGAGAATTTCGACGGGCTCAAGCGCCTTGTCTCCTCGTCTCACGGTCAGAACGCGTGGGCGATCCGGGTCTCCGAGGGCACTGGAGATAGCGATCTCCGAAAAATCGCCAATCTCTTTCCCATCGATGGCAACCACATGATCACCCGGTCTCAGGCCGGCCAACCACGCAGGCCGACCCACCTCCACGTGACCTAGAACCGGAGCTGGAAAGGAGACTCCAATCCGAAACGCAAGGAAGAAGAAAATAAATGCAGAGACGATGTTAAAAACGGCGCCAGCCGCAAAGACCATAGCCCGCGTACTCGGCGGTTTTCCCACGAGCTCATCGTCTCGGGGGCGATCATCCTTCTTATTTTGACACTCGGGCCCCGTTTCGCCCGCCATCTTCACGTACCCACCAAAGGGAATCGCCCCTATGACGTATTCAGTTCCTCGATACTTGAAAGCGATAAGAGCCAGCCGGTGTCCGCGGATCGAGGGGTCAAACCCCAGGCTGAATCTGTCTACACGAACACCTGCCTTCTTGGCTGCGAGAAAGTGCCCCAGTTCGTGGATGAATATGATGAGTCCGATTCCCAAGAGGGCGTTAATGAAATATACGATAGTCATCAATTGCATAATCTGCTCGGAACGTCGGCTTGCTATTTGAACGCGCGAAGGACTTCCTTTCGAGCCCAGCGATCTGCCTCAAAGATCGCTTCTAGGGAAGGGTCTGACACTACAACGTGAGATTTGAGAGCGCGGTCAACCACTTCGAAGATTCGGAGGAAGCCGATCCGCTTCCTCAGGAAGAGTTCAACGGCTATCTCGTTGGCTGCATTAAACACCGTGGCTGACGTACCGCCAAGTACCAGAACTTCATATGCCATCCGCAATGAAGGAAAGCGCACTGGGTCCGGCCTCTCAAAAGTCAGCTTTCCCA
>Ga0187893_10000524_pt1:67500-98983 | contig 98983 bp, 72 predicted proteins | sample MA1701074metaG_FD_139574 | JGI IMG/M metagenome (GOLD analysis project Ga0187893, IMG submission 139574) | White microbial mat communities from a basaltic lava cave in the Kipuka Kanohina Cave System on the Island of Hawaii, USA - MA170107-4 metaG ...
ACAGCTAGGATGTTGGCTTAGAAGCAGCCACCATTTAAAAAGTGCGTAATAGCTTACTAGTCGAGCAGCTCTGCACCGAGAATTAACGGGAGTTAAGGTTACCACCGATGCTGCGGGAAGCAGAGTTCTTGAGAATTCTGCTTCGGTAGGGGAGCGTTCTATTTGGACTGAAGGTGTACCGTAAGGAGCACTGGACTAAATAGAAGTGATTATGCCGGAATGAGTAGCGAGAAAATGAGTGAGAATCTCATTCGCCGAAAACCTAAGGTTTCCTGGGGAAGGCAAATCCGCCCAGGGTTAGTCGGCACCTAAGGCGAGGCCGAAAGGCGTAGTCGATGGATAGCGCGTTAATATTCGTGCACCACTTCCGGGGAGTTGATGATGGGGTGACAGAGGCACCAAGGTCAGCGGGGCGTTGATTGCCCCCGTTTCTGGCTCGAGGGTGGTAATTGGAAAAACCGTTACTATCAGCCCAGGGGCTGGATCAGGACCATTTGTGTCTGAAGTGATCGGCGTGTCTCTCGAGAAAAACCTCGGTTCGTATCTTCGGGAGTGACCGTACTAAAACTGACACAGGTAGGTGAGGTGAATATCCTCAGGCGCTCGAGAGAACCTTCGTTAAGGAACTAGGCAACTTAACTCCGTAACTTCGGGATAAGGAGTGCCTTTCTGGATGAATCTCTTTACGGGATAGTCTGGGAAGGTCGCAGTGAAAAGGGTCTGGCGACTGTTTACTAAAAACACAGGTCTGTGCGAAGGCCTAAAGCCGCAGTATACAGACTGACGCGTGCTCGGTGCCGGAAGGTTAAGGGGAAGGGTCATCCCTTCGGGGAGAAGCTCATAACCGAAGCCCCGGTTAACGGCGGCCGTAACTATGACGGTCCTAAGGTAGCGAAGTTCCTTGTCGGGTAAGTTCCGACCCGCACGAATCGCGTAACGACTGGACCGGTGTCTCAACGAAGGACTCGGCGAAATTGTAGTAGTGGTGAAAATGCCACTTACCCGCAGCTAGACGGAAAGACCCCGTGAACCTTTACTATAGCCTATTATTGGGTTTGGGCATACTATGTGTAGCATAGGTGGGAGGCTTTGATGGGAGGTCGCAAGACCTCTCGGAGCCAACAGTGAAATACCACCCTTATTGTGCTTAAATTCTAACCAGATGCCGTGAATCCGGGTCTGGGACAGTGGTAGGTGGGTAGTTTGGCTGGGGCGGTCTCCTCCTAAAGAGTAACGGAGGAGCCCAAAGGCTTCCTCAGTGCGGTTGGCAATCGCATGTAGAGCGTAAGGGTATAAGGAAGCTTGACTGCGAGACCTATAAGTCGAGCAGATGTGAAATCAGGGCCTAATGATCCGGCGTTATCCGGGTGGAAGGGACGTCGCTCAACAGACAAAAGGTACTCCGGGGATAACAGGCTGATCTTCCCCAAGAGTTCATATCGACGGGAAGGTTTGGCACCTCGATGTCGGCTCATCGCATCCTGGGGCTGAAGGAGGTCCCAAGGGTTTGGCTGTTCGCCAATGAAAGCGGTACGTGAGCTGGGTTTAGACCGGCGTGAGCCAGGTCGGTCCCTATCTACTGTGGGTGCAGGATATCTGAGGGGTTTTGACCTTAGTACGAGAGGATTAGGTCGGACGAACCTCTGGCGTGTCTGTTGTCCTATCAAGGGCATAGCAGAGTAGCTACGTTCGGAACGGATAAACGCTGAAGGCATATAAGCGTGAAGCCACCCCCAAGATCGGATATCCCATGAGGCTCCTCGTAGACTACGAGGTCGATAGGCCGGAGGTGTAAGTGCAGCAATGCATTGAGCTGACCGGTACTAATTAGCCGATTGGCTTGACCACCTTTATTTCTGTGTATGGAAACCCACTTCCAGTCAGGTTCAGTAGGAACGAGAAGAAAGCAACACGTCTGCCGTCTCAACATTCTAATAGGGCTGTGGAGGCCACAAGGTATTTGCGGGTGCCCAGAGTGAGGAATCCACACCCGTTCCCATTCCGAACACGGTAGTTAAACTCCTCACGCCGATGGTATTGGCAATCGCTGAGAGAGTAGGTAGTGCCCGCCTTTCAAAAACCCACTGGAACCCCCAAAGGGGTTGCTAGTGGGATTTTTTTTGCGCGTCGGGAGCGCCCCGCGGGTCCTGGTGGTATTTTTCGCGCATTGGATTTGACAAGCTCGTCCAGTTTTTTCTATAATCACCCTTAGTCTTCTTTTCGGAGGTTTGGATTTGTAAGTTGAATGGGGGTAATACCTAAGGTTAGGAAGTCACCAACTGCGTTAGTTCTGAGAGCAGTGAAGAAGAGAAAGGCAAAGGAACGGAGGAGTTATGGCGCTGAACGAATGGCGGGTGAAATCTCTACTCCCCTTGAGCCTGGTCAGCGTGATTCAGTTGACCTTGGGTGTCCCGGCTTCTGGAGCTGGGATTCCGTATGTTGGAGTGGTCAACGGATCAGAAGTCAAGGTTCGAACCGGAGGCTCTCAGAACCATCACGCGTTCGCCTTCGTCCTCATGGGACAGAGGGTCCTCGTTGATCAGGAATCAAACGGATGGTGTCGCATCTTGATTCCCCGGTGGATCCCCGTTTATGTCCACAAGAGCTATGTCCAGGTTCAAGGGCAGCGTGGCTTGGTCCAGGCGGGAGAACTGAACGTCCGTGCACTGCCCAGTCGCTCGCACGAAGCAGTGGGTAGTTTACACTCTGGCGCGGAAGTGCAAATCGTTTCGGTAGAAGGGGACTGGATCAAGATTGTCCCTCCCGCATCAACTCGTGCCTTCATCAGTCAGAGGTATCTTACGAGGGAAAGAGATATCTCGGTTGACGACCTGGCAACCCAACTCGCGAAGATCTCTGAGGCCTCCCTTTCGCCGTTGGCGAATCCTTCGCGACGCGAGAAGTTTGGAAAGGATGGGTCGTCCGGAAGCGGCACGCTCCTTCAACTTGGTGCTAATACAGTTGCGTTACGCAGGGCAGAAGCCCGATTTGCGGAGGTAACTCAGCGAGAGCCGCAAGACCGGGATTTCTCCGGGGTGAGAGCGACGTACCAAGAGATCGCGGGAACGTCCGAAGACAGGACGGAAGTCTTGGCTGCGGAGGAGGCTTTGAAGAGGATCGATGAGTTAGACCAAAGGAAGGTGGAGTTGTTGGGGGCGGAGCGGTCGATAGCGGAAGTGAATCGGATTAACCAGGAACTAGACCAGAGGGTGCGGCAAGCTCGGATTGCAGGCCGTGGCCCTCGCGAAGAAACAGAAACCTATCTTGCCCGTGGGTGGGTCACTGCAGTCAATCGTTTTCATGGGTACCAGGGAACGCACCGCCTGATGAAAGGGAATCAGGTGCTGTACTACCTAAAAAGTGAGGATGGCAAAGAGATTCCTCTCGACCTCTACCTCAACAAGCGAGTGGGGGTCAGGGGCGTAATTCGAGAATTGGAGCCAAAGGTCGGCGCGAACCTCATCGTGGTCTCCGAGATTGCGATACTGGCAGACCGCTGAGCAATTCTTACTGCCGATGCCCCGGAGCAGTTCGGGCCTTGCTCGCGGGTGGGCGTTCGCCGTGGAGATGAGGCGTTAAGTCCGATCAACGGACCTTGAAACGCTCTGGGCGAACCTCAGGTCGGAGTCTCTCCGCGCCTCGTCCCAAAGCCGTGGCGTGACGAGACAATCTCGGACGGGCCGACGCTTGGTGACATTGTTTCCCCTGCGATCACTCCCTTGGGAAAGGGCGCAAGCCCGAGGAAGGCTAGCACCTCCCTTGGACTGATTTGATATAGAACTCTGTGTAGGTACCAACCGAGGGTGATCGAGGAATTGAGAAAGGAGTAGCCAGAATGGCTCTCTTAGAAATCGAGCCGAACATGATCTACTGGTTCATCGGTGGATTGCTCTTGGGCGGGGTCGTCGCTCTCGCTGCTCTTTCTCTTTGGCTTCGATCCGCTGGGAAGACCAGAGAAACAATCATCGAAGAAGGCCGCAGGATGGCCGAGGCCATCAAGAAGGAGGGGGATCTTCAGGCGAAATCGGAATTGGTCAAACTCCGAGAGAAAGCGGATGAGGAGATCCAGGCAGAGCGGAAGGAGCTACTCAACCAAGAGAAGAATCAAGCCAAGAAGGAAGACAGCCTGAACCGCAAACTGGATCTCTTGAACAAGAAGGAATCGCAGCTTGTTGAAAGGGAAAAGACGCTTGGCAAGCGGAGCCAAGCGGTCGAGTTGCAGGAACAAGAGGTCGATCGAATCGTGGAAGACGAGAAACAAGTGCTCTACCGGATCACGGAACTGAGCCGAGAGGATGCAGAAAAGCTTTTGCTGCAGAAACTCGAAAAGGACTTCGAGCACGAGAAGGAGGCAATGATTACCCGCGCTGTGGAGCGGGTGAAGGAAACTTGCGATACGCGGAGTAAAGAAATCCTGGCCACGTGCATGCAGCGGATCGCCTCGACCTATTGCCAAGAGATCACGACTTCGAGCATTGAGATTCCCAACGACGAGATGAAAGGGCGCGTGATCGGCAGGGAAGGTAGGAACATTCGCGCCTTTGAGAAGGCCACGGGAGTGGATGTGATCGTCGACGACACGCCGGGGGTGATTGTGCTTTCCTGTTTCGACAGCATCCGACGCGAAATGGCTCGGCGGGCTATGGATAAGCTGATCGCCGATGGCCGGATCCATCCGAGCCGCATCGAGGAGATCGTCGCCGCCACGAAGAAGGAGATGAATGACCTCATCTTACAGGAAGGCAAGCAGGCGACTTACGACCTGAACATACCGGGCGTGCATCTAAAGTTGATCACCCTGCTCGGACGTCTGAAATTCCGGACTTCCTACGGGCAGAACGTGCTGTCTCACGTTAAGGAGTGCGCCCATCTTGCGGGGATGATTGCAGGCGAGCTTGGGCTCGACGTGCAGCTCGCGCGGCGCTGCGCGCTACTCCATGATGTCGGCAAAGCGGTCGATCATGAAGTCGAGGGGAGCCACCCCGAGATCGGTGCCAATATCGCGAAGCGGTACGACGAACCCGCCGAGGTGGTTAATTCGATCGCTTCACACCATAACGACGTCCCGCAAGAGTCGATTTACGCCGTCCTCACGCAGGTGGCGGATTCAATTTCGGGGTCGAGGCCTGGGGCCCGCGGTGAAACCCTCGAGCGTTACATCAAACGACTGGAGAAACTGGAGGCTGTGGCGCTGACCTTTGCCGGAGTCAAGAGCGCCAACGCGATCCAGGCCGGGCGCGAAATCCGAGTCATCGTCAATTCCCAGAAGATCACCGACAAGAAGGCCGTGAAGCTGTGTCGAGACATTGCCAAGGAGATTGAGGAGCAGTTGACGTACCCAGGGGAGATCAAGGTGACCCTGCTGCGCGAGACTCGTGTGGTCGAGTACGCCCGCTAAAGGGAGTCCATGGAGGGGAACGTACTCGTCATCGGTGACGTTGTTGGAAAGCCCGGGAGGGACCTGCTCTCCGAAAGGCTGCCTTCCTATATCTCCAGCGAGGGCATCGACTTCGTCATTGCCAACGGAGAGAACGCAGCTCAGGGGTCTGGCATCACCCCGAGTCTCTTCAAAGAGCTCCAGAAGTCGGGGATCGACGTCGTCACTGTGGGTGATCATGCCTGGAGACGAAAAGAGGCCCTCCCGCTTCTCGAGCAAGACACGAGGGTCCTTCGCCCCCTGAACTATCCGCCCGATTGCGTGGGTCGAGGGGTGGGGACCTATCGAACGCGGAGCGGCGTGAAGATTTCGGTCATCTCCCTTCTCGGGCGAGTATTCATGGATCCCGTAGATTGTCCATTCCGCGCCGTGGATCATGCCCTTAAGATCCTCGGAGCCGATGCGGGGATCGTCTTCGTCGAGATTCACGCGGAGGCCACCAGCGAGAAGATCGCGATGGGTTGGAAGCTGGCTGGGAGAGTTGCTTGCGTCTTCGGGACGCACACGCACGTGCCCACCGCCGACGAGCGAATCTTGCCGGGTGGGACCGCCTACATAACCGACCTCGGGATGACCGGCCCGTACGATTCGGTGATCGGCCGCGACAAGGAAAGCGTTCTCTTTCGCTTCGAGACGGCCATGCATGCGCCGTTCACAGTGGCTACGGGAGACGTAAGGATTGCAGGCGCCCGAGTGACGGTGAATACGGCCACCGCCAGGGCGACGGAGATCCGGCGAGTTCTCCTGACCTGAGACGTGTCGATGCGCCGGCAGAAGCTTCGCTATTCGCTGACAACCCCCGATGCATCCATCGAGAGGGCGATGGACTCCGCACTCGTTGTTCCAACCGGGGCATCCTCGTCCTGCCCTCCCGGCCGCAGGGTTCTGACCGTTGGGGAGTTGACCAGGGGGATACGGAGGATCCTCGAGTCGTCCTATTCCGACCTTTGGGTCCGCGGCGAGATCTGCAGTCTCAGCCGCCCCCAATCCGGACACGTCTATTTCAACTTGCACGATGACGAACGGCCCGGAGGGGTCCAGATCGCCGTCGTGGTGTGGCGTGAGGATGCCGTGCGCCTGCGTGTCGCCCTCGAAGAAGGGCTGCGCGTGGTGATCCGTGGGCGGCTCACGGTTTACGAGAGAAGGGGCGGCTATCAGCTCATTGCGAGCGCCGTCGAGGCCGAGGGGCAAGGTGCCGCGGCGGCCGCGTTCGAGCGCCTCAAGGCGAAGCTGGCTGCGGAAGGCCTGTTCGCACGAGAGCGCAAGCGTCCGCTGCCGTTTTTTCCCTCGTGTGTCGGTGTGATAACGTCCCCATCGGGCGCGGCGATCCACGACATCCTGAAATGCATCTACCGCCGACATCCGGGCGCATCGGTTCGGTTGATTCCCGTCAGGGTCCAGGGGGACGGAGCAGCGACGGAGATCTGCCGAGCCGTCGAATTCTTCCAGACCCCCGCGTCGGGAGTCGATGTGATGATCCTTGGTCGAGGAGGCGGGGGAGCCGAGGACCTGGCTGTTTTCAACGACGAGACTCTGATCCGCGCCGTCGCGGCCAGCCGGATTCCCTCGGTCTCGGCAGTCGGCCACGAAGTCGACTTCACGCTTTGCGATTTAGTCGCCGACGTGAGGGCTCAGACTCCCACCCATGCGGGTGAATTGGTTGTCCCGGATACGTTCGCCCTTCGGGTGGAAGTCGCCGAGCTTGGGAATCGCCTCGAAAGGGGCCTCCAGGAGCGCATCGCCCGGCTCCGGGAGCGTCTGGATCACCGGGCCTCCAGTTGGGTGCTCCGCAGGCCCGGAGAGCTGATCCGGCTCCGTGGCCAGAGGCTTGATGATCTAAGCGTGGCACTTCAGAAAACCCTTTACAACCAATACTTGCGGTGGCAACATGAGGCTCAAGTCCTTGGAGAGAAACTTGAAGTCCTCGGCCCCCTTGGAGTTCTCAAAAGGGGATACGTGGTGGTGTTTCACCGCGATGGCCGTGTTGCACGGAGGGCCTCCGATTTGAAACCCCAAGAGGAAGTCACCCTCCGCTGGGTGGATGGCGCGGCGACGGCAAGGATCGAGAAACTGGAATCGAACGGTGGATGACCTCTTCGAACCCAAGGAACAGAGCTTCGAGGAGTCCCTCGAGAGGCTCGAACAGGTGGTCAGCCGCCTCGAACGAGGCGACCTGGGCCTGGAGGACTCTCTCCGCCACTACGAATTGGGGCATCAAGCCCTCCGCCGGTGTTACAAGTTGCTTGAGGAAATCCGGCGAAGGATCGAGGTGCTCACCGGTCATCCCGCGCCGGGGGAGCCCCCGGTGTGGACCCCGTTACCTGCGGCCGATTTGGCCTCCTCCGCCGGAGAGAGCGCATTGCCGGCTGCCGCTCTCGACGAATCGGAAATCAAGGGCGGCCCGCGCTGACCGCCCTGGAGTACTCGCCTGCCCAGCGAAGAAGATCAATTGAGGTGCTCATCCATGTCAGGAATCCTTTCCCGCGTGAACCATCCCCACGATCTGAAGTTGCTGACCATCGACGAGATGCGCCAGCTCGCTTCCGAGATTCGCCTCGAGATCATGGAGGTGGTCAACAAGAACGGCGGGCACCTCGCGTCGAACCTCGGCTCGGTCGAGGTCACCCTCGCGCTCCATCGAGTCTTCGATTTTCCGCGGGACCGTCTCGTCTGGGACGTAAGCCACCAGACCTACCCACACAAGCTGATCACCGGCCGCCGCGACCGTTTCGCTTCGATCCGCACCTACGGCGGCATCAGCGGGTTCTGCAACAAAAGAGAGAGCATTTTCGACCTCTTTGATGCCGGGCACGCCGGTACGGCCTGCTCCCTTGGGCTTGGAGTGGCCGCTGGCGATTCCCTTCTCGGCCACCGCCAGAAGACGGTCGCGGTCGTAGGTGACGCCGCCATCGCCGCCGGCATGGCGTTCGAGGCTCTCAACCACGCCGGGGAGATCGAGAAAGACTTCCTGGTGATCCTCAACGACAACCGGATGTCGATCGATCACAGCGTCGGGGCTTTTTCCCGCTACCTGAACCGGATCCGAACGAAACCTCTGTATCAGGATCTGAAAAAAGACCTCCACGACCTGCTGAGCAGGATCCCGATCGTCGGCAAGCGTATGGAAGATACACTCGACCACTTAAGAGAGTCGGCCAAACACTCGCTCGTTCCCGGACTGCTCTTCCAGGAGCTCGGTTTCAATTACTACGGACCCGTGGATGGCCACGACTTGGAGGGGCTCATCCGCACCCTCGAGGATGTGCGGAAAATCGAGGCCCCCGTGCTCCTGCATGCGCACACGGTCAAGGGCCACGGTTACGATCCCGCGTCGAAGGACCCGATCAAGTACCACGCGCCGAAAGGGTTCAAGCCGGAAGCCAAACCCGCCGCTCCACCAAAGGCGGCCCCGGCACCGGCCCCGACACCGGCCAAGAAAGTTCCGTCTTACACGGACATATTCAAAGAGGTCCTGCACGATGTGGCGCGCAAGGACCGGAGGATCGCGGCCATCACGGCGGCGATGTCCGGCGGAACGGGATTGACCGATTTCGCCCTTGAGTTTCCGGGGCGGTATTTCGACGTCGGAATCGCCGAGCAGCATGGCTGCGCGTTCGCATCGGGGCTTGCATACGCCGGGCTCCGCCCCGTCTATGCCGTCTACTCCACGTTTTGCCAGCGGTGCTACGACCAGTTCGTTCATGACACCTGCATCCAGGAGAACTCGGTCATCTTCTGCCTGGATCGCGCCGGGTTGGTGGGCGAGGACGGATGGACTCACCACGGGGTCTTCGACATAGCCTACATGCGCTGCATCCCCGGCGTGATTCTGATGGCGCCCCGGGATGGCGACGAGCTGAAACGGATGTTCCTCTTCGCGGTGGATCAGAAGGACCGCCCGGTCGGGCTGAGGTACCCTCGAGCCAATGTCCCATCCCTGCCGGCCTCCGAGGATCCCGAGATCCAACTTGGCAAGGGCGAGAAGCTGCTCGAAGGGGAGGGTGTGGCCTTGTTTGCCTACGGTTCCATGGTGGACGAGTGCTATCGGGCCTCTGCCGAGCTCCGTTCCCGGGGAATCGAGCCGACGGTCGTCAACGCGCGCTTTGCGAAGCCTCTCGATGTCGACCTCCTCCGGCAGCTCGCCCGGAACCATCACACGCTGGTCACGGTCGAGGAAGCCACCCTCGCCGGCAGCTTTGGCAGCGCCGTCGTCGAGGCCCTTACGGACCAAGAGATCCGCTTCAACCGAGTCCAGCGTCTAGGCGTTCCCGACCGCTTCATCACCTTCGGCAGCCGCGCCCTTCTTCTCCGCGAGTGCGGTCTCGACGCGGCGGGCATCGTCGAGGCGGTCGAATCGATTCTGGAGTCGAGGGAGAATTCCCCGGTCTCTCCGCGAGCGAGCATCGGGGCCATCCGCGGCGACGCGTAGTCCCCTTTATCGGGGATTACCGGCTCGCGACGGGGTTTTTCTTCCGCCCATCGCCCCGTGGGGCCTGCGCCCGCGCGGGCCATCGGAGGCGAGGTGGCAAGAACCGTTCGCTCCTCCTCGAGTTCCGATGCACGGGAGCCTGGTCAAGGAGTGCCCCGATGATGACGAGGAGCACCAGGTAGGCCGCGGTCACCGAAAGGTAGGAGATCCGGCTCTCGATCCCGTGGATGGCGATCGCGAAGGCCCCCGATACGATTCCCAGGGAGTAGACGGCCAGCACTGACGCTCGTGGGCTCAGGCCCAGCGCGAGGAGACGGTGGGTGAGGTGGTCCTTTCCGCAATAGACTATGGCCTCCCGCACGGATCCGACGACGCCGTTCTTTATCCTCAGGATCGTAGAAAGCGAGATGTCGAAGAGCGGCACGGTCAAGATCATCACGGGCATGAGGAAAGCCTTAATCGGGTCATCCGACCAGCGGGCGAAAACGAGGCAGGAGGCAGTCAGGAAGCCCAAGAGGAAGCTCCCGTTGTCCCCGAGGAAGATCCGGCCACCGAAGAGATTGTGGCGCAGGAAGCCGAGGCAACCTCCGGCGATCGCCACGGCGAGATAGCTGAGCCAGGATTGCGACGTTTCGGCCGAATTTCCCCACGCGATGACGAAAATTGAGCCGCATGCGATGGCGATCGACCCGGCGGTATTCCCGTTGGCATGGTCCAGGCTGTTCGTGGCGCTTGTCACTCCGACGATCCACAGGAGGGTGATGGCGACGTTCAGCGGGTTCGACGTCCCGCCCGGGAGGATGTTCGCGCACACATCGAACCGGGAAATGACGACGGTCGCGGCGACGAGCACGCCCAGCTTGACGACGGCGTTGATCGGGCGGAAGTCATCGATGAGCCCGAGAACCGTCACGAGGAAGCACCCGAGAAAGAGTCCGACGATCGGGAACCACGTCTCGGATGGCTTCGTCTGCAGGGTGAGGGCCAAGCTGGCGGCGACGGCGATGAAAATCCCCACTCCTCCCAGCACCGGTGTCGGCTCCTGATGCGTCTTGTGGCCGTGGGGGCGGTCAAGCCAGGAGCGCCGCCGCGACACCTGGATGAGGACCGGCATCAGAAGGTCGGAGATCGACCACGCGACGAGCAAGATGGCGATCTGGGGATAGCCGCCGATATCCATCGTGTCACCTTCCGGCCAGGAGGCTCGGGTCCGGCTGGATCCGCGGTTGTCCCGATTCCAGGACCTCGCGTGACCGTTCGCCGCAGCACATCAGCAGGTCGATGATCGACAGGTTGGGGACGAACGCGCCCGCCAGCCGCTGCGGATACCGAGGGCACGCAAACTCCTGAAAGGTCAGGCGGATTCCGGCCCGTTCGAAGGATCCCTGGTCGAGGTAGTCTCGGCCGTGGGTCCCGGAGAGGTACTCGTCCGCCCCGAGGTCGCGGCAGAAATTTACGATCAGCTCCGTGGACTTACCGTCGGCCTTCAAGTCCGAGAGCTTCCGAATGGGGGTCCGGATCTGGAGGAGAGCCATGATCTCGCGGATTAAGGTCTCGTTCAGGTCGCTCAAGGAGTCCCACTCCCGAGCGTAGATCTCCTCAAGGGCCGGAGCGAAGAGCGGGAAACCCGACGCGCCGCGGTAGAGGTTTTCGATGGTCCGCCAGTGCTTGCGCCGCCAAGGCAGTCTGTTGTCGATGCGAGTCTCGCGGATGGACTGCAAGTAGCGGTCGTGCGTGATGACCGGAACGGTAAGCCAGCTCCACCCCTCGGGACCTTCGGTCCGGATCCGGTTGCGGTGGATCCAGCCGAAGGGGCCCCGCTTGACGAACTGCACGGTGTCGACGACCAGGAAGAGGTCGGCCTGGAGGATCTTGTGAAAAAAACCCGGGTACGGAAGGTAATTGGGTTGGTGGCCGGTCAGGAGCATGAGGCCGTTCGGGCGATTCGGGTACAGCTGCCCTCCCTCCCTCGTTTCTTTTATCGGAGAACGGTTGAAGCGGGCTTGAAGCCTGCCCGTTACCGGAAGAGGTCGAGGGCCTCGCCGATTGCTCCGTCGGCCGTTCGATAGGCGCGCATGTTGGCCTGAAATGCCCTCTGCGTGGCCACCTGTTCCGTGATCTCCTCGGTCAGGTCGACGTTCGAATCTTCAAGAAACCGGTGCTGCAGGATCGGGAACCCCGTGTCGCCGAAGTTTCCGGTGATCGCCGGGCCCGAATCCGGCCCCTCGATGTAGAGGTTGTCTCCGATCGGCAGTAGGCCCATCGGGTTGATGAAGCGGGTCGCCTCGAGACGGCCGACCTGCACCACCGTCTGGCCGCCGTCCATTATGGCGAAGACTCCGCCGTCGGCGAGGACCTCCTTCCTCTCGGTCTGTGGAGGGAATGTGATGGCGGGCTCCACCATCACGCCGCCGGAGGTCACCAGGTTTCCGTCCCGGTCCACCCTGAAATTGCCCGCCCGCGTGTAGGCCGGTACTCCGCCCTTCAGGACGGTGAAGAAGCCGTCGCCGCCGATGGCGAGGTCCAAATCCCTTGCGGTGCGGACCAGGTCGCCCTGCCGCATGTCCAGCGGGGTGGAGATGTCGTGGGTGCCCGGAATCGGGAAGTCCCCGAGCGCCTGGCGGCTTTTCTTGAAACCGGTTGTGTTGATGTTGGCGAGATGGTTGGCGATGAGGTCCTGGCGCTGCACCTGGGCCAGGATTCCGTTCTTCGCCGCCTCCAGGGAAAGCTGCATGGCGGTCTCCCGCGTTGCGGATCCCTCCCCACCCCCCTGACGTAGGAAATCCCATGCCATGACGCCTTCCCTGGAGCGCTCGACCTCACTCGAGGGCCAAAACGGCCGCGGAGGGCGGATTTTTCCCGTTGCAAAGCGGCGTATGGCCGAGAAACATAAGCCGGTGATGCGTGCCGTCGTTCAGAGAGTACGGGAAGCGGAGGTGCGGGTGGACGGTCGGGTCACCGGAAAGATCTCCCGTGGCATGGTCGTTCTCCTCGGAGTCGGCAAGACGGATGTCGAGGACGCCGTGGAGTACTTGGCCGGGAAGCTCGTAGGACTTCGAATCTTCGAGGACGAAGCACGGAGCATGAATCGTTCGCTGGCCGAGTCCGGAGGCGCGATCCTCCTGGTCTCCCAGTTCACACTCTACGGCGATTGCCGCAAGGGGAGGCGGCCCAGTTTTGATGACGCGGCTCCTCCCGATGTCGCCAACGACTTCTACCGTCGCTTCGCCGACCGCCTGGCGGCCCTCGGCTTTCCACCCCAGGAGGGGGTTTTCGGCGCCCATATGGAACTCGCTCTGGTCAACGACGGCCCCGTGACGGTCATCCTCGACAGCGAAAGGCGATTTTGATGCCCGTGCAGGCTTTCATCGATCATTACCAGATTCTCAGGGTCCCCCCCACGGCCTCGCACGAAGAGATCCGGCGTTCCTTCAAAAAACTCGTCCTCCGCGCCCATCCGGACAAGAACCCGCACAGGATCTCCTGGTCCGAGCGGCGGATGCGGGAGCTGATCCAGTCGTTCGATGTCCTGGGCAACGAGGAGCGGAGGCGGCACTTTGACTGCGAATTTAGGCTCCACAACCGCAAGGGACGAGCGAAGCCGGGCGAACAGGCTCTGTTTTTCTTTCGGCGCTCCGACCCGGAGGCGTGCGCGATGCGGGTCCTCTACTTCCTCGTCAACGGGCGCGGGAAGGAAGCCGTCCCCTTGCTCATGGCCCAGGAAGCGGCCCACGGAGAGCGATTCCTGTCCGATTACCTGGCCCGGTCCGACTACCTCGACTGCTTGTTCCTCCTGGGGGAGTATCACATCGAGAAAAAGTGCTTTCGTGAAGCGCTCAGGAGGCTCAAAACGCTCTATCTGGACGACCAGGGTGCTCGCCGTCCCCGCCATTACCTCGGTGCGGTGATCGACCACCTCAAGGACCTCTACCTGCACAAGCTGCCGAAGTCGCTCTCGGCGGCTGAGGCCCTCATCCTCATCGAGGAATCCGCCTACATCCGCTTCGCCCCCCAAGAGCTGGAAAGGCTCGAAAAGGTTGTGGCCGGCCTGACCGGCCGCCAGCGCCGCGCCACAGCCGCCGGCGTCGGAAGGTGATCCATCGATCCGGTCAAAGCGATGAGGGAGCGGACACCGCCGGGCTGATCAAGGGGTTCGCCTCCTCGGGCTCTTGGCGCTTCTGGAGGCCGTACAGCTCGAGGTACTCGCCTGCGGTGCGCTCCTCGGTGCGCTGGCGGGCGATGCGGCGGCCCTCCTCGATGTGCGAAGACCGGCGTCGGTGGTCCGCCATGAGCGACCGGATCGCGGTCGCGAGCGCCTCGGGGTCTCCGGGGGGCACGAGAACGCCCCCGCGGCCCCCTTCAAGCAGTTCCCGAAGCCCTCCGACCCTCGTCGCCACGACGGGAACGCCGGCCGCCATGGCTTCCAGGGCCGCAAGGCCGAATCCTTCGTAGGTCGATGCCAGGACAAAGACATCCATGGCGGCCATCCATTCGGCGGGGCGCCGTTGAAAGCCGGCGAAGTGGACCCGCCCGGCAAGATCGGGGCGGCGCGCCCGCCCCTCGATCGAGACGCGCATCGGCCCGTCTCCCACGATGAGGAGGACCGCGCTCGGTCCGAGACGCGCGAAGGCCTCGAGGAGGCAGGGGAGCCCTTTTTCGCGAGAGAGGCGGCAGACCGTTCCCACGACGAACTGCCCTCGAAGACGGAGCTCCCGGCGGATCCGCTCGGCCGCCCCGGTCTCGACGGAATAGGCCGACGGCGGCAGCCCGTTGCCGATCGCGAGGATCCGATCTGCGCCCCCGATCCTCCGGCGGAGATACTCCCCGGTTTCATCGCGGCTCAAGACGGCGAGCGCGTCGCACCACGCGGCGGCCCGCCTCTCGAGAAACGTGTAGAGCCGGCCTGCGAGGCGCCCGTGGATCGAGAACGGGTGACCGTGGGTCGAGTGAACGATCCGCGGGACCCCTTCTTTGTGAGCCGCCCAGCGGCCCAGGAGGCCTGCCTTGCTTGTGTGCGTGTGGACGACGGCCGGAGCCTCTTCCCGGAGAATACGCCGGAGCCGGCGTGCGGCCAGGAGGTCTTTGAGTGGGTGAGGATTGCGGACCAGCTCCGGGACGACGCGGATCTTCGCCGCGCCGCCTCGGCGCAATTCCTCGAGGATCGCTTCGTCGAGCGGATCGCGGCCGGTCACCAGCGTGACCGGGTGCCCCAAGCGGGCGGCGGAGTCGATGAGGCTTCGCACGACCCGCTGCGCCCCTCCGGGGACCATCCGCGTGATTATGTGGACGATTTTCTGGCGCCGCGAAGGGCTCGAGAGGTCCTTCTCCATGAGATGAGCTTCGCCGAGGCTTTCACGAACGGTTCCGACCACCCGAAAACCGGCTTGCTCGTATGCTCTGCGGGCAGGTAAGTTGTCCTTGAGGACGGCGATCTCCACTCGCGCCGCGCCGCGCCGGCACAGGTAGGCCTCGCCGGCCTCGATGAGTTTGCGGGCGTATCCGCGGCGGCGAGAATCCCGCAGGACGGCCACCGAGTAGATGAAGGCGCGCCGCGCCGAGCCGGGACGGCTCGGGACTCGCGGCGTGGCCGCGATCGGAGCCGGATCGTCCTCCTTCGGTCCCAGCCTTGACCGGCTCGACCGGCGCAAGAACGCCATCGGGATCCGCAAGAACTGGCGCAATCGGGAGGGTTGGAAGCCGTATCGCCCCAGGAGCGCACGGACCGCCCACTTGAGCCAATAGCCTCGCAGAAGGCTGGCGCGACGTAGCCGTGCCGTGTCCGCGGCACAGATGAGGAACCCGACGGGCAAGCCTCCTTCCCGCAAGAGCAGGAAGCCCTCAGGTTCCTCGCGCGCGTAGAACGCGACCTTGTCCATGCGGAAACGGAGCTCGGCTCCTCCTCGAGCGAGCAGCTCCTCGGTTTCGCGTGCGTTCGCCCCCCCCAGATGCATGGCGGCGACGTAGGGGATTTCATCCCGGCGGATCGGGCTCAGCGTGACGGAACCCGCCTGCGGGGCGGGTCCGGCGGCGAAGTCGAGCACAGCCGCGTCCGGGGACCCGGCGCGCGAGGGACTCACGACTCCGCTCCGAGGGCGGCCGCGGAGCGGTGGAAGTGAGCCGGCGGCATCTCGGAGGGCAAATCGTCCTCGTGCCGGTTGTGGGACTGCTGCATCCAGTTGATCGCGTAGAGGAGCCCCGTTGCGAAGAAAAACGGCTCCGTAGTGCGGATCGTCGTGAACGTCGTCGCCCCGATGGAGTGGACAAGCAGGGCGACCGTGGCCCCGAAGACGCCGAGGGCGAATCCCTGGAACTCCGGTGTCCGTGTCTGGCGGTTCAGCCGCAGGCTGAGGCTGAGGACGACGCCGAATAGCCAGAAGAAGAGGACCAGGCCGAGGAGACCCAGCTCGAAGATGACGCGGACGTACTCGCTATCGAAAGCTCCCAGGGCGACGTTGCCGAGGCCGTGGCCCATGAACGGGGCGTTCGGGAGCCAGTCGAGGAAAGCCGCCCATCCCTTGACGCGCATGACGAGCGAGCTGGGTGCGTTGCCTTGGAAGACTCCGAAAAGGGTCAAGAACCGCTCGGTCACATCGCTCGATGACAGGACGGCGAGAGCGCTCAACGCCAGGACGAGTCCGGTCCAGATCGTCCTGCGGGCCGCGAACATGGCGAGGAGGCTGACCAGCAAGGAGACGTACGACGTGCGCGACTTCGTGAAGACGAGCGGGATGATGATCACGGCGATAACCAGCGCCATCAGCGCCCGGTGGCGCACTTTGTACACGACGAGACCGAGCGCCAGGCAGATGTGCAGCACGTAGTAGCCGCCCAGGATGTTTGCCGTCTCGCCCATCGGCCCGCTGACCCGGTCCTGAGACTGGGCGGCCTGGAAGATGCCCTGGACGCCCACCAAAGCGCTGACGATGGGCATCAGGTAGATAAAGAAGGTCAGGTCTTTCTTCTTCTGCACGATGTTGACCGTGACCACGAAGATGAGGAAGTACTCGAGCAGCTTCCCCATGCGGAACAAGCAGGAAGTGAGGTTCAGCTCGGAGTAGATGGAATTGTGCATCGAAGAGACCGCCGACAGGAGGAAGGTGAGGATCAGCGGCAGCTTCAGGTTCGACGGGATGAACTTCTCGTTCCAGGCGATCGAGCGAAAGAGCCATCCCATCAAGATCACCGGCAGAAGGAAATCTTCCATGCGGAGATTGGAGACGCCCATTGCCTCAAACTCCGGGGAGATGCCGATCGAGAAGATCAGCAGCCCCAGTCCAATCCGGAGATCGAGCAGTGTGAGCACGGAGGCCAGCGCGCCGAGTCCGAGGAGGACCGAAATCGACATCGAGCTCTCGCTGCCCGACGAGCTGAGCGTGCAGAGGTAGGCGAGGAGAGCGCAGAGCGCTCCCACAAGTGTCAGAGGCGTCTTTCGCTCTTGTCCGACCGCGGGCACCTCGGTGGTCAGGGGAAGCGAGTCCATCGATTGTGGTTATCGACCGGAGAATCGCCTGGGCTTGAAGGATACGACTCGAGCTTGTCAAGTCGGCGCGCCCGCCCGGCCGATCATGAAGGTTGATCGGAAGTAACCGTTCACCGGGCCTGGCGGCCCGGAACGGTTACCTGACCCTGCGTTCAGTCGCCACACAGGCTCCCTGAAGTGGGCTTTCTTCGGCCGCCCGCCGCGCCAAGCGAGGGCGACGCACTCCGTGGTAGGCGCCTTGCTCCGGTAGTGAAATGCGTTCGGGGTGAACGGTTACGATCGGAACTTGCCGGGACATCTCAAGAGAATGGGTGGACGGATGGATAACTTTTTCTCGCAGGAGAGGCTCCTTGTCATTGCTCCCCACGCCGATGACGAGACCATCGGCTGCGGTGGGCTTATCGCCCGCGTGAAGGCGGCCGGTGGGCAGGCCTTTGTGCAGGTTCTGACGGTGGGGGACCTCGACCACTACGATGGGAAAGACCACCTCGTGGCGGGAAACACCCGCGAGTCGGAGTTGGCCGAGGCCATGACGGTCCTCAATGTGGACGACTGGGAGATCTTGATCAAGGACAGCGATCTCCACCTCCGCCTCGATCACATCCCGCGGCGGGACCTCATCAACCTCTTCGAGCGTGATTCGAGGCTCGCGATCGACAACATCCGGCCGACCATGATCGCGATCCCGGCCCCCTCGTTCAACCAGGACCATGAGGCGGTCTACAAGGCGGCCATCACCGCGTGCCGGCCGCACCTGGCCACGCTGAAGCCGTTCCAGCGGCTCGTGCTGGTCGCCGATTCCCCCCAGCTCGCGTGGAACCCGCACGCCTTCAAGCCGAACTTCTACGTCGACATCAGCGACTGCCTGAATCTCAAGCTCGAAGCTTTTTCGAAGCACGTGTCGCAGCAGCGGCCGTCGCCGCACATGGGGAGCCTGGAAGCGCTGCGCCTTCTCGCCGAGTGGCGCGGACGGGAGATCTCCGTCGGGGCCGCCGAAGCCTACGATTGCCTCCGCTTCGTGATCTGAGGACTCAACGTCCCCAGGGCCGTGATGCACGGCTCCGCGGCAGGTATCATCCCGCCCCATGATGGATTCCTTGCCTCTGCGATCGGTGATCATGGCCGGCGGATCCGGAACGCGCTTCTGGCCCCGGAGCCGGAGGGGCTTCCCCAAGCAGTTTCTCGAGATCGCCGCCCCCCGGAGTCTTCTCGAAGAGACGTACCGGCGTGTCCTGCCCCTCTCGGGTCCTCGGGGCGTGCTCGTCGTGACGGCGCGGGAGCACCTCGACCGCGTGCGGGAGCACCTACCGGCATTACCGGCCTCCAACGCGATCGGCGAGCCGGTGGGACGCGACACGGCGGCGTGCATCGGCCTCGCTGCGGAATGGCTTGCGTCGAGCGGGGACGGCCGCTCGATCATGCTCGTTTGCCCCTCCGACCACGTCATCCGGGCGGCGGAGCTTTTCGGCGAATCCGTCCGAGCCGCGGCGCTCATTGCCCAGCGCGATGGGAAGCTCGTCACGCTTGGAATCCCGCCGCGGAGTCCTTCCTCCGCCTTCGGCTACATCCGGCGCGGGGAGGAGATCGAGGCGCCGGCTCCCGCGCAGGCGTACGCGGTGCGCCAATTCGTGGAGAAGCCCGATCGGGGGCGCGCGGAGGGGTACATCGGGACCGGCGAGTATTACTGGAACGCGGGGATCTTCGTCTGGACGGTGGCCGCCATCCGCGGAGCCATCCGCCGGTTCTTCCCCGAGCTTGGTGCCGGTCTCGATCCGATGGCGCGGTCCCTGGAGGCCGGAGAGCCGATCGATGGAGTTCTCGACCGCGGCTTCGCGGCTCTGGCCAAGAACTCCATCGACCGCGGCGTCCTCGAGAAAGCCGCAGCGGAGGGGATGGTAGCCGTCGTCGAGGCCCCCTTCGACTGGGACGACGTGGGCTCCTGGAACGCCCTCGAAGCCTACCTGCCGGCGGACGCGCAGGGAAACCACACCGAGGGGCGCCACCTCGGGCTCGACACGGCGGACTGCATCATCGCGTCCTCGAAGCGCAGGCTCGTGGCCACGATCGGGGTGCGGGACCTGGTCATCGTGGACACCGATGACGCGGTCCTCATCTGTCCGCGGGACCAGGTGGAGCGGGTCAAGGAGCTGGTTGCCCGGCTCGAGTCCAGCGGAGAGGGCCGCCTCGCGTGAGGACGCTCGGCATCGACCACGGCTCGCGGAGGTTCGGGCTCGCCCTGAGCGACCCGACGGGCCGGTTCTCCCGCCCCCTGGACTCGGTCGACGGCGAGAAGGGGCTTCTCGACCGCCTCCCGAAGCTCATCAGCGACGAAGGCGTCTCCCGGATCGTCCTGGGGCTGCCGCGAAACATGGATGGCTCCCTCGGGAAAAAGGCGCAGGAGGTGCTGAAGTTCGCCGCCCTCCTCCGCGAGCGGTTCCCGGTGCCGGTCGACACCTGGGACGAGCGGCTCACCACCGTGCAGGCCGAGCGGCACCTCCGGGAGGCGGGGGTATCCCCCAGACGCTGGAAGGGGCGCGTCGATTCAATGGCGGCGCAGATCCTCCTCCAGAGCTACCTCGATGCCCGCTCCCCGGCCGAAGCAGATGCGGGAATCGAGGAACGGATGGCGACGGAGCCGCCGCTCGACGAAGGATCCCGGGATGGGGATAGGGTCTAAATTCGTCGTTTCCCTTCGCGGGCAAGGGGCTTATAATCCCGCTTTTTTCCTGGGCCAATTCCTGCGCGGCGTTTTTGGCTTCCAGCGGCTATGGGGGCCCGAAAACCGTCCAGGGGAGCACTGAAGCGAAGCGTCGAGAGCTTTTTGAGAGGTTTTTTGATTGATGGTGGCTACGAAAGAGGTTCGCCGCGGCGTTATCGAGAAGTACCGACTCAACGACAAGGACTGTGGCTCGCCGGAAGTGCAAGTCGCGCTTCTGAGCGAGCGCATCCAGAGCATCACGAGTCACCTCGAGAAGCACAAGAAGGACCACGCCACCCGGCGCGGCCTCCTGATGCTGGTGGGCAAGCGCAACACCCTCCTCAAGTACCTCACCCAAACGAGTCCGGCCCGTTATCAGAAGCTTATCGACTCTCTGGGGCTGCGTAAGTGAGCCAAGCCGGTTTGCCGCGGATCTCGATGGAGTCCGGTGGATCACGATAGTGAAAGTCCGGCACGGGTGGGTTCCTTCCGGGAACCGTCGCCCGCCCGTTCGCCGGGAAGAGGCCGTCGAAGCTCGTGCTCCGAGCAGATGCGACGGACGGTTCCCGAGAGGTAGGAACGACCATGATGGTCTACAAGAGCGAGTGTGTGATCTCCGGGCGGCCGTTGAGCATTGAAGTGGGGCGCATGGCCCGGCAGGCAAACGGATCCGCGGTCGTGCGGTTCGGGGACACGGTCGTTTTCGCCGCGGTCACCGCCGCGGAGCTGCGGGAGGGATTCGACTTCTTCCCCCTCACGGTCGACTACAGAGAGAAGACCTACGCCGCGGGGAAATTTCCCGGCGGATTCATGAAGCGCGAAGGGCGCCCGACGACGAAGGAGACGCTCACCATGCGCCTCATCGACCGGCCCCTCCGCCCGCTCTTCCCCGAGAACCTGAAGAAGGATGTCCTCATCCAGACGATGGTACTCTCCTTCGACAAGCAGAATGATCCCGACGTGCTGTCGATGATCGGCGCCTCGGCGGCCCTGGCGGTCTCCGATGTCCCCTTCGGCGGCCCTACGGGCTCCGTGCGGATCGGCTACGTCGACGGCCAGTTCGTGGTTTTCCCGACGATGGCCGAGCTGGAGAAGAGCGAGCTGGACCTCGTCGTCTCCGGGACGCGCGAGGCGGTGGCGATGGTTGAGTGCAGCGCCAAGGAGCTTTCCGAGGAGATCTTGACCAACGCGATCCTGCTCGCCCACCAGACCATCCAGGAGATCATCGGCGCCCAGGAGAACCTCCAACGCCAGTGCGGGAAGCCGAAGATGGAGGTCCCGCCGGCTCCGGACGAGAGCGACCTCCGAAACCGACTCCACGATGCCTATGCCGAGCGAATCCGGAAGGCCACCCTCACCGAGGGCAAGCACCCGCGCAAGGAGGCGCTCCAGGCGATCGTCGACGAAGCCCTCGATGCAATCAGCCCCGAGGTGGAACCGCCGGCCGTTCCGCCTCCGGGTACCCCCGAGCGCTCGCGCGTGAAGTTCCACCTCGAAGAGCTCGTCCGCCAGGTGGAGCGATCGCTGATCCTCTCGGGGACGCGCGCCGACGGGCGCGGTTTGCGGGACATCCGCCCGATCTCGATCGAGGTCGGAGTCCTGCCGCGCACCCACGGATCGGCGCTCTTTACCCGCGGCGAGACGCAGGCCCTCGTGGTGGCCACGCTCGGCACGGGCCAGGACGAGCAGATCGTGGACGGCCTCGCCGAGGAGTACTCGGAGAAGTTCATGCTCCACTACAATTTCCCCTCCTTCAGCGTGGGGGAGACATGGCCGAACCGCGGGCCGAAGCGACGGGAGATCGGACACGGCAACCTGGCGCGGCGAGCCATCGAAGCGGTCGTTCCCCCGCCGGATAAGTTTCCCTACACGGTCCGTCTCGTCTCCGACATCATGGAGTCGAACGGATCGTCTTCCATGGCGACGGTCTGCGGAGGAACGATGGCCCTAATGGACGCCGGCGTGAAGATCCGCCAGCCGGTCGCCGGGATCGCCATGGGGCTTATCAAGGAAGGCGACCAGGTCCGGGTGCTCTCGGACATACTCGGGAGCGAGGACCACAACGGCGATATGGACTTCAAGGTAGCCGGGACGCAGCGCGGGATCACGGCGCTCCAGATGGACATCAAGGTCCAGGGGATTTCCGAAGCGATCCTCCGCAACGCCCTCGAGCAGGCTCACGAGGGCCGCTTGCACATCTTGCGCGAGATGCTGAAGGCCCTCGACCGCCCGCGCGAGGAGATCTCTCCCTTCGCTCCGAAGATCGTCCGCATGGTCATCGACCCGGAAAAGATCGGTATCGTCATAGGCCCGGGGGGGAAGATGATCAAGAAGATCCAGGAGGAGACAGGCTCCACGATCGAGATCGAGGACGACGGCACGGTGATCATTTGGGGAACCAGCCTTGCGAGCGCGCACGGAGCCCAGGAGCGTATCGAGGCGCTGACCGAAGAGGTCAAACCCGGCCGCATCTACAAGGGCAAGGTCGTTTCGATCAAGGATTTCGGCTGCTTCGTCGAAGTTCTGCCCGGACAGGAGGGGCTCGTCCACGTCTCCGAGCTGGGCCACGGTTTCGTGCAGAAAGTCGCCGATGTAGTCTCGATCGGCGACACGATCACCGTGAAGTGCCTGGGGATCGACAACCAGGGGCGGATCAAATTGTCGAAGAAGGCCGCGGAGCGGGAGCCCGTCTAACCGCTCATACGGGCCTTCGGCCCGAGAGCGGTTACGACCTTGCGTTCAATCGCCACGCAGGCTCCCTGAAGGGGGTGATCTGCGGTCCGCGCGGCGGCCGAGTGAGGGTGACGCACTCCGTGGTGAGCGCCTTGCGGGGTCGGGGGGAGGCGTTCAGCGGCGATAAGCAGCCGCGTGGAGGGCCTGATCTCAGAGAGGCATGTAGTGGCGGTCGGCTTCATTGCCGCGTTCTTGGCGAGCGGATAAGCCCCCCGAGGACCATCCGGGCTTGCAGCCTCGATTCAGTCGGGCGAGCTTCATCCGCGTTGAGATGGACCGGATCCGCGGAACGGCCGGTGCTGTTCAATCGCCACGCAGGCGCTGGCCTTGCCTCAACCGCCGGCAGGCTCCCTGAAGTGGGCATTCCTCGGCCCGTGGGGTGGCCAAGGGAGGGGACGCACTCCGTGGTGAGCGCCTTGCTTCGTGCCGGGGGGCCGTGTTCATACGGGCCTTCGGCCCGAGAACGATCTTGGCCTCACTTCGCGTGCCCTCGCGGCGGGACCAGGACCTCGATGACCTCGTTCGTGATCTCCGGGACGGAACCTCCGCCGTCAAACGTGATTGAGCGGATCTCCCCCACGACATCGTGGCCGCGTTCCCTGCAGACCTTGCGGAGCGCCTTCAGGAAGACCTGGTTCGTCCTGCGCATGAGCGGCCAGTAGTCCGGGTCGTGACGGGTCAGCTTTCGATCAAGGATCTCGCGGTACTCCGGGATTCGGCGGTACACTCTATCCGCATCGACGACGGCTGGGTGATCGCACGTTTGCGGACTCCCGTAGTAGATCTTGTCGGCGTCCACACGCGCCCCCGCCGTCGTGGGAAAAGCCACAGCCGTCGCCGAGTACCCGCCGGCGGCCAGTGCGACCGTCGCCATGGATAAGCGAATGGATCGGAAGAACCGGATGGATCGTCGCGAGATTCCCATACTCTCGTGGTACGCCGCCTCCCGTGGCCCGAGGGGCGGCGGTTGCCTTTCCAGATGAAGGATAGGACGTTCCGTTCAACCGGGCAAAAGGGCCCGCAAGGGTCGTGCGCTTACCGGGACAATCCGCTCGTAAGATCGTGCGAGGGAACGCTCCGCCGGCCGGCCGTCGTCGCTCTTCTGGCTTCGATTCTCGTCGGTCCCATCGCGTTACCGGCCGCGGACGAACACTGGGAGTGGGGGTACGATGTGGCCAAGGCCGCCGCTGCGCGCGACGGGAGGCCAATCCTCCTTCTCTTTCCCGATGCGGTGGGGGAGATTCCGCGGGTACTCCGGAACTTCCCGCCGCTCAAGGACATTGCGGAGAGCTTCCACTTCGCGTGCGTGCTGGCGAGAGAGCTGGAAGTGCTGCGGGAGGTCTTTCGCGTGGTCAAGCTCCCATCGCTTCTCCTCCTGAACCGGAGCGGAATCCTCTTTCATCGATGGGAAGGCAACCTCGGCGGCGAGATCTGGGTCCAGGTGCGGCAAGCCCTGCGGCGGCTCCGAGCCCTCGAGGCGGAAGTGGCGAACCGGCTGGCCGAAGCTCGCCGCGCCCTCGAGAGGAAGGATTTCGCCGTGGTTCTCGCGCGGGCACGAGAGGTTCAGATCCATCCGCAGGCCGGCCCCGGCGACCGCGACGGTGCCCGGGAGCTGGAATCGACCGCGCTTGAGCGAGCGAGAATCGAGCTGCGCGAGATTCTGGCGCTCGAGGGGCTGGTCCCCGACGTCGAGCTGCGGGAGAGGCTCAAGAAACTAAAGGCCCGTTTCCCCCATGTCCTGGTCGAAGCCCAGATCGAGAGGGAATCCGCCCGCCTGGCCGCCCGCAAGCTCGGCGGCGCGACGGGCCGGTAGCTACTTTCCGTCCTTCGACGAGCGCCGCCGGTCGGCCAAGAGGTAAGCGACCGCACAGAGAGTCGCCGCGAGGAGGGCACCGAGGACCGCGACCAGCTTCCACGAGCCTCCGGCCGGCTGCGTGGCCTGCGGGGCCGACCCCTCGTTGAGAGACGAATCGTCCTCGCTATCCCTTGCGCGGGAAACCTCGACCTCGTCGTTTTTCAAGCGATCGAGTTGCCGCCCGCTCGAAGACGATTCCTCCGATGTACGACCGGGGGGCGGCTCGTCGCGTCCCTCGGCCGGCGACCGGCCCGCGAGCCCCAGCTTGGAATTTGAGCCGGGGGCCGCCGTCCTGGCCTTGCGGCTCACTTCGCGGGTTCGTTCCAGTTCGCGGCGTATCTGGATGGAGCCCGCCTCGACCTCCTCGATCCCCTGCGAGGTCTTCTCGGGCTTCTCCTCGCGCAGGCGAGATGCCGACTTCGATGTGAGGTCGATCGCTTGACCGAGGAAAGCAAGCTTATCCTGTGCGGCCTCTTGATCTCCCTGAGGCAAGTCGAGAGACCACCGCGGCTGACCTTGCCAGAGGTTGAGCGCGGTCTTGAACTGCGCCTGGAGGCGATCGTAGCGCGAGTCGAGCCGCGACCATGCAGTCTCGAGCGGTTCGATCCGCTTGACCCCTTCGCGGGCGCGCCGCCCGAGGTCCCGCGCCGGGGCGTGACCCGAATCACCTAGCGAATCCGCATCGCGAGCCAGCCGGAGAAGCTCGCTCTTCGTCTTGCGGAGCTTCTCGGTCGTGTTTTTGGCGAATAGGCCCCGGACGACCTCCATGTCCTTGCCAAGGACTTCCCATTTCGCGGCAAGGGACTTCTGGTCGGCCTGGAACCGGGCCTCCGTGTAGGGATCTTGTTGGGCCGGCGAAGTGGCGGTAGCGTTGGACGTGTTGGTGGGTTCATCCTCCTCGATTCCCTTCGACCCGGACCTCGCTCTGGACTTTGCTGCGCCTTTGTCGTTCGACTCACGCCGGCCGTTGAATTCGGAAGGCGATGCGGGCGAGTCTTCGACCGGAGAGTCTTCCTGACAGGATGGGCAAGGGACTTTACCCACGAAGCCGCACGTCGAGCAGGTCCCCACGTAACGTGTTTTCGGACAGCTCAGATCGCCGCGCCCGATGCACGTCGGACAGGCCTGTTCGCGGCTGCCGCGGCAGCGAAAGCACGGGCGATCGGAGTTACCCTCGAGCGTCCCCCGCCCGCTGCACGCGAGGCACAGGATGCGCCCGCGGTTCGACGCCCCCGGCGTTACTGAGCCGTTGCCGCCGGGAGGCGACCCCGCAGCGCATTGCGGGCAAGGCCGGCGGCCCTTGCCGTTGCAGACCGCGCAGACCTTGTGGATGTTTCCCGCGCCTTTGCACGTCGGGCAGGTGATCCGGCCGCTGCTCTTGCACCGGCTGCAATCCGCATGGACCTCTGTCTCATTCCTGCTCGGTGGAGAGGCCGGCTGCGGGTCCGACGCCTCACCAGCCAGTCCTCGAGCGGCCAGGAGGAGAATGAGTGGAACAGTCAGGGAAACATCGAGGTGCGGGATGAATCGGACCATGGAACGGGAGCTTCTTCTCCATACAAAGCGCTCGGGCAAGGCGGGCTTGCCCACTTCTTCTATCGAACCCCGCGCCTGAAAGCGTCCCGATTATAAGACCGGGGCCGGCAGGTACAAAGACTTCAGCGAGCGTTCTTCCTCAGAAACTCGCGGAAACTCCCGGCGGTCGTCGCCCCCCGGAGGACATCGACGGTCTTGCGCGTCTTGGGGTCGACGACCTCGTAGATGGGGAGGGAGAGGTCATTGAGCCGTTCCTGCTGGATTTGCTTCTGCTTCTCGTATTTCGGCTCGGCCCGATCGACGTGGAGCCTCACCTCGACGTATTTCTGTAACTCCCGGACGACCTCCGGGCGCGGGAAGATGGAGTTCTCCATCGCGCGGCAGTTCACTCAGAGAAACCCCGTCCAGTTGATGAGGGCGAGCTTGCCTTCCTTCTCGGCCCGCGCGAGGCCGCCTTCGAAGTCGTCGATGACTTGCGTCCAGGCGCTCGCCTTCTCCTCTTCGGACCGATACGGTGGCACGAAAGCCTCCATGACGAAGTCGAGGCGATGTCTTACTCCGTGGAGGCAATAGAACGAGAAGAGGACAAGCATGAGGGCGAACGTGAGGCGCATCGGACCGACCTCGCCGGTCTCCCCTTTCATCCGGACGAGTCCGAAGAGATAGAGTGCGGTAACGAGGCAGATCCCCGTGAGTAGATAGAGGAAAAGCTCCCTCGGGAAGACGCGGGCGTCGAGGCTGACATCGACGTTCGAGATGAACTTGAGCGCCGCGGCCAGCTCGATGAATCCGAGCGTCACCTTCAGCGTGTGGAGCCACTCCCCGGAGCGCGGGAGGGAGCGTGCGGCATTCGGGAAAAAGGCGAGCGCCACGAACGGCAAGGCCATGGTCAATCCGAAAGTCGTCATGCTGACGATGGTCACGGTCGTGCCGAGCCGCGCACCCTCCCCGAGGACGGCCCCGACGACTGGAGCGGTGCATGTGAAAGAAGTGATCACGAGCGTCGACCCGAGGAGAAAGACACCGAAGTAACCACCAACGCCGGCCGCTCGCCCGGCCAGCGCGTTGACCGAAGAGGGCAACCGGATCTCGTACAGACCGAGAAGGCTGAGGCTGAACGCGACGAAGAGGAGGGCAAACACCCCGTTCGTGAGCCAGTGGTTTGCGAAGGGCTGAATCGCGGGGCCGACCAGGAGCCCGATCAGCACGAAGTCGGCTACGATCCCCGCCCCGTAGGCGAGCGCGAGACCGATGGGGCTTGCCTTGCGAATGTCCGCCTGCTTCGTGAAGAACGAGATTGTGATCGGGATCATCGGATAGGTGCACGGCATGACGAGGGCGAAGAGACCCCAACCGATAGCGAGGAGGACCCACGCTAGGAGGCCTCGGTCTTCGGGCGGTTTCGCCCGAACCGGCTCCTCCGCTTCTCCTACGACTCTTTCTGGCTCCTCGATCGGCGCCGCTGCGGCGCCAATCTCGACCTTCGCCTTGGCTTCGAACTCCCCCGGGGTGCACGTGGATGCATCGCAGACCATGAACTTGACGCCGATGGAGAACTCGGCGGCGCCGGACCGGGCGCTCCGGGCTACGCGGAACGGCTGACGCAGCTCGCCCTTCCCGTCGAGGATCTTGTGGATCTCGTTCAGCTCCTTGATCTCCTTGTCCTTCGACGGCGGCCGGGCGGCAGCCGGTCCTGCCGCCTCTCCCAGCTCCGGCGGCACGACAATGCGCGTCGGCGTGCCGAGGTTCGGATTCTGGTCGGGCCCGTAGATGTAGGAGTTCTTCTCGACGTCGTATCGGAGGACGACCTCGCCGCTCCCGCCCGGAGCGATCTTCGCGGGCTCGATCTCGATCGTGAACTTCACCTTCGCGGCGGGGGCGGGTCTATTGCGGGTGAGTTTCGGACCGCCGAGGTCAGGGAGGGCGGGAATCTCCGGTGCCGCACTTGCCGTGGCGGCGGCGATCTCGAATTCGGCCTCGATGGGAAGGTCGACCGGCTGGTCGCAAACCGCATCGGTGCAGGCCATGTACTTCAGCTTGCCCGCGATCTTCGCCAGGCCGGGAGCTGCGTCGCGCGAGACGCGTAGCGGCTGCGTGTACCGGACCTTCCTCTCGTGGTAGAGGACAGTTTCGTTCAGGACCTCGATCGTCTGCTTCTTCGGCTCGGGGAAAACGAGCTTCCCGTCGGCCGCGAGCGGGCCATCCTGGAGCTTCAGCGCGGTCGGGATGCCCGTGCCGGTGAAGTTTGGCGCGTAGATGTGCCAACCGGTCTTGATTTCGAGGTCGAGGTGCATGTCGACCCGATCCCCCGGCTTCGCCGAAGCCGGCGCCAGGGATACAGTCGCCCTTACTTTCGGCGCGGGCGCCGCCGGCAAGGCGAGGGTGAAAAACAGCAGGGCTGAAACCGGGAAGCTCATGGCGGCGAGTATTCTACGGACCGAAATGACGAATTCCACGTCCCGCTGAACCGTTCAGGACTGTAATGCGGGGGTCGAAGACGCCTGGCCGGCGCTCTCGCGCTCCAGCAAGAGATCGATCTCCCGGCGCACCGAACGTAGGGCGGACTCGAAGCCGGCCGCGAAGCCGGAAGAGATCCCCCGGCGGCTGTAGATATGGAGCGTCATCGTCCGGATCATCGACGTCAACGAGCCCGGGTTGTACCGGGCCACCGCGACGGTCCTCTGGCGCAGCACCTGCACGAGCGGGGACTGGATCGCCTCCGTCTGCGCCTCGACGGGGAATACGCCGGCCAGGCTCAGGTTCTCGCAGTTGATGAGCAAGGCGAAGCGAGCCTCGGGAATCCCGCCGACGGCCGCCAGCTCCGATTGAAGTGTCGGCTCGTCGTAAGCGACAGGTCGGACGAAGGAGAGGTCGTAGATCGGGATCGACCGATAAACCTCGTGGACACGGAGGAGGACCGGGTCGCCGGCGACCCCGTCCGACTGAGTCTGGCTCGCTTCGTTCGTCATGGCATGTCGAATCCAAGTTCCCCCGTGAGTATACATCGGCTCTCCCTGGCCGGCTGGACGGGTCCCTTTTCCGGCCTATAATCAGGCCTTTCACTTTGGATGCTCTCATGGAAAGGAGCCTGCGTGGGCAACGCCGCAGTTTTCAGCGACGACAATTTCGAGGCCGAAGTCCTCAAATCGGCGATCCCGGTCGTGGTGGATTTCACGGCCACCTGGTGCGGGCCGTGCCAGCGGCTGGCGCCCATCATCGAAGAGCTGGCGGGAGAATACGCGGGACGGGTCAAGGTCGGCAAGATCGATATCGACGCCAACGACCGGACCGCGGGGGTCTACGGGATCATGTCCGTGCCGACGGTGATCGCCTTCACCGGCGGAAAAGCCGTCGAGACGATGGTGGGCCTCAACACGAAGAGTTTCTACAAGACGAAGCTCGATGGGCTCGCCGCAAGGACAATCTAGGATACCGTTCCTCCGCCATGGCGGATTCTCCGCTGGATGACCACTTCCACAACCCGCGCAACACGGGACTCATCGAGAGGCCCGATGCGACATCTCGGGTCGAGAATCCGGTCTGCGGGGACCTGATGCACCTTTACCTGCGGCTGGGGAGCGGCGGCGTGGTCGAGGAGGCCCGCTTTCAGGTCTACGGATGTCCCGCAGCGATCGCCGCGGGCTCCGTCCTCACCGAACTGATCCGCGGCCGCCGCCTTGAGGAGATCCGGAGGCTGCAGGAATCCTCCATCGACCGGGCCCTTGGTGGGCTGGGCGGAGAGAAGGCTCACGCCGCCGTCCTCGCCATCGATGCGCTCAGGACCGCCCTGGCCGGCCTGACGACCTCCGGAAAGAGGCCATGACGAGCCTCCTCGCCTCCTTGCGGGAACGCGGGTTCATCCAGGCCGTCACGGACGAGGCTGGTCTCGATCGTCTCCTGGCCGCCGGGCACGCCACCGCGTACGTGGGCTTCGATCCGACGGCCTCGAGCCTCCATGCGGGCAACCTTGTCCAGATCATGGCGATGATGCACCTCGAGCGCGCCGGCCACCGCCCCATCGCGATCATCGGCGGCGGCACGGGCAGAGTGGGGGACCCGAGCGGCAAGCAAGAGATGCGCCAGCTCCTCGGAGGGGACGAAATCCAGGGGAACCTCGATGCGTTTCGGCGGCAGCTCGGCCGGTTCATCGATTTCTCCCCCGGAAAAGCGCTCCTCATCGACAACGCCGAGTGGCTCCTCTCGCTCAAGTACATCGACTTCTTGCGCGACATCGGCCGCCACTTCAGCGTCAACCGCATGTTGGCGGCGGAGTGCTTCAAGTCCCGCATGGAGTCCGAGGCGGGACTCTCCTTCCTTGAGTTCAACTACATGTTGCTCCAGGCCTACGATTTCCTGGAGCTGTTCCGCCGCCACGGCTGCAGGCTACAGTTCGGCGGGAGCGACCAGTGGGGAAACATTGTGGCTGGGATCGATCTCATCCGGAGGGTCGAAGGGCCCGAGGCGGCCGCCTACGGCTTCACGATTCCCCTCGTCATGACCGCCGCCGGGCAAAAGATGGGAAAGACGGCGGAGGGAGCCGTCTGGCTCGATGCGGAGCGCACGAGCCCCTACGACTTCTACCAGTACTGGATCAACACGACGGACCCGGATGTCGGGCGATTCCTGAGGCTCTATACGTTCCTTCCCATCGAAGAGATCGTCGCGCTCGAAAGTCTCCAGGGGGCCGACATCCGCCGGGCGAAGGAAACCCTGGCGATCGAGGTGACGCGGATCGTCCACGGGGAGGAGGAGAGCCGGCGGGCCCGCGATGCCGCGCGAGCGAACTTCGGCGGCGCGCCGCCGGATTCGGCCGGCGGATCGGATGCGGTTCCGACGCGAAAGATCGCCGAGTCGGAGCTGACCCCGGGCGTACTGGCGGTGAATGTCTTCGCAGAATGCGGGCTCGCGGCTTCGAGAGCCGAGGCCCGGCGCCTGGCCCGCCAGGGCGGGCTCTACGTAAACGGCGAGGCGGTCGCCGAAGAACGCAAATTGACCCGCGAGGACGTGAAGAACGGCACGATCCAACTTCGCTCCGGCAAGAAACGCCACCTCCGCCTCCTGGTGATTCCGTAAAGTGGAACCGGGGCCTGTGCGAGATCAAGGCCCTCGCCACGGAGTGCGTCATCCCCGCTCGGCCGCCCCCCCTGCCGCAGATCATCCTCTTTAGGGAGCCTGCGTGGCGATTGAACGCGCAGTCGTTTTCGTTCTCGGGCCGAAGGCCCGAATGAACGGCAGGGAGTATGCCTTCAGCATCTTCGATGCGCTGGCAGGCTGCCGGCGCTCGCCACGGAGTGCGTCATCCGCGCTCGGCCGCC
>Ga0187893_10000525_pt1 | contig 98883 bp, 83 predicted proteins | sample MA1701074metaG_FD_139574 | JGI IMG/M metagenome (GOLD analysis project Ga0187893, IMG submission 139574) | White microbial mat communities from a basaltic lava cave in the Kipuka Kanohina Cave System on the Island of Hawaii, USA - MA170107-4 metaG ...
GACGGATCGATGAAGCCGTCGCCAAAACTAAACTGATGGGATATGGATGTACGCATGACCTTATGTGTACCACAAGTTGCTAGAGCTGACCGAGAAAAAAAGGACTTTTTCAGTGAGAACTAATTAGCTACTCTCATCAAGGAATCACCATCGATGCGAGTAATCAAAGCGTCGTCAGCCACGCACAGCCTTGCGGCTCGCTCGGCGATCGCATCGAGCACCGATTGAAGATCCATCAGCGAGCCAGCGATCATCCGTAGGATATCGCTGGTTGCCGCCTCCCGTTCGAGCGACTCGGCGCGCTTCCGCCTTAGCTCCCTGTTCTCCCGGACCAGCTTGGCGTCAGTTTTCTTCGGAGAGGCCCGTTGAGATTTTGACTGCGATTTCCTGGTAGGCATCCTTTACCTACTTTAAAATTTTGATTAAAGCCATCAAGATCTAAATTACGTTAGGTCGCTGGAGGATGCCGATTACGCACTGCCTATTCCTCTCGTATTGCTAGAATGAGTGGACGGTTCATCCGCAAAGCAGAGACAGTAGCCCGCCCCGTCGGAGTCAAACCCAAGACACGAACTCCCGCCCAGCGAAAGTGATCTCGCCATCGCTGGCGGCGCGGATGGAATAGAGCGACCTTGCGACCGGTCACAAGATCGATGGCGGATCGTCGCGCTTCCTTTCGTAAAGAGCACGAGACGCAGGCAAGGGCCAGGTTGTCGGCACGAGTCGCACCCTTTGCCACCTTGGGCACAATGTGATCCACGTGGAAACTTGCCTCTTGGCCTGCCTGTGACAGTCCACAGTATTCGCATCGAGTACCCGCACGCTGCAAGACCAATCGGTGCAATCGAGCGGGAACGTCACTCATTAGTTCTTCGTCCGCCTATTGTCAATTCGTTCGACGCGCAGCCGTAGGAGCGAAAGCAGCTCTGCCAAATTCACCAGGCCCTCGGCTTCCTTTCGCTCCGCGGCGGTTAGTCGCTGGCCCCTATCTTGGCGGTCCAGCAACGCTTGGAGACGCGCGTTAACGCCCTCTGGTAAACGAAAACGGGCCAGATCATCGGGCACCGACAATTTAATAGCTACCATTTGCGACATCTATGTCCCCTCCAATTCAACTTTCTGACTTCATAGCAGGCGCACTTGGCTTAGGGTATGCTTTGCCCGCGATCATTTGTTGCCGGATTCGGATTCTGCACCCGCCAGGACGCCAGCAAATAAAAATTCAAAATCCGAATATCGAAATCTGAAACAATCGGAACCCAAAACCGGAAAAACGAAGAAAATCTAAAACTCGCAATTCACTCTCCCGTTTGGAACATTGTCCGCTGTCTTTCTCGTTTTGAATTTGTTTCGAATTTCGTGCTTCGGATTTTCTTATGGCCGTTGCTCCTTACTCCTCACCCCTCACCCCTTACGTTTGTTGGCAGTGTAAACGTGAACTTACTCCCTTTCCCCACCTCACTTTCCACCCAGATCCTTCCCCCATGCAACTCCACAAACTTCTTGGCCAAGGTCAACCCTAGTCCCGTGCCCTCGGTCTTGTGCGCGTAGTCGGTGCCCACCTGGCGAAACTCCTCGAATATCCTTGCCTGGTCGTCTGGTGCAATCCCAATACCCGTATCGCTGACGGAAAACTCCACAGAGCCGTCAGCCTGTCTGGCGTTAATACCGATCCGTCCTCCCTCGGGAGTAAACTTCACTGCGTTGGAAAGAAGGTTGAGAAGTATCTGCTTGATTTTTCGCTCATCACCCATGAAATCGCCAAGCCGTTCATCAATCTTAACATCTAGATTGATGCCATGCTTTGTGGCTCTCTCCCGCACAAAGGTCCGCGCATTCTCAATGGCCAAGGGAAGATCGAACGTAGCCAGCTCAAGCTCCATACGACCAGCCTCGACCTTGGAAAGATCAAGGATTTCATTGATAAGCGAGAGGAGGTGGCGCCCGGAGGTCAAAATGTCGTCGACATATTCGCCTTGTTTTTCATTTAGCTCGCCGAAGTATTTCTCTCCCAGGACTTCAGAGAAGCCGATGATGGCATTGAGCGGGGTTCTAAGCTCGTGCGACATGTTGGCGAGAAACTCCGACTTGTGCCGGTTGGCCGCCTCGATCTCTTTGCTTTTTTCCTCGATTTCCCGGAACAGCCGCGCGTTCTGGATTGCCAAGACCGATTGTGTGGCGAAGGTTTGAAGCAGATTCACTACCTCCGGCGTAAAGCTTCCCGTCGTGCGCCGATAGATAGCAAGCCCTCCCATGATTCGATCTTCGCGCAGTAGCGGCACTGCCAGGAGAGAACGATATCCGAGACGCCCTAAAAGCGGACGAAATCTTGCGGCGGCATATTGCCGCTCATCTTGGATGTCACTGACTTGAACTGGTGCTCGGGTTGTCGCCGCTTGCCCAATGGCCCCAGCGCCTAGTTGGATCGGGCTAGTTCTAAGCGCTTCAACCAACTCCTTCTCAATCTGATGGCTCCCTCTCAGTTGGAATTCCTGCGTGGCCTCCGCGTATTCATAAATCGCCCCTCCATCAGCCCCGCTAAGCTGAACAGCGTGCGAGGCGATGCGCGTCAGCACCGTTTCCAAATCCAATGTGGAGCTTACCGCTTGGCCAACTTCCCCTAATGCCTTTAATTCTCCGACCGACCGCGCCAGCTCGCCAGTGCGAGCTTGCAGCTCTTGGAACAGCCGAACGTTCTCGATGGCGATAACAGCCTGGTCGGCGAAGGTTTTTACAAGCGCAATCTGCTTGTCAGTAAACGGACGGACTTCGTTGCGTCGAAGGTGAATCGCTCCGATAGCGTCCGCTTCGCGAAGCAAAGGCACTACAAGTGCGGTTCGAACCCCCAACCGTTCCGCCGTGGCTGAGGAGTCGGGAAATTCGGCCCGCGTTTCAACGCTTAACATGTCAGGGCAGTGGATGATTTGCCGGTCGATCATCGCCCGTGCGACATTTGACCCGCGAGCCATCGGTACCGGTCCCACCCGCGGTACGGGAATTGGACCTCTGAAAACCACAGGCCAGCAGTTCACCCCGTCCGTGCGCCAGATGCCCACATTACTCGCATCACACAAACGCGCCGCATTTTCTGCTACGACATCCAGCACCGGCTGAATATCCGTCGGCGAGCTTGCGATGACTCCAAGAATTTCACTTGTGGCGGTTTGTTGCTCCAAAGATTCTTTCAGTTCTTGGAACAGGCGCACATTTTCAATGGCGATAACGGCCTGGTCGGCAAAGGTTCGCACCAGGGCAATCTGTTTATCAGTAAACGGTTTAACTTCACGCCGCCATGTCGTCATGACACCGATAAGCCGCTCATCCTGAAGCATGGGAACGGATAGAGTTGTCCGGATATTCTCCCTTCGGTACACCTCGAGCAACGGCGGCGAGAACTCCGGGTCTGCCAGCAGATCGGCCGCATGGACCGTTCTTCGCTCCAACGCCGCCAGCCGGGTCGGAGTCTCGCGGGTCGGAGCGCGGCTACCTTTGAGCAGAAATTCAGCGAACTCCGGCGTGGCACCATGTTGAGCGACAATCGCTAACACCTCTCCATTATAAAGAGCGACGTGGGCGATGTTCGATTCGCACAGTCGGGTAATGTTCGACAGTATCGTCTGGAAGACGGGATGGGCATCTGTAGGTGAACTGCTGATCACGCGTAAAATGTCGCTCGTAGCGGTCTGCTGCTCCAGCGCTTCGGTTAACTCTCGGTTGCGTGCTTGGAGTTCCTGCTTTAGCTGTTTAATCTCACGGCTCTGTTTTGCGTAGGCCTTCTCAAGGGAGGGCCTTCGCGGCTTTGGCTTGGTTTTCCGGGAACCTTTCTTTTTGGTGGAAGCCATGTGAGTTAAGGTTTGACGTTACGGCAACCGAAAGGGGACAGTCCCCTTCTTGCTGTGCTGTCTTTTACGCCAGGTGGTTCTAAGCGTCAAGCAGGAGTGACCAATGGTCCGAGGCTAACGCTTTGGGGGACCCTTCAGTGGTGATTTGTGCGTGTTACGAAGAGATATGAGGACAGGAAGTTAAGCTGAACAGCGAGACGGGAATATTTTAAGCGGGCTTTAGATTTTCAAGCTCAACACTCGGCTGAGCCTTGTCGATGCCAAGATGTTTAGAGGCATCGAGCACCTCAATGCCAACAATTTCCTCGTGTGGTCCAAGATCTACAGCCACATCTTCGGTCAGCCGTACCGTAGTTACCTGTGTTGGCCCTTTCTTGAAAGAGATATAGGCCGCATCGACTTTCGGGTCATACTTTATTTTCACCGATTGCCTCCGAAGTAAAATACGTAAACGGTAATGACTATCCAAGTATCTGATTCTTCTGCAACGATGGGCATTACTTGCTTAACCTCGTAATACCGCCCCTTCCAAGTAGAGTTAAAAGAAAAATTCTTCCGAAACGCTCTTCTTCCTTGTTTTGCAGGAATCTCTTCACCCTCTTTTATCGCCGTCTCAACTTCAGACTGGTTGGCTCCCCGGTCAGCCATTTGTTCCAACGCATGGGTGGAAAATACGATTGGTTTCATTAAGCATCGAAGCCCAGAGCACTGATCTTACGCCAGCGAATGGCAAAGAACAACCACATAAGATACATCCTAATCCGCGTCGGATGAAGGGGGGGTTGGCCGGTAAACGCGGGATCATGCGGAGACTGCCACTCGCCTTCGCCTCCTTGGGATGAGTTGTTTTGCCACGGCTCGTCGCGGCTTTGGCTTGGTTTTCCGGGAACCTTTCTTTGGGGTGGAAGCCATAAAAACGAGACAGGGCTGTGGTGACTTTTACGCCATGGGAGTCGCTGTCGTCAAGGCGAATATGATTCGCCGATCTAACAACGACGAAGACGCCGACGGGTCGTCAAGTTGGTTGACGTGATCGCTTAGTGTTGCTATCTTTGTTGCTACATTAAGGAGGAGGGCATGGCCAAGTTCGCCACCGTGCGAGACCTTAAGAACCAGACAACGGCTTTGATTCGCGAGGCCGAAAAGGGAAAGGCCGTGGTCGTAACACGCCGGGGCAAACCCGTGGCGACGCTTAAACGCTTCGACCAACGGGACGTCGACGCCACTGACCGGTATCCGACCAGTCTCTACGATAGCCTGAAGGAAAGTATTCTCGCTAAGCGTCCGGAGCTCAAATCGGAGAGCCCGGAGGCCGCCCGACGAAGATTCGAACGGATTAGTGAGAAAATTAGGCGATCCCTTCCATTTAAGACTTGGCAGGAAATGGATCGGTTTGTGAAAGGGGACCGCTTTGGTCTTCGTCGATAGCAATATCTTCATCATCGATCGATTTTATCCGCGGGACGCTGTCTACTCACAAAACCGAAGCTTTATCGAAAAGCTTCCTTCTCTCGACGCTGCCATTTCCATACTGACTCTGTTGGAAGTCTGTGGGGGTGCCGCTCACAGGCTTTCTGTCGGTGAATTGGACGACTGGCTCTTTCGGTTTGACACGGTTTACTCTGTTCACGTCATCGATGTGCACGGCCTCAATCAGAAAGATGCTGAGGCATGGTGGCAGGGTTTTGTTAGAGAAGTCACAGTCGCCATCGCGAAGAAGATGAGCTTTGGCGACGCCTTACTCTTAAGGGAGGCCGAAAGTTACAACGCCGAAGCCATCGTCACTTGGAATACGAAGGATTTTTCCCGCCGCACAAGAATCGATGTGCTCACGCCCACTGCTTTCTTGCGACAGTATTGACGGTTAATTGACGACGCACCGAAAAGCTCGCGCCGAGATCGGAGGAAGGAAAGTCGAAGTCCGAATATGAAATCCGAAACCCGGCGAAGAAAGACTCAAAGCACGTTTGAACGTCAACTCCAAATTATCATGATTATTTGAAGTATCAGTTCATTTTATCAAGGCATGCTCACCCGACAGTGGGAGAGTATGAACGATGGATTCTTGGAAACGACTTGAACGTCTTAAACGGCCATGATCTCAGTGCCCCAGCATCCGTAGATACCAGCCGCCGGGAGCGAAGACTTTGCTAAACCAGTCGCCGCGCAACTGTGGATCGACTTTGCAATCGACAACCATCGGTCCGGCGCGATCGTCAAGCCAGGGCCGCAAGCGCTCGAGATCTGAAACATCGCGCACGGTGATGCCTTCAGCGCCCATGGCCGAGGCAATGGCGGCGAAGTCGTTGTCGCGGAAAAAAGCCCCATGTCCCGGCAAGCCGACGTTTTTAAGCAGGTGCACTTCAGCGCCGTAGGAGGCGTCGTTGACGACGATGACGAGCGCGGGAATTTTATAACGCACGAAAGTTTCCAGCTCGCTGAGGCTCATCATGAGGCCGCCGTCACCGGGCACGCAGACCGTCAGGCGATCGGGGTGGGCAATCGCGGCGCCAAAGGACGTTCCTAATCCCAGGCCGACGGCCATGAAGTCGTTTGAGAAGACAAAACCGGCGGCGTCGGGCGCGGAAAGGTAGATGATCGGCCAGCCCATGGAGTGGCCGCTGTCAATCACGACGGTGCGCTGGCGCGGCAGCATTCGATCGAGGTCGAGCATCAACCGGCGCGGATCCACGGTGCGGCCGTTGCTTTGATCCTGGAAGTTATCGAGCCGGAAGGAACTGATCTCCTGCCGAATCTCCGGCGTGCGAAAGCCCGTGGCGCCTAAGCGTCGCTCGGCCGACTCTTGGCATAGAGCGTTGGCGGTTGCCGCAACGTCGCCTACCAGGCCGAAATCAACCGCCGTAAGCGCGCCAATCGCCGCGCTGTTTCGATCGCATTGCAGGATGCGCGCCGAGGGGGCATAAAGCTCTCGGTTTCGAGTCGTCCAGTAGTTTAAGCTCGCGCCAAAGGCCAAAATCAAGTCCGCTTGCGAAAGCAACCGTTCGCCCACCTCCCAGGCAAATCCGCCGGAGCTGCCGACGTAGAATGCATTTCCGGCAAATAAACCCTTGGCCTGGGCCGTGGTCGCTAGTACTGCGCCTATCTGCTCGGCCAGACGTTCGAGAGCTTCCCTGGCGTTCGATCGAACTGCGCCTCGCCCGGCAACGATCGCCGGCCGCTTCGAGGCGACGATTAACTCCACGGCCCGGCGGATTTCCTCGGTCGGAGGCCGGCTGGGCATTGGCGCTTGCACCGCCACCGATTGTAACGCCGCATCCTCACATGGCAGGTCCTGGATATCTGTCGGGATGGAAATCGCGATGGGCTGCTGCAGGGCCAGAGCTTGATTGAAAGCGCGGCTGAGATCGATGACTAGAGTATCATGCGAGCGCAGTCGCGACACGGTAACACCGACCGATTTAAATATGGCTGTCTGGTCAACATCCTGATTGTGCCGCAAAATCCGCGCCGCAGTGTCGCCCGCAAGAAGTAACATAGGAGTGCTGGCCTTGCGCGCCTCGGTCAATGCCGTGAGCGTATTGGTCGCGCCCGGGCCCTGGGTAACGCTACAGACGCCGACCTGGCCGGTCACTCGGGCGTAACCATCCGCCATGGCCACGGCTCCCGCCTCGTGGCGCGCGGCATAATAAGGAATTTTAATTTCCTCCGCCAGGTGGGTCATGAAGCGTAGGTTGCCATCGCCCATTAGGCCAAAGGTCGCCCGGACTTGGAGTTTCTTCAAAGTTTCGCCGATGGCTTCATAGACGCGCATACTGTTTCCTCTTAAAAGTTCAAAACGTTCAATTCGTTCAACCGCTTTGCTTCGTTCAATCTCCCTCCTTAAATCCTCCCCCGCGACGCGGGGGAGGAAAGCATGTCCCGGGCATCGTCGAAGGAAGATCGGGGCTTGAGCGACTTGAACAGTTTGAACGACTTGAACGCGATTTTGCTATTTCCGTCCCGCCTGTTTGACGGCCGCTTCGGCGTAAGAGAGATCGATCAACTCCTTGATCGGTTTCATTTCCTTGTATTTTAAGTAGCCGAGACGCAGATTGAATTCCTGCTGCACCATCAAGACTTTCTCCTCAATCTCCAGGTTGGGACTGAAGGAAGGGGCACGGGTCTTGAGCAGGACAGCGGCGGGTACGCGGGTATGCTTGTTGATAATTTCCAAATGGACCGGCGCGCGCCACGCGTTGGGCTCGCTCAAGTCGCGCACCGCCCGCAGGTAGCCGGCCATAAAAGTTGTGGCTGCCGCATCGTTTTTTTTGGCCCAATCGCCGTTCCAGAAAAGAACCGTGATCGGCACCGGCTTGGCACCTGGCTTTGCCGTGAGCGGCCGCATGCCAATGCCTTTTTCTTCTGCCTGAGTGGCGAAGGGTTCGGTGACGATAGCGCAGTGGATGGCGCCGTTTTCCAGTGCGGGCAGCATTTCCGGAAACGGCAGCGTCCTCAGATCGATGTTTTCAATCCTGAGCCCGCCGAGCTTTAATGCCTCATCGAGCACCCATTCCGTAGCGACTCCTCTGGCATTCACGGCGCAGGGCTTACCGCGCAAATCGGCAACGGTCTTAAAACGGCCCGCATCGATCTCTGCTTTGCGAATCACGAGATAGTCCTCATTGTAGCCAGAATGCATGGGCGCGACGAAGGCGACGGGGAGTTTCAGGTGCGCCGCATTGAACGCCGCCGCGCCCAGGGCGCCACCACCCACTTGCAGGTCGCCGGTGGAAACCTGGGTGAGGATCGCTGCGCCGCTCGGCAGACGGACCAGCTCGCTTGTCAAGCCTGGAGCGCGGAGATAGCCACGCTCGTGGGCGACAAAGAGCGGCGCGAAAGACTCGGAGGGAACAAAACCGATTTTCACGACGGTTTGGGCGGAGGCTGCGCCAGCGCCACAGAACAAAATCACAGCCACTAAAGCGATTACCCAATATTGCCGCGCGCATTTGTCGTTCATATGTTTTCCTCCTCTAAGTTCTTCTTTGGACCAGGACGCTAGCAAATCAAAATCCGAAATCCGAAGCTCCAAATCCGAAACAAACCCTAATCTCGAAACACACAATCTCAAACCTGAAACCTGACACCCAATACTCCGAACTCGTCTAGAATTTAGACAAGGGTGGTCTATAACATCGCGTCACATAAACATTGCGGCGCTTGACCGCTCGCGCCATGGCATCAACCATTCGCCGACCCTTTCCAATCCGTAAGTCAGCGCCAAACCAATGACGCCGATGACCACGAAAGCAGAAAACAGGTTGTTTACCGAAAGCGTTTGTCCCGCGGTCCAGAGAAAAGCGCCCAACCCCTCTTGCGCCGCGGTAAGCTCGACGGCCACTACGAGCACCAGGGTGAGCCCCAGTCCAATGCGCATACCCGTGAAAATATCGGGCAATGCCGAGGGCAGCAATACGTAGCGGAACAAGCGCCAGCCCGTAGCGCCGTAGTTCTTACCTGCTTCAAGGACGATTCGGTCCACCGCCAGGACGCCGCTGGTCGTGCTAACAGTCATCTGGACAAAGCTCGTGAGCGTGCAAGTGAATATCAGCGAGCGCTCGTTGACTCCGAGAATTAACATAATCAATGGTAACAGCGCTATCTTTGGAACGGCGTAGAGGGCCGTCATGAGCGGTTCGAGGGCAAGCCTGAAGTTGCGAGACATGCCAAGCGCCAGACCGATAACCAAAGCCGGTATGACGGCCAGCAGAAAACTCAATCCTAGCCGGTACACCGTTACAACTAGATGGTGCCATAGGCTGCCTTCCGCCAGGAGCCCAACGAGATGAGGCAACAGCTGGCTCGGCGGCGGCAGATAACCGGCACGAAGCATCCCGGCCGCTACCAAAGCTTCCCACAGAAATAGGACCGCCACTGGGGAAATAAAAGTGCCCCAACGTGCCTGGCGTTTTGCCATTATCGTTGTCCTTTCATTATCAACAGATCCGCCCTCCAGGGCATCAAGTAATCGGCGAGCATTTCCAGACCATAGGTCACCAGGACTCCGAGAAAGGCGATGAGGACTAACGCCACGTACATTTCTTCGATACGGAGGATCTGCCAGGAGTGCCATAGAAAACCGCCGAGACCAAATTTGGCCGAGATCATTTCCACCGCCACGGTGACGATGAAACCGACACCGACAGCGAGCCGGTAGCCGGTGAAAAGGCGCGGCAAGGCGGCGGGCAGGATGACTCGTATAAAAAGTTTCCATCCGCTGGCGCCGTAGTTTCGACCCGCCTCGAGCAGCGTTCGCTCCAATGACTCAACGGCGGCGGCCGACTGAATCGTGATCACCAGGAACGGTGTGATAGCCGCGGTCAAGAGCAAGCCCAATTCGCTAAGGCCGAAATAGAAAATCACGACGGGAAAAAACGCGATACTCGGGATCGGAAACAAAAGCCTTGCCAGTGGGTCGGTCGCCATCCGTACCGTTGTCCACCAGCCCATGGCGAGGCCCAGAGCGGTGCCGGGCAACAAGGCCATGAAAAAGGAAACGATGAGACGCCCCAATGTCGTCCCGGCATGAAGCCATAGCTCACCGCTTAGGGCCAAGCTCATGATGGCGGTCGCGATGCTCGATGGCGGCGGAAAGAACGCGGCTCTGAGCGCGCCCGCAGACACCAGCGCCTCCCAAGCGGCCAGCGCGACCAGAGACGTGAGCAGCGGAATCGTCACTTCACGGGAGAGAAAGCGGGGAAGTAGCACATTACTCCTTCTTTCGTAAGCGCGTCTGCGGCCTGTTAGAAGGACCTGCCCTTCAGTTCGTAGTCAGAGCACGAAGAACGAGCACAAGCACGATTATTCATGCGCCATTGCTGTTTCTACTTCTTCCTTGAGCGCGCTCCAGATATGCAGGGACAATCTGGTAAATTGACTCATGCCACGCATTTCCATTTGGCGGGGGCGCGGCAGCTCCACGGAATACTCTGCCTTAATGCGTCCGGGCCGGGCGGTAAAGAGCACGATTCTATCGGCAAGGTACACGGCTTCGTCTATGCTGTGGGTAACGTATAGCACGGTCTTGCGCTCGACCTCCCAGACACGCAGTAGCTCTTCTTGAAGTACGGTTCGGGTCTGGGCGTCCAAGGCGCCAAAGGGCTCATCCATCAAGAGCACTTCGGGTTCGGCCGCCAAGGCGCGGGCGATTCCCACTCGCTGGCGCATACCGCCGGAAAGCTGGTGGGGGTAGGCGGCGCGAAACTCTTGTAAGCCGACGCGCCCGAGAATCTGTTCGGCTAGAGCCAGTCGCTCGATGCGAGGTGTGCCGCGCATCTCCAGGGAGAAAGCGACGTTATCAAGCACGGTTCGCCAGGGAAAAAGTCCATGCTCCTGAAAAACCAGCGCCGTTTTCGGCCGTCCGTTCCTCTCGTCGCTGGCAGAACTTATCTGAACGGCTCCTTGCGTCGGCCGTAGCAGCTCCGCCACGATGCGTAACAGAGAGGATTTGCCGCAGCCGCTGGGTCCCAAGAGGGCGACAAACTCGCCGTCGCTTACGGTCAGGTTGACGTCTTCGAGAGCCGAAACGGACAAGGCGCCGCTATGATAGACATGATGGACGTCGCCAATCTTGATCTTTGCCGTTTTTCCCATCAAACGCATTCCGTCAAGTATGGGCGGGCGGATTATAACATGGAGCGCGGTATTGGCAACGGCAATTATTGACAGCGAATGTTGCGGATGATAGGCCTGCGGCCGTTCCTCTAAATCCCGGCTGATTCAGGCGTTGGAGGCGAGGGACCGGGTTAAAAACTGGAGTACTGGAGTGATGGAATAATGGAGTGATGGATTTAAGACTCAATACTCCAACACTCCATTTCCCCTGGTTGCGCTGTCGTGCGTATCAATGTTGTTGGCGCCGGTCCGGCCGGTCTTTTGTTTTCATTGCTGATCAAGCGTCGGTTTCCCACATGGCACGTCGAAGTTTTCGAGCAGAATCCGCCGGATGCCACTTTCGGCTTCGGGGTGGTTTTTTCTCAAGGCGCGCTGGCGTTTCTCGGACGCGATGCCCCGGAGCTCTATCGGCAACTGGTAAATCGCATGGAGAGATGGCCGATCCAGCGCATCGTCCACCGCGGCGAGCGCTTTGACATTGACGGCAATGGGTTCTCAGCCATCGGACGTTTGCAGCTCAATCAGTTTCTGCAAGATCTCTGTCACGCGGTAGGCGTTAGCGTGGAGTATGGCCGCGTCGTGGATTCATTGGCCAATATTCCAAGATGTGACCTGCTCGTGGGCGCCGACGGTTCGAACTCGCTCGTGCGGGGCAGGGGTGCAAAGGAGTTTGAGCCGCAGGTCCAATGGCTCACCAACCGCTTCGCCTGGTACGGCACGGCCCGGCTTTTCGATTGTCTGACATTGACCTTTCGCACCAGCGACGACGGGGTTTTCGTGGCGCACCATTATCGCCATAGCCCAACGATGAGCACTTTCGTCGTCGAGTGCGACGCGCCGACATGGCGGCGCGCGGGTCTCGACATGAGATCCGATGAGGAGAGCAGAAAATATTGCGAGAAGGTATTCGCCGCCGATTTGGCGGGACAACCGCTAGTGTCGAATAAATCCATCTGGCGCCAGTTTCCGTTAATTGCCTGCCGGCGTTGGTGGAAGGACAATATCGTATTGATCGGCGACGCCCTTCGAACAGTACATTTTTCCATCGGCTCGGGCACTCGTCTGGCGTTCGAAGACGCCATCGCGCTCGACCGCGCGTTGGGCGAAACGAGAGGCGATGTGCCAGGGGCTCTTGTGGCCTTTGAGCGCGAGCGGCGGCCGGTTGTCGAAAAACTCTTGGCCGCCGCCAATGCCAGCTCCACCTGGTATGAGAGTATGCGCGAAAAGATGGAGCTAGCGCCCTGGCAGCTGGCTTACGACTATATGACTCGGAGCGGGCGGATGACGGATGAGCGGTTGCGCGAGCTGGCACCGAGGTTTATGGCGCGAGTGGATGCGGCGCGACATGGCGCTCTATAAGCCGCAATTAAAAAGGGCAACTGGCCGCTAGGAATATCGACATAATTTTCGTGTCATTGCGGCGAGCGCGAGGGAATGACATAAAAGAGGGCCGGCTGCGCCAATCATTTTCTGGGACACCACATTCGCCCGACCTTGACTCCGACCAAACCTTGACCTATACCAAGCAGGGATTAAGGACTGACAGCCTGTAAAAATAGTTTTGACGGGTAGAAATCGCTGCCTAGCCGAGGATTAATGCCATAGTCAAACGCAGTGTGTTTACGGCTCACAACACAGTGAATAAAAGCATTATCAGGAGGAGGGTATGAAGATACTGTATTTCGATGATTTCAAATTGGGAGTGTTGAAGGGCGATACCGTAGTGGATGTCTCGCAGGTGGTGCGAGAGATTCCACACACCGGGCCGCATAATCTCATTAGCGGACTGATCGAGCGCTTTTCGGATTACCGGGGCGCTCTGGAGAAAGCGGTTGCCAGCGGTACAGGCACACCGCTCGCCAAGGTACGGATCAGGCCGCCCTTGCCGCGACCGAGCAACATCGACTGCATGGCGGTGAATTACATGGAGGACGGCACACGCAAAGAGCCGGCGCCTATTAACGCTTTTCACAAATCCCCCGGCTGTGTCATCGGCAACGGCGATACCATGGTGTTGCCCGATGTCCCCGCCACCATCTTCGAGGGCGAAGCCGAGTTGGCGCTGGTCATCGGCAAGCGGGCCGCGAATGTGCCCGCCGCCAAGGCCATGGAATATATTTTTGGTTACCTCAATTTCATCGACGGTTCGGCGCGCGGCCTGTTACCCCCCGGCAATACCTTCTATCAGATGAAGTCGCGCGACACCTTTGCGCCCATGGGCCCCTATATTGTGACGGCCGACGAGGTGAAGGATCCGCACAACCTTCAGGTGCGGCTGTCGGTGAACGGGACGCTGATGCAGAACTACAACACGAGCGATATGGCGCACAAGATCCCGCGCTGCATAGAGTGGGTCAGCTCGATCCACCCGCTTGAGGCGGGGGATGTTCTGGCGTTGGGGACCAATCACCGCGGCCTCAATCCGTTCCAGGACGGGGATCTCGTAGAAATCGAAACCGAGCTTATGGGTAAGTTGAGCTTCAAGATACGAGACGATCTCAAACGCACATGGGCAAGGGAAACTCGGCTACAACGGCAGGAAAAAGGATTGGAAGGGGTTACGCCGCAGCTCACCGGCAAGTACGCCAAGACATAAAATAACCGTGTCCAAGAATTCTGTCCTCAGCCTGTCCTGAAAATTTCGGGAGGCGGGTGCGTGATTTTCGTGTTCGTGGTTCGTGGCTCGTGCTCGCCTGCACGACAAATGAATACAACAACAATTTGAGAGGGAAAACCTATGAAAACAAATACCGCCAGGAGAATGAATCAAGCGATAACCAATCAGTCTCAAATCGACCGGCCGCAGAAGCTGGGAAAGCCTCGTATGGGGTGGGGCAGCGACGTCGTGGCCGAAGTGACACGAAGGCTCGATTTGAAATATATTGCGCTGGTGCCCGGCGCCAGCTATCGAGGGTTTCACGATAGTATCGTCAATTACCTAGGCAACGAAAATCCGCAGATGGTTATTTGCCTGCACGAGGAGCATGCGGTTTCCATCGCCGACGGCTACGGCAAAGCGACGGAACAGCCGATGGCGGTGGCGCTGCATGCCAATGTCGGGTTGATGCATGCGAGCATGCCGATTTTTAACGCCTGGTGTGACCGCACGCCGATGGTCATATTCGGCGCCACCGGCCCGGTGGACGCGCATCGGCGCCGTCCGTGGATCGATTGGATCCACACATCGAAGGATCAAGCATCCATCGTGCGTGATTACACCAAATGGGACGATCAGCCCGCCTCGCCCCAGGCCGCGGTGGAATCAGTGTTGCGGGCCAATCAGATAACACGGACTCCGCCCTACGGGCCGGTCTATATATGTCTCGACGCCGGTCTCCAGGAGTCGCCGCTTGCGGAGGAGGTGACGATACCGGATGCAGCCCGATTTGCTCCGCCGCCGTCCCCAGCCGTGCCCCGCCAATCGGTGCTAAAGGCGCTGCAGGCAATCAACGGGGCAAAGTTTCCGCTTATACTCATGGGACGCGTGTCTCGTAAGCAGGGGGACTGGGATCGCCGCGTGCGGTTTGCCGAAGCGGTGGGCGCCGCCGTATTGACCAGCAGCAACGATCCGTCGGCGTTCCCGACCACCCATCCACTGCACCTTGCCGCTCCCTGCTTGCGCCCAAGCAAAAATGCTACGGCACTGCTCCAGAAAGCCGACGTAATCGTAAGTTTCGATTGGCTCGATCTCGCGGGAGTCTTTCGCCTTGGCCTTGGAGCAGCGCAGACGCAGCTTCCCGCGGACAAGACGATTGTTCATTGTTCCGTTGACAGTATTCGCACCAACGGCTGGAGTATGGACCATCAAGCTCTTGCCGCGGTCGATATTCCGATCTTTGCTGAGCCCGATCAATTTATCTCCCAGGCGCTGGACGAACTGGGCGCCAAGAGAGCGCCCAAAATCAAGGCTCGACCCGAGTTGAAAAATTTCGCGCATTGGAACAATGCGCTTAACGGGAGGCTGGCTCCCAATCGCGGTCAGCCCATGTCCTTGTGGGATATGGCCATGACGATGCGGGAATTTGCCAAGAAGCGAGCCGTGACCTATGCCCGTCTGCCGATTGGCTGGCCCGGGGAGGCCTATGAATTCGACAGCCCGCTTTCGTTCATGGGTAATGATGGCGGTGGCGCTGTGGGCACCGGGCCGGGGCATACCATCGGGACCGCACTTGCGCTCAAGGACAGCGACAGGCTTACCATAGGCGTTCTTGGCGACGGCGACTATCTGATGGGAGTCAATGCGCTCTGGACCGCTTCCCGCATGGAAATACCACTGATGATCGTGGTCGCGGACAACCGTTCTTACTTTAACGACGAGATGCATCAGGAGCGAGTGGCCCAAATGCGCGACCGGCCGCCGGAAAATCGCTGGATCGGTCAACGGATCGATGATCCCCGAGTGGACTTGGTGGCGATGGCCCGGGCTCAAGGATTTGACAGCGAGGCTCCTGTTACGACGAGTGAGGCGTTGGCGAAAGCGCTGAAAAAAGGTGCCGATATCGTGACCAAGGGCGGGCGCTATTTCATTGATTCGGTGATCAAGCCGGGCTATGCGGATAGTGGCCCGGACCAGCGCGCGGGAGACGGGGAAAAAAAGTAAGTTAATTGGAGCATGCGATAAGCGAGGCAATCGCTACAACAGCGATGATGGGGTTGATTGCTGAATCAGAATCGTTGCTATTAGCATGCCCATTGTGATGAGCGAGAAGTGGCACATTAAAAAGGCCGGACCCAGCTTGGCCATCGAAGAAGCCATGGCGCCAATGCTCGGGTCGGAATTTGAGATAGAAGAGTTTGATCCGGCGCGACCGCTCGCGCAGCAGGTGCAAAGGGCCGAGGTGCTTCTGATTCGAAGCCTTCCGGTAACAAAGGAGGTGATCGATGCAGCTCCGCGCCTTCGATTGATTCAACGGCCAGGGGTTCATTTAGAATCGGTGGATATCGAGTACGCCGCCTCCCGGGGAATAGCTGTGTGCAACGTGCCGGCGTCTCTTACTCACGGCGGCGAGGATGTTGCCGAGCATGTCATGTTTCTCGCTCTGGCTTTGGCCAAGCGATATCAGGAAGCGCTGGTCTCGCTCGGTGCCCGCCGCATCGGCATCCCCAGTACCCATGTTCTTCGTGGAAAAATCATGGGCCTGGTCGGATTAGGGCGGACGGGAAGTGCCGTGGTGCCCATGGCGCGCGGCTTCGGTATGCGCGTGTGGGCGGTAAAGCGCAGCGTGCAGGCGGGTATGGGCGAGGCGTTGGGGCTGGAGTGGTTGAAGACTGAGGACCATCTTCCGGAGTTGCTCCGCGAGAGCGATTTTGTCTCGCTCCACGTTCCCCTCAGCGAAAAAACTAAAGCGATGATCGGTGCGGCCGAGATCGGTCTGATGAAACGCGGCGCCTTTCTCATTAACGTCGCACGCGGCGCCGTCGTGGACCGCGCGGCGTTGCTTGCGGCGCTGCGTGAAAATCGGCTTGCGGGAGCGGGGCTGGATGTGTTTTGGAATGAACCCGCCGATCCGCGAGACCCTTTCCTTAAGATGCCGAACGTGATCGCCACGCCTCATGTGGCGAATATGACCCAGGAAACCATAGAAACAATTGCACGGGCGGCGGTAGAAAATATCCGCCTAGTTCAGGCGGGACTCAACCCCAAGCATCAAATCACGAAGTCTGCCGGGGGCGCCGCCGGCCACTCCTGAATCTTTTGGCGCAGGACACAGTGTCATAACGAGCCGCGCGGGCCCATGGCGAGCAGTCGTCCCCAGCCTTGAACCGGTGCGATGATGCCGGGGCGCACCAGATCATTCCAGACCTCGGCGGTGAGATTTGTGAAAGCCGGCTTGCCGAACTCCTCTTCTAACGCCGGAACAACATGAAGGCTCATCGCCGCTCCTCCGGGAACTGCGATAGCTTCGGCCTCGGGCGCCGCCTTCGCGGCCTCGCGCCCGACATCGAGCGCCATATGCAACCCTTCCTCCAAGGACATGGCTGCGGACTCGGCGCCCCATTGGTTCCTTTTAGTGATCTTGACGACATGGATGCCGCCATCTTCCAGATAGCGTGCCAGTGCATCGTTGACCTTGTCTGCCCAGCGGCTGCCAATGGCGAGCTTTGTCAGGCCGAGGTGCTTCATGGCGGCAATGAGCGCTTCCAAGGGCGCGTCGGTGGGGATGCCGGTTTTTTCCGTTGTCTGGCGCAATAAATCGATAACGCGCTTGCGGCCCAATGCGGCTGAAACCGGCGCGCCGCCAAAGATGATGACCTGAGACCCTTCTCTTGCCAGCGTCTCAACACAGTTCCAATAATTGCCCAGCGCCCGCTCAACCGCTTCCAGCGTATAGTTCTCGATCCCGAGCACCGCGGAAAATTCCATGACATCGAGCGGCACCAGCCGGTAGAATTGATAACCCGCCCCCCTTTGGCGATTTTCGTGAGAACGCGGTTGAATCATACCGTAGCGAAAACGAGGCAAAAAATTTTTTACATGGTCGGCCATAGTTACCTCCGGCTAATCGATTCATAATTGATTTCGAGTATCGTTGTTATTCCTTCCATGTGAGCATTTCTTATAGAAAACGCATTCCGCATCTGTCAAGACCGGATGGAGACGGAGCCGGCAGATTAAGGGGAAGGAGCGGTACTTTTTTGCGGCGGGCGCAGGAAGAGGCTTATCACGGCCGAGGCAAACAGCAGGGCAATGAAAATGCTGAAGGAGAGAGAGTAGCTTTGGGAGGCGTCGAAGAGGAATCCGAAAAAGGGCGGGCCGAAAGCGGAGAAGGCGTGGGTCAAAAGCGAGCCCATGCCGCGGATTTTTCCGAGCGAGACGCGCCCGAAGTAGCTGGCCCAGATCATTTCCGCCAGGATCGAGGTTCCGCCCATGCCGATGCCGTAGAGAAAAAATCCGGTATAGAGAGAAACAACCCCAGGAGAGGAGAGGGCGCATAATACCCCCGCAGCTTGAATGAGAAACTTGGCCATGATCAGCCGGCCGATATCCGAGCGTTCGGCAAGCACCCCCCAAACCATAGGCGTGCTGAATTGCATCGACGCGATAATACTCATGACGAGAGCAGCCACCATTTCGGAATGCCCTTGATCGCTGACAAACGCGAAGACATGGAGGTTGAGCCCGCTCACCCCAATATGGGCCACACCGAATGTTGTAACGATTAGCCAGAAAGCCGGAGTGCCAAGCGCTTCGCGTCGGCTCCAGGCGACATCGGAGAGGGTGCTGGTATGCCCCTTGGCGAATTGGGATTTGTTTACCGCGGTTTCGAATTGATCGTGCGCCCTTCCGTCGGGCAAAAGTCCCATGTCTTCGGGGCGCCGGCGCATAAAGAGCAAAGCGGGGCCGACAACCAACAACAATGTGAGAAGGCCAAAGACAATCCAAGCGGCGCGCCAGCCGGCGTGCACGATGATCGAGGCTGCCAGAAGCGGCATTCCGACTTTGGCCAGGCCATGGCCCATACTGGCTAGGGCGAGGGCGCGGCCGCGCATGCGAACGAACCAGCGAGATATCGAGACATTCACGACCATCTGACCCATGAGTGCGTCGCCCGGACTGATCACGAGCCAGCGGTAAAGCAAAAACTGCACAAAATTCCTTGCCCCGCCGAGAAGAAGAAGGCCCGCTCCTGAAACCAAGCCGCCGATCCCCATGAGCCATCTTCCGCCATGCCGGTCGATGAGAGAGCCGACTATCGGCGCCGCGGCGGCGCCAATGAGAATCTCTCCCGTGCGGACCAGAGAGAATACCCCGCGGCTGACCCCCAGGTCCTGCGACAGCGGTTTGAGAAAGACACTCAGCGTACTTGAGATAGAAAAGGCGGAGGCGATATGGGCGAGAAAGCCGACGGCGACGATCGTCCAGCCGTAAAAATATTTCGACTCTCGAGTTGGAGGCTCCGCGGTGTTTGAAAATCGCACGACCACGGTTGTATCAAGGATCGAATGGAAAAACCAAGCCTCTCTCGCTCTGGCTGAAACTCGTGCAGATGAACACACGGTGGCTGTTGTAATTTATTTATTACGGTAGTAAGCGATTGTGAACTTTGTGCTACTATGCTTCAAAGATTTCCCGAACTGCGCAAATTTTTCGCCAAAGAAGAGGGACAGTCCCTCTTCCGGAAAGGGGACTGTCCCTCTTTGGTTGCGGCTTCGCTGCGGGAAATAGAGAAGTAACCTCAACAGTCGATGCCCTAAAATTATTGGCGAAGGACGAAGCGATGGAACAAGCAACAATGAAGAATAATGAGAGCTGGGATTTAGAAGCGGATATAGTGGTCGTCGGATCGGGGGCGGCGGGACTTACTGCGGCGATCAAGGCGGTTGAAGGGGGCGCGTCGGTCATCGTCGTCGAAGCGAACTACGATATTGGCGGACACGCTATATTGAGCGGCGGTCATGTGGCCCTGGGCGGTGGCACGAGCGCGCAGCAACGACATGACATAATGGATTCGCCAGACCTGGTGTTCTCGGATTTGACGGACTGGTCCATCGTGCAACCCAACGGGTGGCCGGATTACCGCTACAACGACCGGGCGGTGATGCGTGCCTTCGCTGATCATTGCGCTCTTACCTATGAGTTTTTGTTGGCTCAGGGCGTGGCGTTTAAGGATACCCCACCGGACAATCATGGGGCTGCGACGACAGGCAACTCCGCTCCAAGAGAAAATCATGCGTTCTGGACCAAGGGTGCTGGGCTGGAGAGTCCCAACGGCGCGGCGGGAACGGGGGTCATCAGGCCGCTGGAGGCGAGCGCGCGGGCCAAAGGCGTTCGATTCTTGTTGAACTATAAAATGACTAGTATTGTTCGCGAGCCGTCGGTGGAACCAAGAAGTGGAAAAGTAATCGGCATTACCGCCGTACACACGCCGAGAGTTTTACCGGGTGGGACGGTGCTAAAGAGTTTTCACTCAGATGGCAACATCGAGAGCTCTAAGCACGCGATGAAACTCAGGGCGACCAAAGCGGTCGTCATTGCGACGGGCGGCAGTACCAGCAACGTAAATTTTCGCCGTATGTTCGACCCCAGGATGACGTCCGTGATTCAAGTTGGCGGGGAGCCCTACAGTTATCAAGATGCCAGCGGCGAACTGGCGGCGATGGCTATCGGTGCCTCGCTCTGGGGGCTGGCCAACCAGGCTCTGGAAAATGGCGATACCATTCGCACGCAACGCGCGCTTGCGACCAAGTACAATTATGTCCCATGGAAAATCGAAAGCCCGATATTTCCGCTGGTCCGCGCTGCCGGCTTGAGCGTGAAGGATTGGCAGGATGTGATTTTAGTAAACCAGGTGGGCAAGCGATTCTACGACGAAACAAAGGGGGATCCACCCCACGGCAACGTCTATAACCAGATCAACCCCTATACGCCGAACGACTATCGCAATAACGCGAATATCAAGTTCAATCCCACGAGGTACAACTTTTTTAACGCCGCGATGGCACTGAACGACTACTCCCAGCCACCCGATTATTGCGCCGGGCCGCAGTGGGCGATTTTCGATGCCGCCGCCGTCAAACGGGAAGAATGGAAAGTCACGACGCCCTATGTGGATCCGCAAGGCTATTTCTTTTCCGCCAACACGATTCCCGAGCTCGCGGCTGCCATCATCAACGAATATCAAACGAAACCGATGAATGGCGAGATTTTGAAAGCGACGGTGGAGCGGTACAACTCTTTCGTTGATTCAGGCGAAGACTTCGATTTCGCCAAGCCGGCGCCCAAGTATAAAATTCATACACCGCCGTTTTATGCCGCCTGGGCTACGCCGGTGATTCACGACACGCGCGCCGGGCTGCGAATCAACGTGAAGTGCCAGGTGATCGACATGAACGGTCGGGTGATTCCTGGTCTCTACTGTGCCGGAGAATCAGCCGGAGGATTTAACCAACATGGTATGGGCCGCTGCCTGACCCAGGGCTATATCGCCGGTATGAACGCCGCCAAGGACGAGCGATAGCCGTGAAATGGCTCTGCTACTCTGCGGCGCGTTTGCGGTAGCGCGCCGCGCCCAGATGACCTATGCCGATGGTGCAGAGTCCGAGGGTTAGATGGGTGACGCGGATAATCCAGTGATGTTCGCCGACCATGAGCGATGACTGGGTCACGCCGACGACAATCATCAGGCTGCCGACGATCAGCGCGGAGGCGCCGATCATCCAGCTCCCGGCTTTCGCGGAGAGTTGCATGATGGCGATAGCCCAGAGCGCGGCAACCGCTAGAAAACCGAGAAGCATGTGCATGGTCACTAAATTGAGTACGCTGCCTGCCCAAAAGAGCAACCCCGAAATCAACGCCAGCAATCCGGCCAAACTCAAAACTACTGAGGCAATACGAACTACCATGGAGTTAAGTGTCAACAGGGGCCCGGCGCGGAGTATTTTCCGCATCAACGGGGCGGTAACGGATCGCCCCCCGCGATCTTTTTGAAGATCTCGATGACTTCAGGCTCACGGGGAACCTCGCGGATGGTCTGTTCATGATTTTCCGGCATCAAAGGCGTTGGATCATCGGCGGTGAGCTTTTTGTACTCTTTGTGAAACTCCGGATCCCGATAGGTTTTGCTGAAGGCATCCTGGAGTACCTTGACACGATCTTTGGCAGTCTTCGGCGGCAGCACGAAAGGCTGTCCCGTGACCCTGAAAGCGCGGTGCAGTGTCATCATTTTGCGCTCCTTCTCCGACCTGGCAAAACTCTCTAACTCCGGAAGATTCACGAATCGGGGATAGGGATGCTTTTCTCCTTTGGGGACTTCGATGGTGGCGTGAAAGTGAACCAGCTCTTTTTCCAGCCAGTCCTTGTTACGCTGTAGGATGGAGTCCGCGGCGCTCGAGCGGGCGTCGATCTCGTTACGCATCAGGGCAAGATCCATTTCCGCTCCACCATAACCGGTGACAAATTTTGGATCTTTCAATCCGAGGAAATACGCGAACAGGCGAGCCTCGATGTAAACGGAAAAGCCGACCGACTGGCCGCCAATTCTGATCCCTGAGGCCGCCCGAAGTTTTTCGAGGCTGTTCAGGCCGGCATTTTTCCCCGTCACAAATACCGCGATATGGCTGCTGAGGGGTGAGCCTAGGTAAAAAAACTTATCGAGATCGTACAAAACGCCCGTTTCTCCCAGAATAGCAGAGGAAACCATGCCGGAACTGAGATTGCCAATGGTGAGCCCGTCAGCCGATGTCGATCGAAAAACATGATTGGCCGCCTTTCGACTGCCACCGCCGGGCATGTATTCCACGACGATGTTTGGATTTCCAGGAATATATTTTTTTAGAAATGGCTGCATCGCGCGCACTCTCATGTCGCCGGTACCGCCGGGGTCGCGTCCCTGGATGATTGTGACGGTTTTTCCCTCGTAAAACGACGACTGGGAGTTAGCCGGGAAGGGAAGCAGCAGCGCGACGACGATTACAGCCATCGTGTGAAACAAACCTTGCATTCTCGCCGCTAGTCGTTTGGCATACATGAAACGCCTCCTTGCGCCGTGTCAACAATTCAACTGTCAAAAGGGTGCGGAAACAACGAAATTAACGGGTTCTTTCGAAAGACTTGCTGGAGAAGCTAGCGTAGTGAAGAGTCTAAGTCAACGCTATCCGCTGGTCGTCGGACGAGCCATCTCAAATCACCGACCTCATATTCCATTTGAGGTATGCAATTTTTTGTCCCGACGGACTCCTCAGCGTCCTCCAGGCTTGCCTTTCATAATCAACGGTGAATTATACTTATGACCACCAGGGAGGCGATCATGGAGATCTTTGATATTCACCACCATCTTGGTTCTCTGACGGGGGGGAGCCTGCAAGATGAGGAGGGCTGGGAGGAGCGGGACTACCGCAATCGTGTGCGCATCATGGAAGCCAACGGTGTGACGATGTCGGCTATTCTGGCGGCGACGGGTTATATCCAGGCCGACGGAATCAAGGACACCATGCGCTCTAATGACACCGTGGCTGCCTATCGACAGCGAGACCCCAAACGCTTTCCAGTGGCCTGCGGCACGGTGGAGCCCCTCCACGGCGCCCGCTCGCTGGGAGAGCTGGAACGCATGAAACATGAACTTCATCTACAAGGGGTAGTGTGGCATCACCGTTTCCAGGGTTTGGCTATCGACCATCAGTTGATGCGTCCGCTGTTGAAAAAAGTGCGCGAGTTGGGGCTGGTGCCCTTGGTCCACACCAATGCGGAATCCAACTTGGAAGCGGTATGGCGTTTGGAACGACTGGCGCTGGAGTTCCCGGAAATTACTTTTTTGTCGATGGACGCCTTAACGACCAATGTGAATAGCCAGCTGGTGCTGGACATTGCCAGGCGGACGCCGAATATTCTATTCGACACCGCCCATGTGCGTAGTTCGAGTTACATCCGGCACTTCGTGGAGACACTGGGATCTGACCGCTTGGTTTTTGGCAGCCTCTTCTACTCCCATCCCGCAAGCTATGAGCACTGCGCGACGCTGCAAGAGGTAAAGGGGGCGGACATCAGCGATAAGGACATGGCTAACATTTTGTGCCGCAACGCAAAGCGACTTTTTAAGCTGGAGTAGAGGGAATTCGGCGCCATAAACTAGCCCAACGCCTCTGTGAATCAAAAATTTATCCGACGAGCGAACGTGCCGCATCCGCGATGCGCTCGGCGGTAGGCGTCACATAATTTTCCAGCGGCACCGCGTAGGGCACCGGCACATTAGGGATCGTCACACGCTTGATGGGGGCCCGCAAACTGGCGAATGCTTCATCGGCCATGATGGCTGCGAGCCCTGCGGCAATCCCACAGTTGTCATGGCTTTCATCGGTGATGACCAGCCGCCCGGTATTCTCAACCGAAGCAAGAAGGGTCGCTATATCCAAAGGCTCGAGGGTGCGCGGATCCACCACTTCGGCTGAAATTCCTTCCTTTGCGAGGAGGTCGGCCGCTCGGAGCGCCCGGGGGACCTGGACGCCGGTGGCGATGATGGTCACATCGCTGCCTTCGCGTTTCACCTCAGCCTTGCCGAAAGGAATATCATACTCGCCGTCGGGCACCGCTCCCCGTTCGTTCATGAGCCTTTCGTGGGCAAAAAAGATCGTCGGATTTTGGCTTTTCAAAAGAGCGGTGCGCAGCAGCCCCTTGGCATCGGCCGGGCTTGACGGCATGGCTAACTGTAGCCCCGGTGTGTTCCAGTACCAGGATTGCGGGCTTCCCGAGTGTTGCACGCCGCCTCCTCCGCGAATCCCATAGCGCATGAAATAGGTCACCGGCACGTTGGTGACGCCGCCGGAATTCGAGTAGGCGACGGCCGCCTCGTTGACGATTTGCGGAATCGCTTCATAGGAGAAAGTTGCGGTGCCGATGTCGACGAGAGGTCGCAGTCCAGCCATTGCCGCTCCCACCGCGATGCCGCAATAGCCGAGTTCGGCGATGGGAGGAGACTTCATGCGGTTGGAAAACTTCTGACGCAACTTAGCAAATTGCGCCTGAGCTGGGCCCGAGCTCACCAGGCCGCCGCCAATCAACACGACGCGCCGATCCTTCTCCAAACTTTCAGCCAATGCGCCCACCAGCGCTTCGCCAATGGTCATTTCTTGTGGCATAACTCAATCCCCTCTTCCTGCGTAGGCATATTTAGTCGCGGCCTTCGGATCCGGGAGCGGGCTTTGCACCGCATAGCGCGCCGCCTCATCGGCCTCGCGGCGAACCTCGTTGTCGAGCCTCTCTATCTCATCGCGACCGATTCCGCCGTTACTAACTAGTTCTCGCGCGAAAATCAGTATGGGATCGCCTTCCGCATACCAAGAGCGCGCCTTCTCGGGAACTTGGCTGGAATCCCAGGCCCATTTTATATCGGTCTGGCCGGCAACAAGCTTGGGATGAGTAGTCTCGTTTCCTGGCCAGGGATGGGTTTGGGCTTCGACAAAAAACGGCCCTTCCCCAGCGCGCGTGCGCCGCACCAGCTCTAAGCTCGTACGATAAGTCGCACCCACGTCGGCTCCGTCAACAACCGCGGTTTCAACATCGAGAGCGCGGGGAACGTTGGCAAGCTCTTTGGCGCTGTGACTCGAGCCGCTGCGGCCGGCTCTGCGATAGTTGTTTTCCATTAAGAAGATGAGAGGCAGTTGCCAAAGCTTGGCTATGTTCAAGACCTCGTAGAAAACTCCCTCCTCCATCGCGCCGTCACCGAAAAAGACCACGGATACAGTTTTGGCTCCCTGCACTTGAGAGGCCAGCGCCGTTCCTGCTGCGAGGGCCAGACAACCGCCGACGATGGCCGAGGTGTGAATGATTTTTAAATCCGGCGCGGCCACGTGAAATGTTCCCGCTCGGCCGCGGCAGTAGCCGGTCTCCCTGCCGATAATTTCCGCCAAAACGTTCTTCGGTTCGCCGCCTTTGGCGATGACATGGCCGTGGTTTCGGTGAGTGCTAAAAACATAATCTTCCGCCGCCAGAGCCTCGCAAACCGCGACCCCGGTAGCTTCCTGACCGATGTAGACGTGAAAATGGCCGCGGATCAGCCCTTCGTAATCTTCGTTGAAACGAATGACATGCTCCTCGGCACGCCGGATCATCAGCATCTTGCGCAAGATGCCAAGCTGTCTGTCTCGCGAAATTTGAGGTAACATCTGCCCTCCTAGATTTAACGCTAACCGGAACTTACTTCGTGTGATGGGCGGTTGTAAAGGGATCGGCGGAACCAAAGGGGACAGTCCCTTTTTGGAAGGTGGACTGTCCCCCTGTTGAGCGGTTGCCTTGACGCTAGCCTGTGACATGAGTAACCTCACATGATTATGCCGGTCAATGAAAGGCAGTTTCGATGATTGCATCTGCGGTAAAATTGGACCTTGCGCCGTCGGGCAAACTGCGCGCCGGCATCAACTATGGTAACCCCGTGCTGGCCGCGAAAGATCCGCGGAGCGGAGAGCTGCGGGGCGTGGCCGTCGATCTGGCCCGGGAGCTTGGCAGGCGTACGGAGTTAGCTTTGGAGCTTGTGGGCTTTGAGTCCGCGGGCGAGATGGTGGAGGGGTTGCATGCCGGCCAGTGGGATTGTGCATTCCTCGCCATCGACCCTGGTCGTGAAAGTGAAATCGGCTTCACTGCTCCCTATGTCGAGATCGAAGGCACCTATCTCGTGGCGCATGACTCGCCGCTTCACACCATCGCCGACGTTGATCGCCCCGGTTTGCGCATAGGCGTTTCGGGCAAGAGCGCCTACGATCTCTTTTTGAGCCGTACCATAAAACATGCAGAACTCGTGCGCGAACTTAGCCCGGACGCCGCCTTTGCGCTGATTGTCAAAGGCAAAGTGGATGCGGTGGCCGGGGTGAGGCAGCATCTTGTGGCGCATGCGGCAAAGCTCCCCGGGTCGCGCGTGTTCGATGATAGGTTCATGGCGATTCAACAAGCGCTTGGCATTCCGGTTGGCCGCCCGGCGGGGCTAAAATATTTGCGTGAGTTTATCGAAGAGGCAAAATCTTCCGGGCTGGTTGCCCGGGCCATTGAGAATGCGGGCGTTCGTGGCGTTACGGTTCCTCAATAAACACGAATATGAAACGGACAACAAAGACAAATCCGGTACTGGGTCTTAGCTTGACAAGCCGAATTTCAAAGATATAGTCGGACCACTGGCGCGGAATACCGATTAAGAGGGGCCCGGCAAATTGACCGGCCACCGATGGGTGCCAATCATAAACTCGTTAACGACTGGCTAGTGAAAAGGAGATCAACATGAAAAAGCGCGGATTCGTGCTTGCAGCGACACTTTATTTTTTAACGTTCCTGCCAAACATTTCTCCTGAACTCGGTGCGCAGGGCGAGTCCTTTTACAAAGGAAAGACAATTCGCATAATGGTGGGTTCAACGGCTGGCGGATTTTACGACCGCTGGGCCCGTCTTTTTGGCAAATACATGGGCAAATATATCGCTGGACAGCCCGAGATCATCGTTCAGAACATGCCCGGCGCCGGATCGGTCATTGCGGTCAATCATGTCTACAACGTGGCGAAGCCGGACGGTTTAACCATGGTAATGCCCTTGAACAGTGTCTACGTCGATCAACTCGTGGGGCGGAAAGAGGTACAGTTCGACCTGCGTAAGTTCCACTGGATCGGCTCTCCCGCGGTTGAATCCGTTATCCTTTATATGCGGGCCGATACGCCCTACAAATCAATCACCGACATAATCAAGGCGAAGGAACCGCCGAAATGCGGCGGCACCGGAACGGCAAGCAGCGACTACATTCTCGCCAGAGTCCTAGAGGAAACCGTGGGGGCAAAAATCAATAATGTGCTGGGCTACGCCGGCGGGACCGAGATTGATTTGGCAGTGGAGAAGGGAGAAGTAGTATGCCGTGCCCATAGCGCTTCCGCCCACTTTGGCCGTGAGCCCTTTGATACCTGGCACAAAAAGGGTTTCGACCGCCATATCGTTCAGACCGCGCGCAAGAGAGAGGCGCGGGCGGGCGACGTGCCCACACTTCAGGAAATTTTCGATCAATACAAGGTTCCAGAAAGTAAGCGCCGCTTTTCCCAGGTCGTATTGGCCGCCGGGGATTTCGGCCGCCCGTTGATGGTAACGCCTGGCACTCCAGCCGACCGAGTGAAAATACTGCGCGACGCCTATGTAAAAACCTTGAAGGATCCCGAAGCCCTTGCGGAGGCGAAAAAAAGCCGCATGGACGTGGAACCGACATCCGGAGAAGAGCTTGAAGTGCTGGTCAAAGAAATCTTTGACTCTCCGCCGGACATTCTTGAGCGGGTTAAGAAAATGCTCGCTAATTAAAGTCTACTCAATTCTTTGACGACGACTAACCGAAAGTTGACATCGGAATAGGCCGTCGTATAACTTTTAAGCTAGAGCTTAGCCGCCCCTTGCCCGTCGGAGTGAATTTCCGACGGGGAAGGGGCGATTTGGGAGACTTAGATGGCTAAACCCGAAGTGAAAACGGAAGCGGATGCCTTTCGCGCGGCATTTCACGAGCGGATGCATGCCAATCATATGTACGGGCTCTGGGAATTGGCAAGCCAGATGACGCCGAATCCGCAGCCGAAAATGATTCCCTACATGTGGCAGTGGTCATTGCTCGAGTCCATCGTTGAGGAATCCGGCCGGGCGGTGCCGGTGGGAGAGGAGCGTCGCGCGCTGCAGCTTTTCAACCCGGGCCTCGGCGGGCGATGGGCGACGACCAATAATCTGATTGCGGCTGTACAGATTCTGTTGCCCGGAGAGGTCGCCCGCGCGCACCGTCACACGCCAACGGCGATCCGGTTCATTATAGAAGGGAGCGGAGCCTATACCGCTGTGGATGGCGAGCGTGTCTACATGGAGCCGGGAGATTTGATCTTGACCCCAAGTTGGGCCTGGCATGATCACGGAAACGAAACCAAAGAGCGGGTGGTGTGGATGGACGGGCTCGATATTCCCTTGATCGCATCCCTGGAGGCGATGTTCTTTCAATTCTATAGCGAGCAACAGGTGGCCGCGACTCGGCCGCCCAACGCCTCCAAACAATTGTACGGCCATGCGCATATCAGCCCGACTTGGGTTAAAGAAAAACCCAAGTTTTCACCCTTGCTTCTTTACTCCTGGAAGCAAGCCGAGGTAGCGCTCGACGCCATGCGCGAGAGCGAAGGCAGCGCTTTTGACGGCATCTTGTTAGAGTACCGCCATCCCCAGACCGGCGGTCCGGTGCTGCCGACGATGGCCTGCATGGTGCAACTGCTGCGCCCCAACGAGCATACCAAGGCGCACCGCCATACCGGCAGCGCGGTGTATCATGTCGTCAAAGGCGAAGGGTACACTACGATCGACGGGAAGCGTTTCAACTGGAGCAAAGGCGATATCATCGCCTTGCCGCCCTGGGCTGTCCACGAGCATGCCAACGCTTCGGGGAAAGCAGACGCCGTGCTGTTTTCAATTCAAGACGCGCCGGTGTTTCAAGCCCTAGGACTTTACTATGAAGAAGCGCTAAGTGAGAACGGCGGCCACCAAAATATCACCTCGACGTTCAAAGCGGACTAAGCTCGGGGCGCGCTAACCGGCGAAAGGTTACTGCCCATTCGGGTTCACCATCCTCTTGCGAGTATCTTTTCGCTTCTCTATCTCGCGCCGAGGGCAGCCTGAACCGCGTCCGTTCTCTCTAAACCGTAAAGACTTTTGATATCCATCTCCGGATTCTCCGACCGGTAAAGTTTCCAGAAAGTCTCCATGTCTTTTATTTCGACTAAATACTTGACCAATCGGTAGCTGGCAAAATAGTAGGCTCGGCGCCGCAGAGGATCGGTTGATACCCATTGCGGAGGCGGTTTGGTCGTGCCGAGAACCTCTAAGACCACTGGTGGAAGTTCAGGAGGCGCAGAGTCTCCTCCTGGATTGGGACCCACGGCGGCGCCTGGAACAATTTTCAGAGCGACGTAGTCGGCGATGCCTTCGCGCAGCGTGTGACTGTTGTAACGCCAGGTAAAGAGATGGGTAAGCTCGTGGATATGTGTGGCGTTCGTCGCGCTCATGGCTCCCTGATACGCGCGCAGGTTAAGGAAAATGATGGCTTTGGGATCCGTCGGATGCTGATATCCCCTCCACACATGCGAGACGCCGATCGCACTGGACACGTAGACATGCACCTTTGACCCAAACGTCGCCCTGTCGAACTTGAGACCGGTGACCCGTTGCACCTCGTCATATGCGCTTTCCATCACTTTAAGAAATGATGGGTCAATCTCCGCTCCATGCTGATAAATCTCTACATTTGCACCGCTCGCCACCAGCTGCCCCTGGGCTACGATCTGCTCATCGGATACCGAGCGGCGTGGAACCGCGGCATCTGTGTTTACGGCGAGCCCGAGCAGGACAGCGGCCAAGAGAATTCCGATGTTTTTCTGCATGAGCTTCTCGATCCCGGCGCGACGACTAGCGTCTATGGTCATATTTTGGCTTCGCTGACAGCGACGAGTGGCGAAGTTTATGCTGAGCCTGGCCGAAGGAACATCTTTGTCTAGCTCGCGGGGGAGTTTGCTAAAACCCATATTAGGGATCATCCATTCCCCCTGCCGGCGGTGGACGCCCGACATCGCGCGGGCTCAGCGCGCGGCCGGCGGACGATTCCGCTTGACGGCTTCGGGATTGGTGGAGTCGGCGCCCATGTAGATGCCTTTATCCCAGGTGCGCTTGAGCGGGTCGCGCACGTTCAGGCGCATTCGGCCGATCCCCTGGATCTCGAAGTCGACCACCTCGTCGTCCTGCAGCGGTCCCAGTCCCTCGTGATTCGTCCCGCACGCGATCACGTCGCCGGAGTTGAGCGTCATGATTCGCGACGCAAACTCCACCAGCTCGGGGACGAGGTGCTCCATGTCGTCGGTATTGTAATTGTGGCGGAGCTGGCCGTCGACCCAAAAGCGCACGAGGACATCGTTCGGATTCGGGATCTCGTCGAGCGTGGCGATCGACGGCCCCAGCGGCGCGAAGGTGTCGAAGGACTTGCCGAGCCAGCTGCCGGCCTTCCACGTCCGCCGGCCCTCGCCGCGCGCCGAGACGTCGATCATCCCCGTGTAGCCGAAGACGACGCTCTGCCAGTTCTCCGATTTGACCATCTTGGCCGGCCCCTTGATGACAAGGGCCAGCTCGGCCTCGTGCATGAAGATCCACGGCTCGGTGAACTCGGGGAGCACGATCGTGTCACCGGGCCCGATCACCGCGTCCGCGTTTTTGAGGAACATGTTGAGCGGCCGCGCTTCGAGCGCGCCGTGCTCCCAGTAGTTCGCGATGCAGGCGAGAATCTTACCGGGGCGAGGCAAGGGCGGTCGCAGGCGAACTTCGCTCAGCGGCGTCGCGGTGCCTTCGATGGCGCGTCTCTCGAGTGCCGGACGCAGGCGCTCGAATCCGTCGATGATCCCCTGCATCGTTGCCTGCGGGGTAGCTCCCACCGGCACGATGTCGCCGATGCTGACGACGCCCTCCTCGGTAAGTAGCCCCGGCAGCATGTCGGCCTTCCCGGTCGTCTGAAAGAGCACGAGTCTCACGATTTCCTCCCTCGGATGGTGTCTTACTCGGTCACTCGCGGTGTTTCACCATTGGCAAAACTTACTGTCTACCATCGGCCCTTTTTTTTACCGCTTGTTCCCTGCTTGTCATCTGATAACCCTGTCGGCTCTTGCCAACATGTTGGGGGGAATCGTCAGGCCCATCCGCTTTGCCGTCTTGAGATTTATCACGAACTCAAACTTCATCGGCGCCTCAACCGGCAAGTCGGCGGGTTTTGTGCCCTTGAGGATTTTATCGACGTAGACGGCACCGCGGCGGTACCTCACATCATCGTTTCCCCCATACGACATGAGACCCCCCGCCTCCACCCAGCTTCTCCTCCTTGAGATTGCCGGAAGTCGATTCTTGATGGTCAATTCCGCGACGCGCTTGCGATCATGGGTAGAGGTACCGGGGCCGAGCCGCTCGATAAGACCGTGCACTCGCTGTTTAACCGCAGAACGAAATAGTTCTTCGAAATCTTCCGGTCCCCGAAACACTAGCTGAATCAGCTGAATTCCCATCGCCCTGGCGGAAACTTCGGTCTCCTTGACGAAAAGGTCATTTGCTACACCTCCTGCGGCTCCGCCCGTCCTCAGGATACCCACACGGTTGAGTGTGGGTATAGTTTCCTTGAGGAGTTCCAGGAATTTTCCGCCCAGCTCCCCTCCGAGGTTTGTCAATCCGGTTATGTTTCCGCCCGGCCGTGCCAGACTGGCGACAAGTCCGGTTCCAGCAGGATCGATGCTGGTCAGCATCACAATGGGAATGGTGCTGGTGGCTTTCTTCGCTGCCAGGCTAGGACCGGTACCATCGGTGACAATGAGGTCTACCTTCAGACTGACTAGCTCGGCTGCCAGCTCGGCGTTGCGCTCGGATCTACCCTCCGTCGTTCGATAGGCGAAAGCGATGTTCCTTCCCTCGACGTAACCAAGATCGCGCAGCCCTTGCACAAACGCGTGATTGGGCGAGGAGCCGGCGCCGGCCAGATAACCGATCAGCGGCATCGCCCTTGTCTGTTGCGCCTCCGAGGTCCCCCTCCAATCCATCGCGAGCAGCAAAGCGATGAGCAAAACACCAGGCCAGTTTCGTCTGCGGGAACGCTCGCAGTTCGCGGGGATCGCTTCGGGTTTGAGCACCTTCATCGGAGCATCCTCCTTTCAACCTAGGTTTCTATCTATTTCCAAGTAATTTTAGCTCCTCCATACTCCGACGCGGAGACAAATTCCAGGGTTTAGTGAAACCTTTAACGCTGTTTGACAAATGTCCTCCAGGGGCGGAAACTGAGGAGCAACACGCCGGGCCTCTGATTCCTACACAGTCGATGAGAATAGTATATAGCATGCGGGCTTACGGCAAATGCTGAAGGGAAAGAAATCATGGCTAAACGAGTCAAGCTAGATTTAGAATTGCCGGACGAGATACTTGCGCGGCTCGAAAGAGGCGAGATAGAGAAGAGGGTCAAGCAAGCGTTGGTGATGGACCTCCTCCGAGAACACCAGCTCTCTCAAGGAAAGGCAGCAGATCTACTCGGTCTTAACCGCCATGAGCTTTTCGATCTCATGGCGAAGCATCACATTCCGGTAATCGACCTCAGCGCGGAGGAACTTAAAAGCGAACTTCAAAAGCCCCTCCCCCGTGATTGAAGGCAGGCGTTTTGGTGAAGATTGTCTCCGACGCCGGACCAATCCTTTCGTTTGCGAGAGCCGGTCGGCTTGAAATTCTTCGACAGGTCATCGGTGAGTTGATCATTCCTCGAGCAGTTTTCGACGAAATTGCAATCAAGGGAAGAGAATGATTAGGGGTGGGCGAGATTGATCTGAGTACATGGATCAAGTGCGAGAATGTTCCGGACCGATCCATCGTGGGCCAATTTTCGGGGAAACTTGGCCTCGGCGAGCGGGAAGCGCTTGCGCTCGCCCAGCAAGCAAGGTTGCCACTCCTTGTTGACGACCGCGAAGCAAGAAACGAAGCAATGCAACTCGGGATTCCGCATTTTGGAAGCTTAAAGGTGCTCAAAGAAGCAAAGGATCGGGGAATCATCCCCAACGCGAAACCTGTTCCTGACGAACTTATTGCATCGGGAACTTACATAAGCGATGCCCTCTATTATGAGTTTCTCCGTGAGGTAAGTGAAAGTGGGTCTCGCACGCGTCTATAACAGGAAATCTTGCCCGAGTTGTGATTTCATAGGTTGACTGTCCGATGTCAGAATCATTCCGGCCAGTCGACAACGTTATTTCTCTGTAAGCGATACTCTCAAATTGACACATAGGCATCATGTTGGATATATCTCCTCAACATCGATGCTGACGCAAAGCTGGCAAACTTCGGAGCGTAAGTACCGAGTGATCGAAGAGCGGGACTTCGTTGTTCCGGTGTCTGACGGCACGCGTCTCAATAGTTATCTCTACCGCCCCGACGCCGATGGAAAGTTCCCGGTCATATTGGGCGTGTGCGCATATTCCCTCGATGATCAGGTGGCGCCGGTGATGCCGGTCGGCACCGGCGGCATTCGTGGACATATGGAAGCCGGGGATCCTAATTTTTACGTCGCGCGCGGCTACGTTCACGTGATCATGAACGTCCGCGGGACAGGCAAATCCGAGGGATATTATGATTTTCTCGGCGCCCAGGAGGCGCGGGATATTTACGACGCGGTTGAGTGGTTAGCGAAGCAACCCTGGTCGAACGGTAGGGTTGGGATGTTCGGACCGTCGTACTTCGCCATGATTCAAAAACGGGTGGCTGCCCTCAATCCACCATCGCTCAAATGTATCTACGCCATGTACGGCATGACCGATCTTTACCGCCAGCTCGACTATCACGGCGGCATTCTGCATCATAATTTTCGCACAAGGTGGATTCCGAAACTTGAAAACCTGCGCTTCAAGAATCGTTCTAAAGAAAAACTGGGCGAGACGGAATTTCAACGGAGGATTCAAGCGGCGCTGGATGATCCCGAGATTGCGGCAGTTCCCGCTCTGGTGGAGGCACTGCGTAATCCGGATCGAGGCCGCAATGCCTGGATCGTTGAGCCGCTTTTATATCCGCTGGACGGCGAATTCTGGGAGGAATGGCGCAACGTGGGCGCAGGTAAGCTTGAAATTCCCGCTTATCTTGGCAGTTGCTGGGGTGTCTACGGGATCCATTTAGCTGGGGATATGCAGTCGTGGGGGGATTGGCAGGGGCCGAAAAAGTTTACCGTGGGTCCGCCAATTTATCTCGATCGCCCCGTCTATCAATACCACTACGAGTCACTGAGGTGGTTCGATCACTGGCTCAAGGACAATGACACCGGTTTAATAAATGAGCCGCGAGTCAACGTGTTTCTCGACGGGAGCGATGGAGAGTGGGTGGCGGCCGACGATTGGCCGCTGCCGCAGACACGCTGGACGCCATTTTACCTCCACGAAAATGGGCTACTCTCAGAGCATGAATTCTGGCCCAACGAAACACCCACGGCTTATGTGGATTCCGTTTATGAGCGAGGCAGCGCAACCTTTCGCACGCCGCCCCTGGTTGAGGCGACGGATGTTTGCGGGCCAATTGCGCTGGCACTCTATGCCTCCACGACCGACACCGAGGTGCTATGGTTCGTCGAGCTTTTGGAAATCGATCCACAGGAGGCCGAGCGATTGCTCACGCGCGGCTGGCTGCGAGGCTCGCAGCGCCACCTCGACGCTGGTCGATCTAAACCCTGGCTTCCCTATCACCCCCACGATCGGCGTAAAGCCCTCAAACCCAACGAGATTTACCAGTTTCAAATCGAGATTCGCCCCTATGGGATCCGGTTACGGCCGGGGTATCGTCTGGCCATTCGCCTTTCCGGCCATGACGGCGATCCACCGACGCATCATCTCCACGGCATTGGCTCGGGCCATGTGGCGCGGCAGGCGAGTTCCCGAATAACGATCTATCATGATGCCGATCACCCGTCACAATTGCTGTTACCCATAACTCGCGGCAACCGCATCGGCACATTTATCTCCGGGGGAAGGGTTACCACATAGGAGACGCGATTGTGGTCTGCGTCCCTACTTGCGTGACGATTTCCCCTGTCGTAAATTTGTGTTTTCCGTTGCGGAGGAGACCCTTATGAAGCTGCCACACACAACCGATACTGTCGAAGCTCTCAATCGCGATATGGCCGCAAAGAATCTCGGCGGCCATTGGCAGCTGGGTCTTGAGAGCTACGCGGCATACCCGGAGACCACGGTTCAGCCCTACCTTTGGAGATGGCACGACGTGCACCAGAGCCTGATGCGCGCCGGCGACGTTGTAAATATGGAAGAAGCGGAGCGTCGAACCGTGCGGCTGCTCAATCCGGCGCTGCGCGAACGGCAAGCAACAACCCATACCATTCATTTTTCCTTTCAGTACGTAAAGCCGGGGGAACATGCGCGGGCTCACCGCCATACAGCCGCCGCCTTCCGTTTTATCCTCAAGGGCAACGGCGCCTATACCACGGTCAACGGTCAGAAGTGCGTCATGGAAGAAGGCGACTTAATCCTTACGCCGCAATTGTCGTGGCACGACCACACCAACGACTCGAATAAATCGATTATCTGGCTCGACGGTCTCGACATCCCGCTGGTTCAATCGCTGCATCAACTTCTATTTGAAGGCTATGCCTCTGAGGCGCAACCGGTCTTGGAAATCAGCGACGAGGTGGCGCGCCGCTACGTTCAAATCGCGCCGAACGCAGCTGGGAAAACCGGGCTCTTTCACTACAAATGGGCTGATACTTGGAGAAGCTTGGAGACGGCGCGTAAGGCCGCCGCTCCGGATCGCTTTGACGGATTCTTAATTGAATTTCGCAACCCGGTGAGCGGCGGCGCCACTATGCCGACAATCCAATGCGCTGTCAGTCTGCTCCGTCCCGGCCAGGAAACCGAAGCGCACCGGCACAGCAGTACGGTGATTTATCATGTATTCAGAGGTCGAGGGTTAAGCTTCGTCGGCGACGAGCGCTTCGATTGGCAGCAGGGGGATTCTTTCATCGTCCCTCTCTGGTATCCCCATCGCCATATTAATACGTCGACCTCGGAGGATGCGCTGCTCTTTTCCATGAGCGACGCGCCCGTAATGCAAGCGCTCGATCTGTATCGCGAGGAAATCGTGGGGCGGTAAGGAACATCTCTATCAACGTGCAAAGAGCCGCGCCCGCAGTCGGCGGAAATTTTCGAGGAGGCAGTCATGCTCGACGGAAAACTTAGAATAGCTCCGACCTGTTATCATACGCTCCATATCGTTCCTATCATGGCAGCCCACGAGATGAACCTGTTGCGTGATGAGGGGCTCAAAACCGCGGACGGAACTGCCGCGTACACGATTCTGCGGGAGCCGATGGTTCCGTTCGGACTAGAAAAGCTGGCAATCTCGCAGGGAATGAAGGAGCGATCGGTCGATATCGCCCTCGACGTTCAATCGCGGACGATTTTCTTCCAGCGGGCCCGCGGCGCCGACGTGTATATCATCGCGGGCTGGCGGAACCAGCGGCCGGGCGCGGTGGTCGCGCCTCCCCATATCAAATCGCTGCGGGAGTTGAAGGGCAAGATCATCGGGATCAGCGACTTCAATAGCATTCGCCATTGGGCGCTGCAGATTCAGTTATCTAAGGCGGGGTTGGATCTAGAAAGCGACGTGGAATGGGTGAGAATTGGACCTTCCAGAGAGCGCCACCTAGCGGCGTTGAGGGGAGGGAAAGTAGATTGCGCGCCGGTGTCTTCCTGGGATGCGGAAGATCTCAAGCGGGAGGGCTTCAATATCCTCGTCAAACCGTCGGATCAATATCCTGACGGACGCCCCGAGCGGATCATCGCCGCCACCGGTCGCATCCTTGAGGAGCGACCGGATTTGATCAAGAGCTTCCTCAAGGCGCTGATACGCTCATATTGGTTCTGCCGCGACATGCCCAGGAATTTTGAGTATCTCTGCCAGCTCCATAGAAGGCTGTTGAGCGAGAGTGGTGATCTGGAGGAACGGGAGAGAACGACCTGGCAGGCGCCGCGCGATCTGGAGGCGATGCCGTTTCCCATCGACGGAAAGGCAACGGGCTTCGAGCAGATGTTGGCGGACGAGGAGAAGATCGGCGGGCTTGATTACCAGGTTCCGCCCATCCAGGAGGTTTGCGCCCAGGACCTGGTCGACGAAGCTTACAGGGAGCTGAGAGCGCGCAAAGAATTGGATGCGGAGTATCAGCGCGTAAGCGCAATAGCAGAGCGGTTGGGCTATTAGGCCCGTACTTGCGTTGCGACGCGCCGGCGTCTGTGAGATAGCCTGCCGGAATCTTAAGCAGCTGTCTCCGTTCTTCTCGGGCTGCCGAACAAGGAACGAATCAGGCCGTGGGTTTTTCCGGGTGCGGAACCGCGGTGGAACGCGCTTACGCGTTAGTCAGGACAATCAACTCGGGAGAGAGATTGACCGCAAAAGCGAAGAAGCTTCTTTTCGGCCAGAAGCACAAAGGGAAGGGCGACGGTGGCGGTCGCGGCCGTTTGCCTAGTCAGAAGCGTTCAGTCAAATAGGCGTTCTTGCCATCGACTAGCGGTGGCTTGGTTCGGCCCTTTTGACATTTAGCCTTGCCAGTGCAGCGCTGGGTGAGCCGGGTGTTGAATATAATCCCCATCGGTTTATTTATCTCGGGTCCCCTGCCCTTGGAACCGTCTGCGAGCGAAGGGAGGCTTGCTCGCAGGGTCCGACTCGGTGCTCACACGAGGCCGGAGATCCCCGCGAGCGCGCCGGCCGCGAGCAACCACAGCGGGTTCCATGATTTGCGCAGCACCACGGCGGCGGCGAGTAGCGTGAGCAGGTAGCCGCGCCAGTCATGATTCACGGCGCGCATCAGTATAGTAGCGCTCGCGAACATCAGTCCGATAGTGATGGGCATCAGACCGCGGCGCACAGCGCGACCGATGGCTGCATTGGGATAGCGCTCGTTTAAGTGCCCAACAATCAAGGTTAGCGTGGTAGCCGGCACCAGCAACGGGATCGTGGTCGCGGCTGCGCCCGCCCAACCCGCCAGGTGCCAGCCGAGAAGCGTGACGTACATAACGTTGGGGCCGGGTGCCACCTGCCCCAGGGTGTAGATTTCGGCAAACTCCGTGCTCGTGATCAGCTGCTCGACCTCCACCACATAGCGGTGGATGCCCGGTAATATGGTCGACGGACCGCCGACGGCCACGCACCACAGAGCCAACATATGGAGGGACAGTGCGATAATCTCGAAACGGTCCATCAATCCTTTGCTTTCCAGGCCAGGAAAACCGCCCAGGGCGCGAGAGCCCCCATGACCAACAAAAGCGGCCAGCGCATGACGCCCACACCGACAAAGGTCAGCATGCCAAAAAGCCACGGCAGCCAATGCCGCGGCAACACCATCGCCAGCTTGATCACCGTGGCGAGCAGTAATCCTGCCGCTACTTTCGACATACCAGCGAGTGCCTGCTGCACCTGCGGCAGGGTTCCGTATTGCTGGTAAAGCACGCCCATGCCGATGACTACGAGAATCGGACAACCCAAGTACCCAGCCACGCTGGCGGCGGCGCCGGTCCAGCCGGCAAAACGATTGCCGAACATCACCGCCAGATTGAGGACGTTTGGTCCAGGCAGTAAATGTCCGAGCGATAACAGGTCGACGAACTCCCGCTCGGTGAGCCAGCGCTGCCGCTCCACCAGCTCGCGTCGCGTCCAGAATAGCGCGCCGCCGAAGCTGGACAGGCTAATGCGAGTGAATGCTATAAACAACGCAAATCGGGTGATCTGCGGCCGTTGTGTTCCTGTATTTTCCATCCTAGTGTCACCTTGCGTCTCGGAAGGGCTCATTCCGCGGTTGCCCCGGTGGTGGGACGTGAATGATTCGATCTAGAGAGTTCGTTGTCAGGATTATTGCACCACACCTTGCTGTCTCAGTTCCTGCAACTCCTCCGCGCTAAAGCTTAAAATTTCTCTTAGCACCTCGTCGGTGTGCTCGCCCAATGTTGGGGCGTCGGCGCGAATGCTTGCGGGTGTCTTGGACATGTGAATCCAGGGCGCCAGCAACTTTACAGGTCCCGCCGTCGGATGATTACGCTCAATGAACGCTTTGCGCTCTTTGATGTGCGGGTCTTCGATCACTTCTCCCATTGACAATACCGGCGCGCCGAAATAATCGATGGCGCGCAGGCCGTCCCAAAGCTCCTGGCGAGTCTTGCCCCGTGCCCATGACTTGATGAGTTCCTGTAGCGCGCTGCGATTCTGCTTGCGCGCGGGCGCGGTTAGGAAACGCGGATCGGTGACCAGATCATCCCGCTCCATGAACCGGCAAAGTTTCGCCCATCCGGCATCGGTGACCTCCGGGATGCGTAGCGTAAAATAACCGTCGGCCGCCTGGATTGGATAGTTACCGACCTCAATGCCAGTGAAATGCTCGTGAAATTCGCTGATCATGAATCCCAGCAAAGCCTCTTGCATCGATACGACGATGCGCTGTCCTTCACCGGTGCGCTGGCGCGCGTGCAGCGCGGCGAGTATCCCGCACACCAAGCTGACGCCGGCGGCTTCGTCGCCGATACCGATCGCTTTGGTTCCCGGTGCTTTGCTATAATTCCATCCGGTGTGCGTCCACCCGGCCATGCTGTTGTTGGTATGCGCAGTGCTGCCGTAGTCTTTATACGGTCCGGTTTCCCCGAAGCCGCGTGAGCAGGCATAAATAATCCGCGGGTTAGTCGCTCGGAGCGTGTCGTACCCCAGACCAAATTTCTCCATAGTTCCGGTGTGATAATTTTCTACGACCACATCTGCTTTGGCGATCAGTTGCCGAGCCAGATGGGCGCCGCGCGGGTTTTTCAAATTGAGCACCACGCTTTTCTTGTTCAGGTTGACCCAGAGAAATTCGTAGCCGTCCGCTTTAGCGCCGGGCGGCATCCATGAGCGGCGAAAGCCATCGCCGCCCGGCGGCTCGATCTTGATGATCTCCGCGCCCATATGGCCGAGCAGCATGGTGCAAAAGGGTCCGTTGAGCGCGTGGGTAAAATCGATCACGCGAATATCGTCGAGGGCACCGGCCATGGAAACCTCCGTCAATTGAAGTTCTGAAGGATCAAAGTGGAAGGGTACAGTCGCGTCGCATCCTCACGTTCCACGAGTGGCCGGACCATAGCATGATTGGGCCGCGCCGGAAAAGGATCGCCACTTCCAGTTTATTGGAACCGCGGAGAAACTTTAAGGAGCTGGACCAAGCCACAGACTTGCACGTCGCAAACGTATTGACTAAAAGGGAAGTATCAATGCTGTTTCCCACTACGCTTGTCGGTAGTTACCCCCAGCCGGAATGGCTGATCGATCGCCGCAAGCTCGCCGATAGATTTCCACCGCGCGTGCGCGCGAAAGAGCTTTGGCGCATCCCCGAGCCGTGGCTCGAAGAGGCGCAGGACGACGCGACAGAGGCCGCGATCCGCGCGCAAGAGGAAGCCGGGCTCGATATCATCACCGACGGCGAGATCCGGCGCGAAAGCTACTCTAATCGCTTCGCAACGGCGCTTGACGGCGTCGACATCGATAACCCCGGCACGGCCCTGGATCGCTCGGGCCACCCGAACCCGGTGCCGCGAATCGTCGGCAAGATCCGGCGCAAACGCCCCGTGGAGGTCGAGGATCTAAAGTTTCTGCGGGCGCACACCAAGCAGGTGATCAAGATGACCGTCCCCGGTCCGTTTACCATGAGCCAGCAGGCCGAGAACGACTACTATCCGAGCGACGAGGAAGCGGCGATGGGTTACGCGTACGCGGTGAACGAGGAGATTCATGACCTTTTTGCCGCAGGGGCAGACATCGTACAGATCGACGAGCCCTATATGCAGGCGCGGCCGGAGAAAGCCCGACAGTACGGGCTCAAAGCGCTCAACCGCGCGCTCGAGGGCATAACGGGCGCAACGGCGGTGCATATCTGCTTCGGTTACGCAGCGATCATTCACCAGCGCCCATCGGGCTACTCCTTCCTGCCCGAACTGGCGGGGTGTGCCTGCCAGCAAGTCTCGGTGGAGACGGCGCAGTCCAAACTCGATTGCGCCGTGCTCGCCGAGCTTGAGGGGAAGAAGATCATGGTCGGCTGTCTTGATCTCAACGATATGGGGGTGGAATCGCCAGAGACGGTGGTTGCGCGCATCAAACGCGCGCTACCCTACGTCAAAGCAGAAAATGTAATTCTCGCCCCCGATTGCGGCATGAAGTATCTGTCCCGGGATGTCGCCTTCGGCAAATTGCAGGCCATGGTTGAGGCCGCGAAAATCCTGCGTGCGGAGCTGACTAGCCAAGCTGGCTAGGACCCCTTTGCAAAAAGAGGTTTTTTTCATTTAGCGATTATCAAACAATACGATCAAGCGCAGCACGGAGAAAATTCTCACGACCCATGTCGGCAGCCTGTCACGGCCGCTTGAAATTATCGACGCTATGCGAGCGAGGGTAAATAACGAGCCCTACGACGAAGAGAGCTTTGCCGCGAGCTTGCGGGAAAGCGTGTCAGGGGTCGTGCGCCGGCGGGCTGCACTCGGAGTCGACGTTGTCAGCGACGGAGAATGCGGCAAGTCAGGCTTTGCGGCCCCACATCAATGAACGGCTTAGCGGATTTGAACGTAGACCGGGTAAACCAGGCGAGTCGGGAGTATCGCGGGCAAAGACCGTTCCGACTTCGCGGCGTTCTATCAGGAGTACGACCGGATCACTCTAGTCCATCGACCGGTAGCCGCATGGTGGGTGTGCACGGCACCCATTAGGTATGATCCGAGGCTCCTCCAGATCGATATCGAGAATTTTAAGACCGCGCTCGGGAGCGCAAGCGTAGAGGAAGCGTTCATGCCCGTGGCTGCGCCAATCACTGTCGAGACGAATCACAAGAACGAATACTACTCGAGTGAGGAAGCCTACCTTTGTGCCATCGCAGATGCTCTCAAAAAAAGTACAAAGCGGCGATTGATGCGGGCTTGCTGCTGCAATTAGATGACCCATGGATTACCGCGCACTGGGATCGGATGCTTCCCAATATAGACTTGAAGCAGTTCCACAAATATTGCGCAATCCGCATTGAAGCGACCAATTATGCGCTGGCGGGAATTCCGAGAGATCGCGTCCGGTACCATATATGCTGGGGCAGCTGGCATGGGCCACATAGCACGGACATACCCGTCAAGCATATGCTATCGCTGTTCCACAAGCTCAACGCCGGTGCCTATCTGTTTGAGGCGGCGAACGTGCGCCACGAGCATGAATGGAAAGTATGGCAGGACGTTAGGCCACCGCGGGGCACGGTGCATATTCCGGGGGTGGTCACCGACGCAACCAATTGGATTGAGCACCCCGAGCTGGTGGCGCAACGCATCGTGCGGTTCGCCAAACACGTGGGAAGGGAGAACATGCTCGCGGGCACGGACTGCGACGTTTCGCAAGAGCCCTTTAGTGCCAACGTCCATCCTTCGATCCAGCGGGCGAAGCTTAAGGCGCTAGTCGAGGGAGCGGAGCTGGCGAGCAGGGAGCTGTGGCGCTCATGACCGTCCTTCGATATCGTAGAACTCGGTTGCTCCCGGGCAGGGCTATAAAACCGATTTGTGTTAGGCCATATACTCGATGACAAGTAATGAAATATCGTTGCGATTGGCGCGACCGGCAGAGGCTACCGCCATCGCCCAATTGTCGCGGGACTTAATTGAGTACGGTCTGGGATGGCGCTGGACGCCTGCGCGAGTAGCAGCAAGCATTCGCGCACCTAATGTTAACGTACTCGTCGCCTATGTACGCGGCCAGCTTGCCGGGTTTGCCATCATGCGCTATGGAGACGACGACGCGCATCTGGACCTTCTCGCTGTGGCTCCGGCTTATAGACGAGCAGGTGTCGGGCGCCAACTCCTCCAGTGGCTCGAGAAATGCGCTGTCGTCGGGGGCATATTTTGTGTCACCCTAGAAGTTCGGGAGGTAAATGAAAAAGCCCAGCTCTTCTACCAGCGTATGGGCTATCGCGCGCTGGTTCACCTTCCCCGTTACTACCAGGGAATTGAAGGAGCGCTTCGCATGGGACGAGCTTTGTCTTGCGGCTCTATGAATCACAAAATTCGTGAGCCAGAGCAGAAGGTTTTCGAGAAAATATTCGGGATCTTGCCTGCCTATCTAAAAAATCTATCGCACTCTCCGCCGCATAATTTCCCAGGAGTCCTATAGACTCTTTATCTTCTCTTGTAACAAGTTCGAACAGATCAACGGGACAGCCCGAAGGAGCTGATGTCGCCGCCGGAAAAGAACGTGCCGATGATATTTCCCCGGGTGATCGGCAGGTCGAGGCGCGAGGGGTGGGACTCGTCGTGGTGGATGGTTATGCGCGCCGGGCGCGGCCGCCGCACATGATTGCGCGCCAGGGCTTGGAGCGAATTGAGCGCCGGCTCGTCATCGGCGCCTTTGACGCGGATGGCGATGCGCTCGCCGGCTTGGAACAGTCGCGCCGTTGGCACGATGGGTATCGTGAGCTCATAAATTTTTCCAGGTTCCAACGGTTCACGGGCCTCGTGGGCATGAATCGGCGCCCACGGAGTGCTTCCGTTGCGCGGCCGGCGCTGCGAGGCACGGAGCCAACCGCGCGTCAGCTCATGCTCTTTGCCATCGCAATCAATCAACAGGAGCGTTGCAAAGAGTAACGCATCCGTGTCGGTGGTCGATAAATATAAAGTAAGTACGCTCGGACCCAGGACTTCAGTATTCTCCACCATTGGTGGCGTAAAGTACGCTACCGAGCCATGCTCAAAGTTTGATTCATCGAATGAATCCGAGCCTTCGCCAGGCCATAATTCATGCTCGCTCAAAGTGTTTTCCTTGTGCAGATAAAAACTCGTCCAGCGGGCCTCGGCGGGTGGCCAGTCGTTAAGTGATTTCCATTCGCCGGTGGGCGGGATAAAGCAACGGATCGGTGGCTCGTCCATGATTCCCGTGTCAGTCCTTTTGAGCCAGTAATCGAACCAGCGCAGTGCTTCGTCTTGCAATTGATAGACCGGGCGGTCGAGATAAATCGGTGGGCCGATCACCATTTTCTTTGGCCCTTGCCAGTCCTTCCAGGCCGTGAACGCGCCAGGCAGATGAAGGCCGTAGTTTCCCCAGCAGGCCCCGAGATAGGCAGGTATGGTCGCCTGTTTGTCCTTAGCATTTCTTTCGTGCCAAAACGGTCCATCAAAAGGGTGCAGCAAAATATCGACGACGAGCGCGTTGGTTCCTGTGCCGGGGTTTTGCAGTACTTCGCGCAAGGCCGGCACGGCGGCGATCTCCTCATCACCGAGGGCTTTTTCAACAGCCTGCTTGTAGGCGGTTTCGCCGTGCACCTCTTTATATAAACTACGATAGTTTGGACGGTCGAGGCTGTTGCGCCAGTGCGTGATGAAACCATGCGCCAAAATTCCCCCATGATAACAGCGGTGGCGATAGTCGTCGGTTCCGGCAAAGGGAGCGAAGATCGCTTTCAACGGCTTCGGGGCGGCCGCCGCCACCGCCTTGGCGAGCCGCGCATAGTAGGAAACGCCGAACATGCCAACATCACCGTTGCTCCAGGGTTGTACAGCCAGCCAATCAATCAGGCGGCAAATGTCCTGAACCTCGAGGGGGCCCATGAGCTGGTAATAGCCGGTGGACTTGCCGCTGCCCCGCACGTTGAAGACCGCATGGACAAAACCACGGCGGGCAAAAAACGTGGAATCGCCGCTTTCCATATAGCCGCGCATGGGTGTGAAGCCTATGGGGCGCAACGGCGGCGACTGCAAATCCTTGTTATAGGCGTGGGCACCTAGAATCACGGGAAATTTCCCGTCGGAGGCGGGCCGGTAGATATTGCCGTCAAGCTGAGTGCCGTCGGCCAAAGAGACCGTAATGTCCCTCATCACTATGACCTCGAACTGCCGCTGCGACGTGGACCACTGGGTGGTAAACACGAGTCTGATGCCTCCCGGCTTTTTCGCTTAATTGACTAGCCCCCCATACCCCAAGCCGGGCCAAATGTCTATTCTCCGCTTGCAACTTTTCAAACCTCCCTGCTTGCGCTTGCCTGACTCTTCCTTTAGGCTTTTACGTGATTATGCGTAGCTCACTGCCGGCTTTTGCGTTACATATTTTTTTAATTCTCGCGATTGCGCCAAGCTCTCAAGCGACCAAGGTGCGGGAGGTGGTGTTGGATAACGGACTCAAAATCCTGCTTCTCGAGGATCACAAGAGTCCGGCGGTGACTTTTCAGGTGTGGTACCGCGTGGGATCGCGCAATGAGAGGGACGGCAAGAGCGGCCTGTCACATTTCCTAGAACATATGATGTTCAAGGGAACCGCAAAGACGGCGCCGGAGGAATATTCCCGTATCATTGCCAAGAACGGCGGGCGCTCCAACGCGTTTACGTCCTCCGATGTCACGGTCTACTTCGCGACCATGAGCCGAGATAAGATCGAGATTCAACTCGAGTTGGAAGCCGATCGTATGGCCAATGCCTTGCTCGGCGACACCTATTTCGAGCCGGAAAAGAAAGTGATCCAGGAAGAGCGCCGGCTACGCACGGAGGACAATCCGGTATCCGCGCTGGCCGAGGTCACAGGTGCGCTCGCTTATTTGGTGCACCCCTATCGCCGGCCCGTCATTGGGTGGATGGACGACATTTTAAACCTGTCGCGTCAGGATCTGGTGGATCATTACAAGCTCTATTACGCGCCCAACAACGCCTTCGTCGTGGTCAGCGGAGATTTTTTCACGGATCAACTTTTACCGAAAATCAAAGCCGCCTACGAAAAAATACCGCGTGGCTCCGAGGCGCCAAAGGTGCGTGCGGAGGAACCGGCGCAAAAAGGGGAACGGCGCGTGGTTCTCAAAAAAGAGGCGGAACTGCCGTTTATCCTGATGTATTACCATGCGCCGACGCTCAAAAGTCCGGATAGCTTCGCGTTGGAACTTCTCACGTTGGTTCTGGCCGGCGGACGCAGTTCGCGGCTGCATCACGAGCTGGTCTATCAAAAAAGGCTCGCGCGTGGGATCGATGCCGACTATAGCAGCGTTTCGGTGGATCCCACCGTGCTTTCGATTACGGCGCAGCTGATGCCGGGAAAAGATCCCGTGGCGGTAGAGCGCGAAATCGACAAGCTCATCGATCAACTCAAGTCACAGCTGATCGAGCCGCGGGAACTGCAAAAAGCAAAAAATCAGGTGGAAGCGGCTTTTATCTTTGCCCAGGATTCGATCTTTGGGCAGGCGATGAAAATCGGTTACTACGAAACGGCGGGGGGATGGCGGCAGATGGATGACTATATCGAGGGCATTCGCAAGGTCACGCGTGAAGACATTAGGCGAGTGGCGCAACAATACCTCGACCGCGACCGGAGAACCGTCGGGATTTTGCTTCCGACCAAAGAAAAGATGCCATGAATAAAAGTTCTTTCTTATACGCCGTAGTCCTCATCTTGATTGGCGCGCTGCCCTGTGCGGCGGGACTTCGAGCACAACGGTCTTTGCTGGACAACGGTATGGTGCTGCTCACCTCCGAGCAGCGAACCTTGCCGATGGTCTCCATAGAGCTCCTGATCGACGCAGGGGCGCGTTACGATAAGCCGAAACTGGAAGGGCTCGCTAATCTCACCTCCAAGTTGTTGACTTACGGCACGCAACGTCGCACGGCGCGGCAGATTAGCGAAGCTCTCGATTTTATTGGCGCCGGGCTCTCCACCGGGTGCGGCGACGATCTTGCCAGTATAAGCATTACGATTCTCAAGAAGGACCTGGCCGTGGGTCTTGAACTGTTGGGGGAGATTTTGACCGCTCCGACATTTCCCCAGAAGGAGATCGATCGACAGAAACAGGCCGTTATCGCTTCCCTAAAGGCGAGGGAGGAAAACCCAGGGGATGTGGCCGGCAGACAATTCGCCGCGGCTCTTTACCCCAATAGCCCCTACGGTCGACCCACCGAAGGGAGCGAAGCGAGCGTCAAGGCCATTTCTCGAGATAGTTTGAAAGAGTTTTTTAATCGCACCTATCGCCCCAATCGCGCGATCATGTCGGTGGTCGGGGATATATCGCATCAAGAAATGACTCAAGCACTGCAGAGCGCTTTGCGCGCCTGGAACAAGGGGGAACCGGGCGGTAAGCTACCGGTGCCTTCCGCAGCGGGTTCCTCGCGCGTGATCCGCGTTCACAAGGAGCTCACTCAGGCTAACATCATTATGGGGCATGAAGGAGTTGCGCGAAGCGACCCTGACTACTACGCAATACAGGTCATGAACTATATTCTTGGGGGCGGGGGATTTACGTCACGAGCGATGGATTCGATTCGCAACGAGCGCGGTCTTGCCTATTCCGTCTACAGTTACCTGGCCGCGGAAAAGAGCTACGGCACCTTTCAATTCGTCATGCAAACCAAGAACGAAAGTGCCCAGGAGGCGATCCGTATCGCCAAGGAGGAGATGGTTCGCATGCGCGAGGAGCCGGTGAGGCAGCAGGAACTCAACGATGCCAAGGACTATCTAACAGGCAGCTTCCCTTTGCGCCTGGATACTAACCGTAAAGTGGCCAATATACTTGCTTTGATGGAATTTTTTGCGCTCGGGTTGGATTACCCCGAGCGCTATGGCGATTTCATTCGACGTGTGACGCGGGAAGATGTTCAACGAGTGGCAAGAAAGTTTCTACAACCGGAAAAAATCATCACCGTTGTGGTCGGCAACCAGAAAAAGATTGACGCCAAATAATAAGAGCGACACTTGAAATAAAAGAACTTGGGCCTGCGGTTGCGCTCTGCGTCCCTACCTTTTTGGATCCGACTGCTGGCAGCGCACAGAGTGTCAGACTGCCGAGGTGCGGACACAATTTCGCGGCTTGCTTGACAGCCAGCGAATCGCTAGGCATAGTTTAGATGCGGTCGCGTAGTTTGGTTTCCAAAGCGGCGACAATTCTGATGACAAAAGTTCTCATTGTGGAAGATCACCCGGATATGCGAGAGCTACTGACCTGGCAGATCGAGCTCATGGGATTCACGCCCATCGCGGCGAGTCACGGCAAAGAAGGAGTCGAGAAGGCCGTTGCCGAACAGCCCAACTTGATCCTCATGGACATTATGATGCCGGGTATGGACGGTTGGGAGGCGACAAGGGCGCTGCGGTCCAATATGGTCACCAAGGACATTCCGATATTGGCCGCAACGGCCCTGTTTCGCGATAACGATATCAATCGTTGTATCGAGGCTGGCTGCAACGATTACATCGTCAAGCCCTTTACATTTCAAGAACTCCAAGGAAAACTCCGCCAGTTTTTTCCTGCAAGCAAAGCCGCGCCGTCTGTATAATTATCCTCAGGGCTGCGCTTTTGCCGCTGTTCTTTCCCAAATTCAAGAGGGAGGAGTTCCAGTGGTGTCGTCGAAGGATAAAGCCGTCGCTATCGTCAAGCGGTTGCGCCGAGAGGGCTATGAAAGCTATCTTGCGGGCGGCTGTGTGCGCGACATGCTATTACGCCACAGCCCGCGGGATTACGATATTTCGACCAACGCGAAACCGGAGGATGTTGCCAGGATTTTTTCCCGGACGATCCCGGTGGGAGCACAGTTTGGCGTCACATTGGTTTTATTTGAAGATCAATCTTTTCAGGTTGCGAGTTTTCGCCATGACGGGCCCTATTTAGACGGACGGCGGCCAAGCCATGTGCGCTATGGCAGCTTAGCGGAGGATATTCGGCGCCGCGACTTTACGATCAATGGCCTGGTCTATGATCCTCTGGAAGACCGAGTCATTGATCTGGTGGAGGGCCAGAGCGACCTGGAGCGACGCACCCTTCGCGCCATCGGCGACCCAAGAGAGCGTTTTCAAGAAGATCGTCTGCGTATGATTCGCGCCGTGCGTTTCGCGGCGGGCCTCGATTTCGCCATAGAAGAAAACACCTTCAATGCCATTACCGAGATGGTGTCGACGATTACGCAAATATCTTGGGAAAGGATCGGCGATGAAATCACGCGCATTTTGACAGAAGGGGGAGCGAAAAGGGGTTTTGAATTACTGGATAGGACGGGGTTGCTCGAGGTCGTGCTGCCGGAGATAGCAGCGATGAAGGGAGTCGAACAGAGCCCGGATTTTCACCCCGAAGGGGACGTTTTCAATCACTCCATGCTCCTTTTGAGTCAATTGGCTTCGCCCACGGAAACACTGGCGTACGGTTGCCTTTTGCATGACGTGGGTAAGCCGTCGTGCCGGCAACGCGACGGTGACCGCATAACCTTTTACGGGCACACCGAGAAGGGCGCCGCGATTGCCGAGGATGTGCTAAAGCGACTAAAACGGAGCCGCGCTACCTGGGAGCGAGTCAGCTATCTCGTGCGCAGTCATTTGCGTCATACCCAGGCTCCCAAAATGCGGCTCAGCACTCTGAAACGCTTCTTGGGGGAGGAGGGAATCGATGAGCTTTTGGAGTTGACGCGGATCGACGCCCTGTCCGCCAACGGTGATCTGCAGTACTACCATTTTTGTCAACAGAAGCGCGCCGAGCTTAAAGAAGAAGGGGTCCATCCGCAGCCGTTGCTACGAGGGAAGGATTTGATCGCTCTGGGATTTGTCCCTGGGCCGATATTTCAGCGTATACTGAAAGGGCTCGAAGAGGCGCAGCTCAGCGGCGAGCTTGCTAGTCGCGAGGAAGCGCTAGACTGGGTCGATAAAAACTTTTCCAATAGAGTTTGAGTCATGAAAAAAGCGAAAGCGTACCGCGTGATTGGCAGCGCAGAAGCCCGACTGGATGGAGAGGAAAAGGTCACGGGTAAGGCGCACTTTACCGTGGACATCGAACTGCCCGGCATGGCGCACGGGAAAATTCTGCGCAGCCCCTATGCTCACGCCAGGCTCTTGCGTGTCGACGGCAAGCGTGCGGAAAGTTTGCCGGGCGTCTTTGCCGTGATCACGCGGGAGGATCAAAAACAGTTCAAGATGTTCGGCGCCGCTTATAAAGATCAAACCCTAGTGGCGGTCGATAAGGTTCGTTACTCCGGGGACCCGGTGGCGGCTGTGGCGGCGATAGACGAGGCGACGGCAGAGGAAGCGCTGCGTCTGGTCGAGGTGGACTATGCTGCATTGCCTGCCGTTACCTCTCTCGGGGACGCCTTGGCCCCCAACGCTCCGTTAGTGCATGACGCAGCGTCGAGGGGTGGAGAACTGATGGGCGAGCATTATGAGACGCCCAAAGAATTTTCCGGCAGCAATCTCTGCTATCGATTCAGTTACGCCAAGGGCAATGTTGAGGAGGGTTTCGCCAAGGCCGATCATGTTTTCGAAGACGAGTTCACCTTTCCGCGAGTGCAACACTTCTCCATGGAGCCCCATGCTACCGTGGCTCATGTCGACGGGCAGCATATCACCCTGTGGGCCGGGACCCAGGAGCCCTTCACGCTGCGTGAACATCTGGCTGATATTTTTAATGTGCCGCTCAGCAAAGTTCGGATAATCGTCCCTTACCTAGGCGGCGCCTATGGAGGCAAACTCGCGGTTAAAACGGAGCCGCTTGCGGCGGCGTTATCCTGGAAGGCCCATCGCCCGGTGCGGTTGGTCCACACTATTGAAGAGAGCTTTAAGACGGTGACGCGCCATCCGGCCCGCTTTCGCATCAGAACCGGCGTAACCAAGGATGGGAAGCTCCTGGCGCGACAGTGTCAGATTCACATGGATACCGGCGCCTACGCGGATGCGGGACCGCGAGTCACGCAAAAAGCAGGCTACCGCTGCTTTGGACCGTACCGAGTGCCGCATATGAAGACCGACGCTTTTACCGTCTACACCAACACCGTCCCCGCCGGGGCTTACCGAGGCTTCGGGACGTTGCAGGTGACCTGGGCCTACGAGTCGCAGATGGACATCATCGCTGCCAAGCTCGGTTTGGACCCCTTGCAATTCCGCTTGAAAAACCTCCTGGAGAAAGGAGAGCTCTATACACCGGGGGATACACCGGTGGACTGTAATCTCAAAGAAGGGTTACGGCGCGCCGCGAAAGCCATCGGCTGGGGCCAAAAGAGCGAAAAGCCCCATCGCGGCAAAGGCCTCGCCTGTTGCATGAAAGATGGCGGCGGCACTTACAAAGTATCGTCGGCGGCAGTGAAGATGAATGCCGATGGCAGCCTCGTGCTGTTGACCGGTACCGTAGAGGTGGGCCAAGGAGCGCGTACGGCGCTGAGTCAGATCGTTGCAGAAGAATTAGGCGTTCCTTTAAGCCGCGTCGCCGTGGCAGAACTCGACACCGACGTGACCCCATACGATGTCAACACCAACGCTAGCAGTTCCACGGTCGTCATGGGGCTCTCCGTGCAAAGAGCCGCGCAGGATTTGAAGCGGCAATTAATACGCCACGCGGCAAAACTGCTCAAAGTCAAACCTGAGCGATTGTCGCTTAGGAACGGGACGATCCACGCAGGCAAAGGACGGGCTATTCCCTGTGAAGCCTTGATGCGCCAGATTTTTTTATCGAGAGCCGGGGAGCTTATAGGGCGAGGCGCTTATCAAGACATCAAAAGCAAAAAAGCAGCCCTCGGTTCACCGACCACCTTCTGGGAAATCAGCTGGGGTGGTGCCGAGGTCGAAGTGAACCCCGATAGCGGGGAGATAAAGCTCCTCAAATACGTTTCACTCGCCGATGTCGGACAGGCGATCCATCCGGTTTTGTGCGAGGGGCAAGACGAAGGGGGCGTCATGAACGCCATCGGTCACACGTTGCTGGAGGAGATGATTTATCAAGACGGGCAGCTGATCAATCCCAATCTCGTCGATTATCGCGTGCCGACATTCACCGAGTTGCCCCATGCGTTCGAGACCATTCTGGTAGAAAACCACAACGGCCCGGGTCCCTTCGGATCCAAAGGAACGGGAGAAGGGGGATTGTTGCCCGTCGCCCCGGCCATCGGCAATGCCGTTTACCACGCCACGGGCACGCGCTTATATGGCTTGCCTCTCACCCCGGAAAAAATGTGGCGCGCGCTCAAGGGCAAAAAAGCGAATCTGACATAGGATCGAGCGACTTTGGTATCGGCTAATCCATCCCCATCCACTCAAAGAATAGCCCCGGGGGAAAGGGGATGCTCAACGCGTGCTGGAACAACAGATAAAAGAACGTCCAGCCCGCCGCCGTCAATATCAGCGAGATAGGCCATTTCTCATCTGCCCCGAATTTTAAATACGAGAGCATCGCCACCGGCACCGCGTAGACAAAACCCAAAAGCCAAATGACAAAAAAGTAGCCGATGATCCAAGCCAATATTTTTGCCGTTCGCAGATTGGCCACTTTGCGCGGCAGCTCCGGCTCCGATGCCGCCTCAAAGTCGCCCATGGTCGCGACATGGGTGTGTGATTCTCGCTTCATGAGAGTCATGCCAAGTTGAAATACACACAACAAGAGCATTGGGTAGCCGACGGACCAGGGAAATAGCCCCGCGCGATAGCCAAATCCCTTGCTCGTCCATAATGCCCAAGAGAGAAATGTGATTAGAGCGATGACGAAGATAGCGCTGCCCCAGTGGATCTTTTGTTCCGCCGGCGCCTGTACAACAGGCCGAAACCGAAGGGGTATCGCGCTTTCGTCTCTGGTTTTTCGCCACTTCTTTTTAATCAAAGGATAAAATATGCCAAGTAACGTGATCGCCCCCAATATCAATACCCCCGGGCGCCAAAGCCAAGCGGCTCCATAGTTGTCGGTGGAGAGAAAGAGACGGTTCTCCATCAGCGGACCGAGCACCAGACCGAGAATCAGCGGCGGGCGCTGCCAATCGAGCTTGACCATGATCCAGCCAAGGAGGCCAAACGCCAAGACAATGGCAACATCGGGAAACGCGTTCTTCTCGGCGAATGCGCCAAGATAAATCAACAGCAGGATGAAAGGCATGAGAAGGCCGCTGCGCACCTGGGTGATCTTTGCCAGATGATTGAGAAAGAGAAAACAAATTGCCACCGTAATGAGATTGGACAAAACGATGATCCAGACAAAAGAAAAGGTCAAATCGAGTTTGCCCTTGGGCGCTGGAAGGAGCATGTCCGGTCCGGGAACAATGCCTTGGATGATAAATGCGCCAAGCAAAATCGCCGCCGAGACGCTTCCCGGCACGCCAAAAGCAATAGTCGGAATCAAGGCGCCCCCCAGGGTGGAATTATTGGCGGCGCCGGGGCCCAAGACACCTTCCACAGCGCCCTTGCCGAACCGTTCTTTGTCCGGTGAACTTTGCACCGCATGAGCGTAGCTGATCCACTGCGAAACCGCGCCTCCCATGCCGGGGATGACCCCGATATAGGCCCCCATGGCGCTGCATCGAACTACCAGCCAAAAGTGGATAAAGGTATCCTTAACTCCTTGCATGACGCCGCCGATTTTGCCGATATTGCTTTTGGCAATCGCGCCGCCGTGTATGGCGAGATCGATGATTTCAGGAATGGCGAAAAGGCCGACAGTGACCGGAACGAGCCCGATTCCATCCCATAAAAAGAGCTGATTGAATGTATAGCGCTGGATGCCCGATATGGGATCCAATCCGATAGTGGCCAGGAAAAACCCCATGCCCGCGGCAATCAGTCCTTTGAGCACCGCTTCGCCGCTGAGCGAGGCGACAAATGTAATCCCCAAAAGAGCGAGCATGAAAAACTCGGGGGAGCCGAAGGTAAGCACTAAAGGGCGCACCACGGGAATCGCCAAAGCGAGGGCAAAGGCGCCAATGATGGCGCCCACCAGGGAGCTCATCAGCACGGCTCCCAAGGCTCTACCCGCTTCGCCTTTTTTCGCCATGGGGTGACCGTCGACAATGGTGGAAGCTGTGGTGGGTTCCCCCGGAACGCCAAACAGAACAGATGTGATGTCGCCTGTTGTCGCAGTCACCGCGCTCATGCCCAGCAAGAAGGCAAAGGCCTCTACGGCGGACATCTTGAAAATAAATGGCAACATGAGCGCCAGGGTGGTGGGCCCGCCGAGACCCGGCAAAATGCCGACCATGAAACCAACGGCGATGCCGATCATCATCAAGCTGAAGGTGGACCAGGTAAAGACATTGAAAAAACCCTGGACGAACGACCCCATTATTTCCAACATAGTGACTCCTGCGACCGCAGTCTGTTCATAAAAGGCCCAGCTATTGACCTGCCCATGAGGAAATGCTCAGCGATGTAGAATCCTTCTGCGTATACAGCTACGCCTGACAAAGATCATACAAGTGACGGAGAACGCAACTGCTTTCGCACGTAAAGTTGCGTTTCTTTAGCAGGTTGAGTCGGTTAATTCAATACCTTTGCCGCACTCACCGGGTTCTTAAGTCAGGAACGCTAGCCCAACAAAGGTGAAAGATCAACGAAGATTTTAGCACCATAAACGGGCACAAAGAACGGAAGGCCACTCGCAAAAACGCACGGCTCGCCATTAAGACGAATTGCTAATCGAGGGTTGCAGCTTGAGGGTGGTTGATGGGGAGCGTCACGGTGAATGTGGAGCCTTTCCCTAACTCGCTCTTCACATCCACGTTCCCGCCCAATAGTTCCGCCAGCCTTTGCACGATGGTCAATCCGAACCCCGTGCCAGGGTATTTTGATCGGTCCACGCCGTCGGCCATGTAAAAGGCCTCGAAGACATGCTCGAGTTGGTCTTCCTGAATACCAATGCCTGTGTCGCTAACGGAAAAAGTAACTTTGGCTTGGGAGGTCCCGGAGTGGGAGATCCGGGCGCGCGCATGAACTCGTCCCTGGTCGGTGTATTTAATCGCGTTGCCGATTAGATTCTGTAAGATAGTCTGAATTTTAGCGCGGTCGCTGATCATAACAATGTCAACGTCGTCCAATTCAAATTTGAGGTCGAGCCCTTTTTTTATGGCCAGGGGAAGTATCCCGGAAACCAGTTCATTGGCCAGTTGCGCCACCGAGAGGGGCTGAGGGTGGAGCGGCACTTTACCGGATTCGAGGCGGACGAGGTCGAGGGTGTCATTGATCAATTCTAACAGTCCTTGGGCATTGCGCCGGACACGCTCCCACGCTTCCCTTTGTTCTTCGTTAAGCTCGCCGTAGATCCCTTGGTCGAAAAGTTCATGAACTCCAAGAATGACGCTGAGCGGAGTTTTCAGCTCGTGAGCCATGGTATTCATGAAGGCGGTCTTAGTTTGAAGGGCGGCCTGGACTTTTTTGGATGCGTCATGCACCTCCTCAAAAAGCCTTGCGTTTTCGATGGCAATGGTGGCTCCCGCCGCGAGCTGCTCCGCCAAGGCAATATCGTCGTCGGTGAATGAGCTTTCCGTGAGCCTGGTGGTGATCAAGACTCCAATCGCTTGCTGTTGTCGAGATAACAGCGGAACTCCCAGGTAGGCTTTGACTCCCATATCACGCATTAGGTTGCCGGGCCCAAAAAACATATCTTGGCTGATGTCTCGGATCATGGCCGGGCGGCGGTTCTTTATGATCCAGGTCGAACGGCCCTTGCCCGAGGTCAGAATGCGGGTGCGAAAACGTTCAGCGCCATCGCCTGCAAAAGCTACCGTTTCGAGCACCGACTCGTTATTCAAGAGTCTGACTTGCACATGGTCGACCCGCAGGAGCTTTAGGGTATGGTCGGCTAGCTGGGCAAGTAACTGGTTCGAATCGAGGAGATTGATCTGTTTAAAAATTTCCCGTAGTGCGCTTTGTTCTTCCAAAAGGTGATTGAGGCGCAGATTTGCGGTTTGCAGCTCCTGGGTTTTCTCGCGTAAATTTTGTAGCAGTCTGGCGTTTTCGATGGCGATGGCGGCGCCGTTGGCGAACTGCTCGATCAGGGCTATTTCCCGTTGACTGAACTCTCGCGGGTTTCGTGTCATGAGATAAATTACACCTAGAGGCTTTTGCTCCCGGCTGAGCAGGGGTGCGCCGAGAAAACCGTGCAGGTCAACGTGGTCAACGTCACCGGAGTGACGATCCCTGCCGTCGACCACGATATCTCTGGCGGTCAGCGGTTTTTTCTTGTCTATTAACCATTTGACCCGCCCCACCAGCGCGCTTTCCGCGTCTAACCGGATCTTTTGCACAATGTCTGGCTTGCCGGCGACAGCTGCCGATTTTTTTTGCCCCTCCTCGTCAAGGACCCGGATCGCGGCTATATCGGCGTCGAACAACAGCACCGCTTCCTCCGTTACCTTTTGCAGCAGCTGATCAACATTTAACAAAAAGATGTCCGATAATAAAGTTTGTAGAGAACGCTGCTCGCGGGAGGTCCGCTCGAGATCGAGATTCGATGACTTCAGAGCCTCAATCAGATGCCCGTTTTCCAAAAGGATCGCGGCGCCGTTCGCAATTTGTTGTAAAAGCTCCACGTCTTTGTCGCTAAACTCTCTCGGTTCGTAGGTTAGTGCCCGTAACGACCCGATGGCTTCACCCCCCCTGGATAAAAAAGGGACGCCCAAATAGCCGCGAATTCCGGGGTAGCGAGTGGCGCCTGATTTAAGCGTTGGATTGCCCTGGGTCACGTCCGAGACAACTATCGGTTTGCGGGTTGCAATCATATTTTGCATCCGCTTGCCCCGGCTTCCCAGCTTGCCGTTTCCCAATAATTGCTGATCATCTGCCGCGACGGCAATCATTTTGATTATGTCGCCGTCCAACAACCCGGCGTCGGCGATGTCGACACGCAAGTGTTTTCGCACCATCACGGTGAGCCGCTGCATCAGATTGTGGATGTCGAGGGCGGCGATGTCCTGATTGAGTTCAACCAAAAGCTGCTGAATTTCCACTTGGCTTTTTGATTGTTGATACAAACTAACCGTTTCTTGTTTCTGGATGCGCTCGACTCGCAGCCTTTGCAGCAGGTGGGCGCAGAGCGTGGTGATAATCAAGGTGCTCAGGAGGCCCATCTGGAGGCTGAAGCCGAGGGCGATTTTTCCGCTATGCCCGGTCATGAGAGCGTAATAGAATACAAAAATGAGAATCGTGCTGAGGAGGGCGCGCTTTAAGTCCTGGCTCAAGGCCGCAATCGTTATGGCCAGCGCGTACATTAAATAGAAATTCGTATCGCCCTGACCACTGAGAAACAATGCAAGAGTAACGGCCATAATGTCGCCAATGCCGACGCCGAGGTAGAGTTCTGAGCGGGACAAATACCGTGGAGGGAGATAGTGGAGTAAGCAGTTGGAAAGGAAAAAAAACAAAATAAACGCGTAGGCCAAAGGGCGGCCCACCACCAGCGATTCGCTGGTTAGGAGCATCGCCGATACGCTAAAAGTCAAGAGCCAGCGCAGGCCAAGATGCGTTTTTGTATCGGAGGGGTCAAAAATGAGAGCGCGACCTCGTTCCACCATCACACCGTTTTATAAATAGTAAGACAACTCGGTAAAAAAGAAAAGCCATTTCTGACGCTCACCGCTTCTGAACCATTGTGTTTGCGCCCGGGGCTTTCTAAAATGGCGGAGAAATGGCTAAAATTCATATGATGGGCCATGGGAGCCCTGGCGGGAGGTACGCCTATGTCGAATCTTTTCAAAAACTATATTGACGGTGTTTGGCGCGAGGCTAAGTCCCGAAAGACGTTTGAAAATCGTAATCCGGCCAATCGTGATCATGTGCTTGGCCTTTTTCCCACCTCGGCCCCGCAGGATGTAGCGGATGCGGTTTGCGCGGCGCAAATAGCCCTGCCCCAGTGGCGTGTTGTGCCGGCGCCGAAACGCGGCGAGATACTCTACCGTATCGGCGAGCTGCTGCGCAAATATAAGGAAGAGATCGCGCGATGCATGACCCAGGAGATGGGAAAGATCATGAAAGAAACGCGGGGCGATGTGCAGGAAGGAATCGACACCGCCTTTTATGTAGCCGGCGAAGGACGGCGACTGTTCGGAGAAACAACGCCATCAGAACTCCCTGATAAGTTTGCCCTATCCATGCGTTTGCCCGTTGGCGTCTGTGCTTTGATCACGCCATGGAATTTTCCGATGGCTATTCCTACATGGAAGCTCTTTCCCGCGCTCCTTTGCGGCAATACCGTAATTCTAAAGCCCGCCGAGGATACGCCGCATACAGCAGTCAAGCTATTTGAGATATTGCACGAGGCGGGGCTGCCGGCGGGAGTTGCGAATTTAGTTCACGGGCGCGGCGAAGAAGTCGGCGCCGCGCTGGTACGACATCCGGATGTTCAATTGGTGTCGTTCACCGGTTCCGCGGCCGTCGGCAGAGAGATCGCTGCGATTTGCGGCCGGCAACTTAAACGCGTTTCGCTGGAGCTGGGGGGAAAAAACGGCCAGATCGTCATGGAAGATGCGGATTTGGATCTAGCCCTGGAAGGGGTGCTTTGGGGCGCTTTCGGCACTACCGGGCAACGCTGCACGGCGACCAGTCGGCTGATCGTGCATCGCGACGTAAAAAAACAGCTAACCGAAAGGCTTGTCGCGCGGGCTCAAAAGATCAAGATCGGCGACGGTTTGGACGAAAGCGTCGAGATGGGGCCGCTCATCAACCATGAGGCGCGGGAGAAAGTGCACCGTTACGTGCAGATCGGCAAGGAAGAAGGGGCCAATCTGCTTATCGGCGGGTCGGTCTATGATGAAGGCGATTCGCGGCAGGGCTATTTTTACCGTCCGACGATATTCGATCAAGTCGGCCCCGCGATGCGTATTGCCCAGGAGGAGATTTTCGGGCCGGTGCTTTCGATCATCGAGGTGGAGAATTTTGATCAGGCCATCGATGTGCTAAACCGTACTCCCTACGGCCTATCCAGCTCGATTTACACCCATGATGTCGGGCGGGCCTTCCGCGCCATGCGCGACATAGAAGCAGGGATCACTTACATTAACGGGCCGACCATCGGCGCCGAAGTTCATCTTCCCTTCGGTGGCGTGAAAGATACCGGCAACGGTCACCGTGAAGCCGGCACGACGGTGTACGATATTTTCAGCGAGTGGAAATCGGTTTACGTGGACTATTCAGGAAAGCTGCAAAAGGCCCAGATCGATAATAATTGAGAGTTTAGCGTCTCGGGTCTTGCGTCTAGCGTTCGGGATGCGAGGAGTTCGAACCTTAGACTCCGAACGCTAGACCGTAGCCAGAGGAACATCCATGAAAATACCCAATATTAAGATTAAACCGCCCGGGCCAAAGGCCAAAGCGATTATTGATAAAGATCAGCGCTACACGGCGCCGGCTTACGGTCGTGTCTATCCGCTGGTGGTAAAAGAGGGGCGGGGGATGGTCGTTGAAGATGTCGACGGCAACTTGTTTTTGGATTTCATGGCGGGCATCGCCGTGACCAGCACCGGACATTGCCATCCCGAGGTCGTCAAAGCCATCGAGAAGCAGGCGCGGAAGTTTTTGCATATTTGCGGCAGCGATTTTTATTTTTCACCTATGGCTGAACTCGCCGAGACGCTAAGCCGGTTAGCGCCCGGCGCGGGGCCAAAGAGAGTGTTTCTAACCAATTCCGGAAGCGAGAGCGTGGAAGCCGCCTTTAAGTTGGCGCGCTACGCCACCCGCAGAAAACATGTCATCGCCTTCCTGGGGGCTTTTCACGGTCGCACGATGGGATCGCTTTCGTTGACGGCCAGCCGGGCGTCGCATCGCGCCCACTTTACGCCCTTGATTCCAGATGTCCACCATGTCCCTTATGGCACCTGCCACCGTTGTCCTTACAATCTTAAATATGGCTCCTGCGGTATCGCATGCGTCAGTTTCCTAGAAAACATGCTTTTCCGGCATGACGTGGCGCCTGAAGAAGTAGCCGCTATCTTCGTCGAGCCCATTCAGGGTGAGGGGGGATACGTTGTGCCTCCGGTTGAATATTTGCCGATGTTGCAGGAGCTCTGTCGCCGTCACGGTATTCTCTTCGTCGTCGACGAGATTCAAAGCGGTTTTGGGCGCACGGGTAAGATGTTTGCTTGCCAGCACTGGGGAATAGAGCCGGACATTCTCTGTGTGGCCAAAGGAATCGCCAGCGGGCTGCCTATCGGCGCCATGATCGCGCGGGAAGAAATAAGCACGTGGACGCACGGCGCCCACGGTAGCACTTACGGCGGCAATCCCGTCGCCTGTGCGGCGGCTTTGGCGACAATTCATTTGTTGGAGGAAGGCCTGATTGAGAATGCCGCAATTGTTGGCAAAGCTCTTAAAGAGAAACTCATCACGCTGGGAGAATCGCACCCGGTCATCGACGACGTGCGCGGACTCGGTTTAATGATCGGAGTGGAGTTTGTCGCGCCGGGAGGCGGCCGCACTCCGGATCCCGAGTTGCGCGACCGAGTGGTTCAACGGTGTTTTGAGAAGGGACTTTTGCTACTGGGTTGCGGCGAGAGCACCATACGTTTTTGCCCGCCGTTGATCGCTACGCAAGAAGAGGCGAGCACGGCGGTGGAAATCTTTGACACGGCGGTCAAAGAAGTTACCTCGCAGGGCGCGTAGAGCAAGCCGCAAAGCGTGGATCAACGATCTATGGGACATACGCTTGCTGGCAGAGCGGAGAAGCGTAATGACTGCATCGGTGGCACAGAGTTTACTGCAATTTGGTTTCCAACTGCTCAATAATTTCAGTCAGCTCGGCGTCCCCAGGGTTACGCTCCAGCGCGCCGCGAAATTCCTCCAGGGCTCGTTGCAGCATTCCTTTGTTCAGGTAGACCCGACCGAGATTGAGATAGGGGAAGTGGCGTGGCTCGTAGCGACTGGCCTTTTTCGCCTTCTCCAGCCAGGGAACGGCTTCGTCGAGTCTTTGTTGCTGCATCAAGTAAACGCCGATATCGTTGTAGGGGTTGCCGAAGTCGGGGTCGATCTGGATCGCAATCTCGCACTGCGCAATGGCGTCATCGATCCGGCCTTGAAAACTATAGGCCCAGCCGAGGTAGGTGTAGGCATCGGCCGTGGGGCACACTGCGATGGATTCTTTGTAGAGGCGAATAGATTCGTTGAGATCGCCGCACATCTGATGATTCATTCCCTGCTGGACGAGTTCCATGGCTTTTTCAAATTCTTTTTGCGTTGCCATCGCTGCTATACACCCCAAGCGCCGCTTAATTGGATATTGGCTCCATTGACGTAGCGGGCTTCGTCGGACAACAAGAAGCGTACCGCTGCTACGGCATCCTCTACACCGCCCACATAACCGGCAGGAATCAATTTGACCATTTTTTCCAGCTCCTCTTTGGGCGCACTCCCGGAATCGATGAAGCCCGGAGATACGCAGTTCACCGTAATGCCATGGGGCGCCACCAACCGGGCGAAGGAGCGAGCCAACGCGAGCAGGCCGACTTTCGCAATGTAGTGGGCCGTAAGCTGCGGTTGAGCAATCAGCTGCTCGGCGTTGGCCATACTGAAGCAAACGATGCGGCCCCAGCTGTGCTCCTTCATGAAGGGGATGACACCCTGACTAAGATAAAACACCGGGTGCAGGTTGTTGTCAAACATCGAGTGCCACCCCTCGTTGGTTTCTTGCAGCAGGGAAACGCGATGATAAGGACCTGCCCCGTTAATCAATGCATCGATACGTCCCCATCGACCATGCACCTGGCGCACCATTTCAAGAGCAGCCTGGGGGTCTGCGACATCGCATTGAAGAGCCAATCCCCGAGCGCCTTGTTTTTCTATCGTCTTAACCACTTCGCCTGCTTCCACCGCGCTGGTACGATAGCAGATCGCCACGGACCAGCCGCGCTGCGCCAGGTCCGAAGCTACGGCGCGTCCGATGCCGCGCGCGCCGCCGGTGATTAGAGCAACCCTTTCAGCCATGGGCTCCCCTTTGATCTTGGCTCGTGCGCGTTTCTCGTGATCGGAAGTTTTCGCGCGAACACGAGCACGAATCACGAATACGATCTATTCAATGAATGGTTTAAACTTTTCGTATAGCTCTTTCAACTTCGCCTTATAATGCTCGACATTTTCGTCCGGCTTTTGCGCGTTCCACTGTGACGCGAGCTTCGAATTGGCGCTGATTTTCACTTTCGCCTTGGTGCCGGTAACGTAATAAGAAATTTGATCACCCGGTTGATACAGCCTCTCGGATTTTAAAGCCAACTCATAAGGGGCGGCGGCATTGCGTTTTTTGGCCTTCACTTTGGCTTGGTAGCTTTCCAAAGAATCTTGCAGCGATTCAGTTTTCATCAGCCAGGCAATATCCTTTCGATGGTGTTCGATATCGTTCGCATAACGCTCGTAGAGCGTGGGAATTTGGTCCGCTTCGCCCTTGAGGAGGAGCAGCAACATTTCCTCCATCCACTCGCGCTGAAAAAGTTCCAGCCCGCGGGAACGCAAGCCCGACCCCTTGATTAAAAGCCGCCCCTGCTCGTCCAACAGCGCATAGTTTTTCATCTTGTAGCTGAACATCGCGGGGTAGCGGCCGTCAAGCTCCAAGTCGATACCCTTGGGCAGGATTGCAGCGAGGCGGGCGATCAAGGCTTCTTCCTCGACGGGGCTCTTGACGGACTCGGGGGGGACAAAATAGATACCATCAGTATCGACTTCGATAATTTTTGCGCCTTGCTCTTTCAGCCAAGCGACGGCGGACTGAATCAACTCTCGCCCCTTGGCCGTGACGTGATTGGCCGCGTCGAAATCGTTGAAATGGCCCATCTGAAATCCGAGATATCCATAAAAGGAATTGATCAAGATTTTGAATGCCGCCTGAAGCGCATTAAAATAAACTTTGCTCTCTTCGTCTGCAGCATCGCGCGCCAACTCCTTAGCCCTGACCCGAAAGCCGCGTAAATCTCGCAACAAACGGGGAAATACGCCAAGCTCGTCCTTCTTCGGCAGGAAGCCGTAAACCAACATGATCGACGGATACAGCGATGTCACGTCGCAGTGGAGCACGCGTCGCGCCGTCCCCTGGATCTCCATGTCGGTGAATCCGCCGACAACCTCTCGGCCCTCATCCGCATCGGGAATCGAGTGACGCTGCACCAGATACTCGCGCAAGAAGAGCGCGTCGATTTTTGTCGCGTTGCCGCGCAACGGAATATTTTGGTAACTGAAAGGAAAAATCTGCGCCTGAACGAAATAGCTCGGTGAAAGAAGTTCGGAAATAGCCCGGGTCTCGCGTACGTCGTCTAGGGAGTAGCGAAACAGGGTATCCGGCTCATGATCGAAATACCAACTGGCCTTGTCGGCTGCGATGTAGGTGCGATCGTCCGAAGCCACGCCAAAATGGCGCGCAATTTCTTTCAGGCCAAAACTTTCCAACTCTCGCGTGGCCACATCGTAATGCTGCGCCAGTATCCAGGTATCAATAATATGGCGGCCAAAAATTTCGTATTTGCGGTAGCTAATCGTTCGCTCCGCGACCTGCATCCGCGATACGTGACCGCCGAGGAGAGAGCCGTCGCGGCCGAAGGCCAAGGGAACTTTATGTTTTTTGGCGCGCGCTTCGATATATTCCAAATCGAAACGGAATAAATTGTGGCCTTCAATGACGTCCGGATCGCGTGCTTTTATTTCTTTGACCAGTTGCCGCAGCATCTCCGCCTCGTCAAGCTCCTTGCCGGAAATAAGTCGCTCCCAACCTGTGGAATCCGAGAGGGCAATGGCCGTAATCCGGTCGGATTCTCGGGCCGCGTTGGGAAATTCGAAACCGCTTTGACAATAAGTTTCAATATCGATTTGCAGCCGTTTTAGGTCGCCGAGAGTCATGCCCAGAAAGTGGGTTTTGGCTGATAAAAGTAGAAACTGATGCACGGGATCGCTCAGATACCAGTAAGGGGCGTCTAATGCCGAGGGGTTCTTACCGGTTTTTTTTTGTAAATGGGACTTGGCCTCATCCAATTGTTTGAGATCGGCAAACAGCGCCAAGCGATTAAAGCGCCCCCTGCCGGCGAGAGGCTCGATCTCGACTTCGCCTTTCCATCCCTTGAGCCCCTCTTCGCCCTCGAGCAAAAGGAAGGGTTGAAACCCAATGGTCTCGGAACGGGTCTCATCCTGCTGGCGGGAAAAAATCCGGACTTTGTCAACGTCCACGATCTCAAATGCAATGAGAGCGGGCGTGCTGTCATGACCGAACAAGACCTCGTTTTTTTGCAAAAGGGGATAAACCTGATGATGAGACTTTTTCATATGTATCAATTTAAATATAGCAAACGACAGCATGAAGTCCTAGCAGAATCCATCGGCTCGCGCCGAAGGCATGCGAATCTTGGGAAAAAATTAGCCGCAGCCGGAAGGGGGACCGTCCCCATTGCGGAAAGGGGACGGTCCCCCGTTGGTAGCGTGCCGGTAAGAATTTTACACTGGAGGGATCGGGTGAAGCTGTGCTAAACTATCTTTATTATGAATTCCGACCCATTGACGCTTGATGATCGTCCGTCGTTGAAGAATCCCATCCTGGTGCTTTCCTTTGCCGGTTGGAGCGATGCGGGCGCTTCGGCGACCACGGCGGTTCGTTATCTCGCTGATCAGTTGCTGGCAAAAAAATTTGCCAGCATTGATCCAGAAGAATTCTACGATTTTTCCGTGCAACGACCCGTGGTGCGCTTGAATGAAAGCAAGGTCCGGGAGATTCATTGGCCCTCTTATGATTTTTATTACGGCCCCGGGATCGGCGCCGAGAGGGATTTTGTCCTCGGGATCGGCGTCGAGCCGCAGCTGCGCTGGCGCTCCTTCACCGAGGCGATGCTTCGTTTCGCCAGCGAGTGCCATATCGAAATGATCGTCACCCTGGGCGCCTACCTTGACGAGGTTCTCTACACTCGCCCCGTGCCATTGACCGGCTTTTCCAGTGATCCCAAGTTGGCCGAAGAATTAGATCTGGTGCCCTCCAGATATCAGGGACCTACGGGGATCATCGGGGTGTTGGGCGACGCCTGCCGCAGAGGGACGATTACCCATGCCAGCTTGTGGGCCTCACTGCCTCACTATCTCTCGGTCTCACCCAACCCCAGGGGTACCTTGGCACTCGTTCTCCGGCTTAACCAATGGCTGGGATTGCGCGTGGACACGAGCCCGTTGGAGCGCGCCGCCGGTGATTTCCAAGCCAAGATCAACGAAGCGGTGAACGCCGACCCGAAGCTTGCCGCCTTCGTGCGAGAGCTCAAAAAACGTGAATTCGAACAGTGAAGCTTTCGGTCGTCATACCCGTTTTCAATGAGGAACGGACGTTGGAAGAGGTGGTGCGCCGCGTCTGCGCAGTACCGCTGCCGAAGGAAATAATCTTAGTGGATGACGGCTCCACAGACCAAAGCCGGCAGATCCTGACGCGATTGCAAGAGGCCCATGACCGTTCCAGCGACCCGCTTAACGCCATCAAGATTTTCTTCCAGCCTCACAACCAGGGTAAAGGCGCCACCCTCAAGTCCGGGTTAAGCCATGTCACCGGCGATATCGTGGTCATCCAAGACGCGGACCTGGAATATGATCCGAAAGACTATCCGGCGCTGCTCGAGCCCATTCAGGCCGGCCTCGCCGATGTAGTGTATGGGACGCGTTTCTCCGGCGGCGGCGCCCATCGCGTGTTATTTTTCTGGCACTATCTAGGGAATTTGGCGCTTACTCTGATATCCAATATGCTCACCAATTTAAATCTCTCCGACATGGAAGTCGGCTACAAAGTTTTTCGTGCCCAAGCGCTCCAAGGGGTCGAGCTCAAGTCCAAGCGCTTCGGTTTCGAGCCGGAGATCACCGTCAAGCTTGCTAAGAAAAACTGCCGCTTCTACGAAGTCCCCATTTCCTACCACGGACGGACCTACGAAGAGGGAAAAAAAATCACCTGGAAAGACGGCGTTGCCGCGCTGTACTTCTTAATTCGATTTCGCTTGGCGGACTAACGATTTACGCTGCGGCGCCCCTTGCGAAATCAAGATCCCGGCGGCGTTTCCGTCCGCAGCTCCCCCATATAATCTCGTAGCGCTTCTTTTAAGGGATATTTGGGAGCGTAGCCCAGCTCTGCTTGCGATACGCCGAGATCGAGGGGAGCGCTTTTGCCGGCATCGGGCGTCGCTCTACCGGTGATATCGACTTTGATGTTGGGCACCAAATCCCGCACCACTTGCGCCAAATCCTCTGGGCCCGTAACCGAGCCGCTCCCGGCATTGTAAGTGCGCTGCTTCGGATGCTCGACCTTGCAGGCGAGAAGCAAAGCGGCGGCGACGTCCTTGCCATATACGTACTCGTTGGCGCTATAGGTTTTCCAGTCGAGGGTGACGGGATACCCCTTAATGAGGGCCAAGGCCAGATCGCGCATTACTTTACCGACTGTGGACCCTCCGACATAGTGACCGCGCCCAAACACCCCTGCCGGTCTAATGATTACTGCATCGAGACTATACTTCTCCGCATAGGCCTGAACCAGGTGTTCCGAGCATAGCTTGGTCGTTGTGTACAAATTGCGGCCACCGGTGGCGGCGGTTTCACGAATCACGGGATCGTTGATTTTTGATCGATCGTAGACGCCAAAGGTACTGACATAGACGACTCGCCGCAGGCGCCGCAGCCGGCTCGCCTCCAGCATGTTAATGGTTCCGAGAATATTGTTGGTGGTGCCGGTGTAGGAATTCTCCGCGACCCGTGAACCGATCAGGCCGGCGGTGTGAATCAGGGTGTCAACGTTATAGCGTTCCAGGGTATGGAGCAGCGCCGGTAGATCCCGCATATCGGCCGCAACCACCTCTGCGCGGTCCGCACCGACTACTTGTTGAATATAATCTCCGAGGGGAGATAGATCAAAAAGCACGACTTTGTTGCCTGCGTCCGCAGCTTGCCGCGCGCAGTGGGAGCCAATCAGGCCCGCTCCGGTGATGAGAATGTTCATACAAACCTCCGCCTCAATTATTTTTTGGTAGGAATTTCCGCTAGAAATGCCCGCTCGGGGGCAAGCCTTCCGCCTCTCGCACTTTCTTGCTCCTCCAGGAAACTTTCATAACCAAGCGTGACTAAGGTAATCATGCATGTTCGTTAAAGGGTAGTCATCTTCAAGCTCAATACTTTGTCGCTCTCTCAGCCCGCGCTAGGCAGCGCGCGCTCGCCGTCCGCCAACCTGCGGGCGGAGGTGAGAAAACCCGTATGGGCAACCATGCGATGCTGCGGTCGGGCACTCATTCCCTTGAAATGCCAAAAGCGCATCAGGGTCTCCATCGTTTCGATGCAGGCAAACTGACCATGGTCCCGCAGCGCGTCGACGAAACCTTTTACCTGGAGCACGGTGGGCAAGTAAGAAAGCAAGATCCCCCCTGGTTTTAAAGCTTGACACGCGGCGTGAATTACCGTCCAAGGTTCAGGGAGATCCAAGATCACGCGATCGATCTCGACCTCGTTTAACTCAGAGGAAACATCTCCCAACTTCACCGTCCAATTGGGCGCCGGACCTAAGAACTTGGCGACGTTTTTTTGCGCTAACTGGGCAAAGTCCTGACGAATCTCGTAGGAGACAAGTTGGCCGTCCTGCCCCACGGCGCGCAATAGCGCCAGGCTAAGCGCCCCGGCGCCAACTCCCGCTTCGACAACGCGAGCCCCTGGAAAGAGATCGGCCCAGACGAGAATCGGTCCAATATCTTTGGGATAAATCACCTGGGCGCTGCGCGGAAGATTGGGAATCAGTTGCGGTAGACTCGGGCGAAAGACCAGAAAGGGTTCGTTGAGCGAGGAGCGGATCCTGCTACCTTCATTGCGACCGATGACATCGTCGACGGATATTTTACCGCCGCGAATCGATATGCCCCGGTTTCGCTGCAGCCGCGCGAGATATTCGCGGTCCTTACGGTCCAGCAGGACAATCGGTTCGTCCTCCCGCAGGGGGCCTCTTGGGTTCCACGAATTCACTATGTTTTTCTCTCCGAGAAGAGATCGCTATTTGTCCGTGTAGGCGCCGTAGCCCCGCCGCTTTAGCCCTTCCACTAGATCTCGTACTTCCTGCGACCTTTGAAGGTCGCCCACCAATAGGGCGTCAGGAGTGTCGACGACCACCAGATCAGCGACCCCCAAGAGCGCCACCAGACGGTTGGAACTGTGGACGAAACAGTTCTTTGCATCGAAACCAAGCCATCGGCCGCTTCCCGCATTGCCCTCAGAGTCGCGCCTCATCATACGATGCACGGCCGCCCAACTGCCCACATCGCTCCAGCCAAAGTTGCCTTCCAGCGTGAGCACCCTGCCTGCCGAGCCGGCTTGCTCCAAAACCCCATGATCAATGGAGATATTGGGCATCTTGCGATATTCCCGTGCCATGGCGGCGCGAAGTTGCGGACCGGGTTGCGCTAGTGTTTTTCCCCGGGCGGCCAATTTGATCCGCTCCAGTGGCTGGTAAATATCAGGCCGATAAACCCGCAGCAGCTCGAGCACGGTGGACGCTTTCCAAACGAAAATGCCGCTGTTCCACAGCGCGCCCTGGCGAATGAGTCGGCGAGCTATCGCCAAAATTGGTTTTTCTTTGAATCTTTTCACTCGAAAAATCTTGGTTGGTTTGTTGCCGTCGAAGAGTTTATCTTTCATGATATAGCCATAACCCGTTTCCGGATACTCCGGGGGGATGCCGATGGTAATCAACAGGCTTGTTCGACCAGCGAGCTGAACGGCGGCGTTCAGGGTTCGACGAAACTCACCCGCGTCGGCCACCCAATGATCCGCGGGTAGGATAATCATGACCGCAGTCGGATCTCGTAATGTTACCTCTAATGCCGCCAGGGCGATGCAAGGACCGGTGTTCTGCCCTTGTGGTTCGGCGAGAAAGTTCCCGCGTGGAACGCCGCGAAGCTCTTTGAGAAGCGGGTTGAGTTGCTCCGCCACGGTAACGACGAGGGTCTGATGTTGACCGCTGAAGGGACGGACACGGTCAAATGTTTCGCGTATCAGACTTTTCGAACCAAATAGCCTGAGCAGCTGTTTCGGTCTCCGGGCTCGGCTAAGCGGCCAGAACCGGGTTCCCTTGCCGCCCGCGATGATGACGCTATAGCAGTGGTTTTTCATGATAGGGTTTGGCTGTGAGTGAATGGAGCCTATATTAGGGTAGGAGTCATGGCGGATCAAGCATTACGCACTGGAGCAGTGGTCTGGTCGGTTCCCGGCGACCTCAAAACGGTGCGTTTAGACTCATTTGCGCGCCGATGTTTGCCGCATCTTTCGCGGCGAACCATTGAGCAGGCCATCGGCGAAGGGTTGTTTACCATAAACGGTAAGCCCGGAAAAAAAGGGGATAAACTAGAGAGTGAAGATAGGTTGATGTTTAATGGACCCGAGCCCTGGTTAAGCACCGCGCCGATCGCCAATCCTCGACTCCAGGTGCCGATGGTCTATGAGGATGCAACTCTGCTGGTGGTGGATAAGCCCGCAGGTCTGCCGACTCATGGCTTTTCCGGTCGAGATACGGCGACCTTGGCTAATTTCCTTGCGGCCAAACGTCCCCTTGTAACCCGGGTTGGGAACAGCCGCTGGGAGAATGGGGTGGTGCATCGCTTGGATCACGAGACCTCGGGATTGGTTCTAGTGGCAAAGACACAAGCGGCCTTCGAGAACCTGCGGTTGCAGTTTCGCCGGGGGGGTATCAGGAAGGTCTACTGGGCGCTGGTATGGGGTATCACGCCGGCTGAGGGGTCGATTTCTTATGCATTAGCGCATGATCCGGGCGATAAGCGAAGGATGCGACCAATGCCGGGCGGTTGGAAGCCAAGAAAGAAGCTGAAAGGCTGGAGGGCGCTCACCCGCTTTCGCAAAATAGATGATGCGCGCGGCTTGAGCTTGCTCGAGGTCGAGATGGAGAGCGGAGTGACCCACCAAATTCGTGTACACTTGGCATCTATCGGACATCCTCTCGTAGGCGACACGCTGTACGGAGAGGAACACCAAAATCGGTTGGGCCTCACCCGTCATTTCCTGCATGCCGCCCAATTGGAGTTTGCTCATCCGCTTCATGGGCGCGTTGTGAAACTGAAGGCGCCCCTGCCCGGGGACCTAAGGCTTGCCCTGAAACGTTTCAAGCTGAGGATTTAAGCCGCGCTGCTACGTATGCCTTTGGCTTTGGCGCAACTGGCACAAAAATTGTTTTGCGTGATTTCTTGCTCTACCCAGCCATCATCGAGGTTGTGACAGATTTTCTTGCATTCAAAGCAGATAAAATATAGACCGTCGATGCTTTTATTGATCTTTTCACGATTTAAAACCCGGCCCTTGAGTTTCTCGATGCGGATTCCAAGCAGATCTTCATAATTTTTCTTTATCTTACGCCTGCCCGACTCGTCGCTTGGAAGGTCTTCGTCTTCCGCTTCGTCGTGGCCCGCGTCATCGAAATAATTTTCCGAGCGATTTTTCGCCGGTCGTCCCGCGGTTTTTTTCTTTGTCCTTGCCATTCTGCTCTCTTACTCCCTGAAAAACCTTGGTGATGGAAGCGTTTGCAACGCTTTCATGTTTTCCGCAATCACTCAAGCTCAAAAGTCGGGTATTATTTCTTAGTGAATCGACCGCGCGTTGTCAATAGCCGCTATGCAGGTTTGTGATGTGCTCGGAAATCAGCGCTCCAAGCTAGGGGTTGGCTTAAAGAAGCCTATACGGGTTCCTCGATCAACGCTTTGAATAAACTCGTTGATCCGCAGGGGAAGGGAGGGCGCTCTACAATGGAGTATCACAACTCCATCTCCAAATTGAGATTTACTAGAGGCACGCTCCAGGAAATTTACAATGTGCAAATCGAGGAACCAAAGAAATCGACCGGCGGTACGCCGAGTTTTAACGGCGCCTCCCGGCAGGCGAAGCCGCCGCAGCGGCTTGCGGGCCTTGCGCAATCCGGAGGGGCTCTTAGGGGCGCAATTTTATCTTGCCGAATTTTTCCTTGAATTCCACAGTGATTTGCTCAAGCATCTCGGTTCTCCGGTCGTAGAGACGTTTGGGCTTCCGCGGCGCGCGCGATGCGAGGGCATAGGCGGTCATAATGGGAAATGCGATGGTGGAATCGGCGTAACAGACGATGGTATCGGGCAACTGCTGGGGATCGATTTTTCCCCAGCTCACGGCTTCCGCCGGTGTGGCCCCCGAAAGCCCGCCAGTATCCACCCGGGCGTCCGTGATCTGGATGAAGTAGTCGTGACCTTTCTCGGCGAGACTCAAAACCTCTTGGATATGAGGCTCGGTTTGGAGGAGAAAGTTCTTCGGCGACCCGCCGCCGAGAATGATGGCAGCGCTTTTGCCGCCGCGGCGCTTGGCTTCCAGCACGATGGCGGCCGACTCATTGACATCCAGGGAAACATCGAATGCGAGTTTGTTTCCTTTGAGGGCGAGCGCCGCGACGTTCATGCCGATGGAGCTGTCCCCGGGCGAAGATGTGTAAACCGGCACGCCGTATCGATATGCGGTGGCGAGGACCGATTTTTTTTCCGTCCCCAGGAGCTTTTCCCGCTGGGCCAGGTATTTGCCGATGAGATAATGCATCTCCGACGTGCTCATCTCCTTTTGAAACTCGGGCGCTATCAGGAGCTCGCGAAAAAAGTCATCCGTGGAGATGAGAATGTCATAATCAAAAAAGATATCGTAAATCCGAACGACTCCCTCTTCCCGCAAGGTGACGTCGTCGATTTCTGGGGTTCCCTGATGCAGCGGTAGATTGATGGCGAAGTGAGTGTCATGGTAAAGATTGGCTCCGGTGCTGACAATCCAATCGATAAAGCCGTTTTCAATAAGCGGGACGACGGCGGATATACCGAGACCCGCGGGGGTAAGAGCCCCCGTGAGGCTCAATCCAACGGTGACGTCGTCCTCAAGAATTTTTTCTGCGAGAAGCTGACACGATTCGCGCAGCCGGCCGGAATTATAAGAAACGAAATTGTTGTCGATCAGCTCTTTAAGTGTCGTCGAGGGACTGATCGGTTTTGGATCGATCCGTTTGCCGGAAAGCAGACTGCCTTTCTGCGCCATCACCACCCCATCTCTGTCCCCTACTGCTTGACCGCAGCCGCCCTTCTCTGAAGATAAGCGTTGCGTACGGCGCTGTAGAGATCGATGGTCGTTTCGGCAACCCGTTCGAAGCGATCGAGATTCAAGGAACGCTCGTTGACCATATTGGTGGCTGTCCCGCCAAGATTGGCATACCAGGGAATAAAATAAATGTAGGGAGTCATGGCCGTGTCAAAAATAAATCCTATTCCATCCCGAACCGTAAGCGGCGGCAGGAAAGGCAATACCAGATAGGGTCCGGGGCCCATTCCCCAGACACCGAACGTCTGCCCGGTGTCCTCGTCGCTTGATTCGATGCCCAGGCCGTCTCTGGCAACATCAAAGAACCCTACCACGCCGACAGTACTGTTAATGGTGAACCGAGCCAGCTCCTTGGCGGCGCCGGTAAATTTGAGCTGCAGCGTGTTATTCACTACGCGGCGCACGACGGCGAGGTTATCAAACATGTTGTGAATCCCTCGTTGAACCGGGTCCGGAAGGATAATATTCCAGGCGGTGGCAACGGGTTTAAGCAGGTAACGGTCGAGTACTTCACGGTTGAACCAAAACATCCTGTCATTGAATGGCTCCCAAGGATCAGAGTCGAAATCTTCTCCCGGCGCCACACCTTCGGCCATTTCCACGACAGACGCATAACCGGCAGCCGTTGTCAGCTGCTCTTCTGTAATAATCGCCGCGTCGCCGGATACTACGTCGCTTCGGTGCGGTAAAAACCTCACGCCGTCCTCCGATGCATGGCCGGCGGTCGGATTGAGAGATAGTATCCCGAGCCCCAAGATCAAGAGTAAGACGAGCGGCAGGCGCGGCGGCGCTAGGGTGTAGGCAGTGTTCATTAATTTTCCCTTTCCTTCTGTCAATTATACGATGTTAGAAATTTGGTCAAGTCTTTTGGTGACTCTTGTCGAATCCCAGCCCCATTCTAGCAATAGCTTGCAAAATTAAAAAGCCAAACCTATGCCAAATAGAAAATTTAGGCATTGAAGTCGTTTTTGGAAACTCGGCGGCACCGCTGCGGTGAGCAGGAACTCAATAGAAGATATCAAAAAATCGCATTGGGTTGTTCGAAATGTCAATATTTTGTTGGCGATTGCTGAAACCCTTGGCGTTGCTGCAACAGGTTTGCAAACCTTTGATTGTTTAGTTATTTTTATCTCGTGGTCGATAGCGATAAGACGGTCAAATTAGTGCTCGGCGTCACCGGTGGAATTGCTTGCTACAAAGCGGTGGAGTTGGTGCGCCTGCTGGTTCAGGGTGGCTTCGCCGTTCAGGTCATCATGACGCGCGGCGCGATGGAATTTGTCACGCCGTTAACCTTTCAAACCCTATCGGGCAAACCCGTGGCGACGGAGACTTTTAGCCTGTCGCAGGAATCCGAGATCGGACATATTCACCTAGCGGATTCAGCTGATTTGTTCGTAATCGCGCCCGCCACAGCCAACGCTATCGGCAAAATTGCGGCAGGCATCGCGGACGATTTGTTGACCACTGTCCTGATGGCCACCCGGGCGCCCGTTTTAATCGTTCCGGCCATGAACGTTCACATGTACGAGCATCCCATCGTCCAAGAAAATCTCGAAAAATTGAAACATGTGGGCTATCAAGTCATGGAGCCAGCCGAAGGGTATCTTGCCTGCGGCTACGAAGGGAAGGGTCGTCTGCCCGAAGCGGCCGATATTGTAGAACGGGTCCGTGCCTTATTAAAAAAAAAGGACTTGATGGGTGAAAACCTTTTGATCACAGCCGGGCCAAATCGAGAGCCGCTGGATCCGGTGCGTTACCTGTCGAATCGGTCATCGGGAAAAATGGGCTATGCCTTGGCGCGCGCAGGCTTGCGGCGAGGAGCAGCGGTGACGCTGGTAAGCGGTCCGACGGCTCTCGACCCGCCGACTGGAGCGCGGTTTATTCCCGTTACCACGGCGGCAGAAATGCGGCGATCCGTGCTTGATGAATTTTCCAAATGCACGGCGGTCATCATGGCGGCCGCAGTGGCCGATTATCATCCCGTCGAGCGGTCTAAAAAAAAACTGAAACGGGAAAAGGGAGCGTTGCAAATTCGTCTTCGGCCGAGCCCTGATATTCTCAAAGAGCTAGGGGCGATAAAGAATGGCAAATTTTTGGTGGGTTTTGCCGCGGAAACCGAAAACCTAAAAGCCAATGCAAAAAAGAAGCTACACGAGAAAAATCTCGACATGATTGTCGCCAATGACGTAACGGAAGCCGGCAGTGGCTTTGATGTGGATACCAACGCTGCTACCATACTCGATTGCAGCGGCGCCGCCCGCGCGCTGCCGCTAATGACGAAAGAGGCGCTGGCGGACCAAATTTTCGATCATCTCCTGCTGCTTAAATCGCGTCGCTGAGATGGGTACCCCCGGGGAACCTAAACCGGTAAAGTATTTCGTCGCCCTCCTCTCGGTGAATGCCGATCTGCTAGCCGCTGTGGAGAGTGATTTGGCGCTAATTCTCGGGTCCATCGACAGCCACAGTGCAGTGCTTCCCTGGACAGTTTCCAAGTTTTACGAGAAAGAAATGGGCCCTGGATTGTGGCGGCGATTCATTTCTTTCGCGCCCTTGATCTCTCCGGAGAAGCTTGCAGACATGAAGCTGGCAACACAGCAGCTCGAGAAGAAATTTCGCAGTGCAAATCCGCCAGAGTTCGGACGAAGAGTCAATCTCGACCCGGGTTATCTTGAAGCCGGCAAAGTCGTTCTCGCTTCGACAAAGAATGCGAGTCATCGCATCTACCTGCGGTCGGGTATTTATGCCGAGGCCACCCTGCTTTACTACGATGGCGGTTTTCATGAATCTTCGTATACTTATCCGGACTACCTATGGCCTTCGACATTGGATTTTTTTTCTTCAACCCGCTCGCTTTATCTCCGTCAACTGAAACAATAGGGCGACGCCTCCGTTGTTTTGTAATTCGCCGAAAGACGGTTGCTACCCTTCGGGGTCCAGTGCTAAGATTCGAATATTATTCGGGAGGTTTGGCAATGGTGTATCAAAGTGATGCGGAAGAGCTTGGTGCCGTGGTCACCTCATTACGCCGCCACTTGCAATGCCGCCAGAATGCAGGTATTCGATTTATTCCGAGAATCAGTCTGCCGGCGCAGCCTATGACAATCGCCCACGGCGAAGATCTCCTGAGCGGGACAGAAGGCGACCTTTTTGCCGACTCGTCAAAGGCCTACCTAGCGAACGATCTCGCCGAGCTGCGCGCAACCATCGGAGACTGTCGTCGCTGTAAACTTTGGACAGGTCGGACTCACCTGGTTTTTGGGGTGGGAAATCCCCAAGCGAAATTGATGTTCATAGGCGAAGGACCGGGGCGCGACGAGGATTTACAGGGAGAGCCGTTTGTCGGGCGAGCGGGGCAGCTGTTGACGGATATCATTACCAAAGGGATGAGCCTCCGACGAGAAGATGTTTATATCGCCAACGTGGTCAAGTGCCGGCCGCCGGAGAACCGCAACCCGGAGCCTGACGAGGTGGCCTCTTGTGAGCCATTCCTTAAGAAACAGATTGATTTAGTGCGCCCCGAGATTATTGTTGCCCTGGGTAAATTCGCCGTGCAAGCCCTGTTGCAAAGCAAGGTTCCGATTACACGCCTGCGCGGTAACTGGCATAGTTATCATGGAATCAAATTAATGCCGACGTTTCATCCAGCTTATCTGTTGCGTAACCCAGCGGACAAAAAATTGGTTTGGGAAGACATCAAAAAAGTTCTAAAAGAGCTGCACGGTGCAAACAATTAAAATATTTATATTCTTGGCGTTGATGGTCGTGGGGTTGTCGGTGTTGGCACAGTCGCGGGGCTCGTCCGCGCCGCATGTTGCCCTCATCGTCATCGACGGGAGCATCAATCCGGCGGTGGATGATTTTATCGGGGAAAGCATTGCGCGAGCCAAAGCGGGAGGCGCGCGCGCCTTGATTATTCGGCTTGATACGCCGGGAGGACATTTGAGTTCTACCCAAACCATCGTCAAGAAGATTTTGGGAGCTACCGTGCCCGTGATTGTCTATGTCGCCCCGAGCGGAGCAGGAGCCGGATCAGCCGGCGTCTTCATTACCTTGGCCGGGCATGTGGCATCCATGGCGCCGGGCACCAATATCGGTGCGGCGCACCCAGTAGGCGGAGGAGGACAGGAAATCAAGGGTGCCATGGGCGAGAAGATCGAAAATTTCGCCGCTTCCTTTGCGGAAACCATCGCCCAACAGCGGGGTCGTAACGCCGAATGGGCCATACAGGCGGTGCGAAAAAGTGTGTCGATCACAGAAAAAGAAGCGCTTGCGAAAAATGTCATTGACATCGTAGCGCGAGATATCGACGATTTGTTACGGCAAGCCGAGGGAAAAAAGGTCGACCTCGATGGGCGGCCGACGACGCTGGCGTTTAAAGATGTTGGCATTGTCAGTTATGAGATGAGCCTTAAGCAGAAGATTCTGAACATCCTGGCCGATCCTAATATCGCGTATCTCCTGTTGATGGCGGGCATACTCGGACTGTACATGGAGTTTTCCCATCCTGGGGTAATATTTCCCGGTGTGGCCGGTAGCATTTGTTTGCTCTTGGCTCTCACCGCCTTGCAGCTGTTGCCGATCAATTACGCGGGGCTGGCCTTAGTCGTACTGGGAATTGCCCTACTGGTTGCCGAGGCCTTTGCGCCGAGCTTCGGCATTCTTGGAATCGGCGGGATCATTTCACTGACCCTCGGCTCATTCTTTTTGTTCGATACCGAGGGGTCCGATTTGGTGGTCGATCGCTCCATCATCTTCGCCACAGTGGCCACGCTCGGTAGCTTTGTGCTCGCAGTGAGCTACCTCGTGTTCCGCTCGCAAAAATCGCGACCGACGATGGGGTTTGAGGGTCTCGTGGGAGAATTGGGCGAGGTGCGGGCGAAATTGAGTCCATCCGGGAAGGTTTTTGTCCACGGCGAGTACTGGAACGCGCAAGCGGACGATGAAATCGGCGTGGGGGAGAGGGTGGAGGTCATTGGGTACGAAGGAATGAGTCTAAAAGTCAGGCGACGCCCGGAGCGTCGGTCTTAAAAGGGATAGGAGGAGAGCATGTTTGGTTTAGGACCCGGTCTTACGATTTTGATCATCGTGGCCGCTGCCGTTATCAGCGGCATCAAAATTTTAAAGGAATATGAGCGGGCGGTGATTTTCCGACTCGGCCGAATGGTGGGTGCTCGGGGACCCGGCCTCACTTATGTAATCCCGGGAATTGAAAAAATGGTGCGAATGGACTTGCGCACCGTGACCATGGATATTCCACCTCAGGATGTCATCACCCGGGACAACGTTTCGGTGAAAGTGAACGCGGTGCTTTATTTCAGAGTGCTGGAACCCAATAAGGCGGTACGTGAAGTAGAGAACTATCTTTTTGCCACTTCGCAACTGGCCCAGGTCACACTGCGTAGCGTTTGCGGGCAGGCGGAGCTGGATGAGCTCCTGGCGGAACGCGAACGAATCAACAACCGAATACAGGAAATCCTCGATGCGCAAACTGATCCCTGGGGCATCAAGGTTGTGCTGGTGGAGCTGAAGCATATCGACTTGCCGCAGGAAATGCAGCGGGCGATGGCCAAGCAAGCGGAAGCGGAACGCGAAAGACGTGCCAAAGTTATTCACGCGGACGGTGAATTTCAAGCTTCGCAAAAACTCGCGGATGCGGCCGAAGTCATCAGCAAGCAGCCTATGGCGTTACAGCTCCGTTTCTTGCAGAGCCTTGTGGAGGTCGCCTCGGAGAAAAACTCCACGACGATTTTTCCCGTTCCCATAGATTTGCTGACCCCTTTCTTGAAGAGGGGCGACCAGACCTAGTGTTGCGCATCGCCTCGAATTGACGTTGCCAACGCGCCGTTCGCCGCAATAGGGGCTCTAAGCGGCGGGGAGAGCCGCCGCTCGTCTCCGAGCCTCAGGGGCAGGCGCTTCCGATCCCGCGGGATTCCTTTACCTTGACTGAGCCAAAATTTCCGCCAGCCACGATGTTGGTTTTAACCAGACACAAATGGATCTTACCGAATTATTTTACGAACTTCCCGAGTCCTTAATCGCGGCTTTTCCCAGCAGGGAGCGGCACGCATCGCGCCTATTGGTGGTGCGGCGAAGTACGGGGGAAATGATCCATAGCGTTTTTTCGGAGCTGCCGAATTTTCTTGCTCCGGGGGACTTGCTTGTTCTCAACGATACTAAAGTCTTTCCAGCCCGTTTGCGCGGCCAGAAAGAAAGCGGCGGCAAAGTGGAGGTGTTGCTGGTGGAAAAATTTCCCGCCGCGCAAAATCTCTGGATCGCCATGATCGACGCCGCCAAAAAACCCAGGCTGGGAAGCCGCGTGCTGTTCGGTCAACATCTGACCGCGCAAGTGACAGGCGATCTGGGCCGCGGTCGCTTCGGGCTCGAATTTCACCATGACGGCGATTTTGGCGAACTCTTGGAAACGATCGGTGAAGCCCCACTGCCCCCCTATATTCGGCGCCATCGGGAAGCGGCAGTAATGGATGGGGAGCGCTATCAGACCGTTTATGCGACACATCCTGGCGCCATGGCCGCACCGACGGCAGGTTTTCATTTCACGCCAGAGCTGTTTGAAAAGTTACGGGCGGGCGGAATCAACCGGGCTCTATTGACGCTGCACGTGGGTCCGGGTACTTTTCAACCGGTGCGCGAAAAACGAATAGAACACCATCGCATGGAAGGGGAGCGTTACCGGTTGACGGCCGAAACGGCCGAGAGAATCGCGCGCGCCAAACAAGCAGGCGGTCGCGTGGTGGCGGTGGGATCGACGTCGACCCGAACGCTCGAGTGGATTGCGCGCCGTAAAGGCAGGGTGGAGGCGGATGAGGGCATTGCGCGTCTATATATTCGCCCAGGCGACCGGTTTCGTATAATTGACGCGTTAATCACGAACTTTCATCTGCCGGGTTCCACTCCGCTAATTCTGGTCGCGGCATTCGCGGGATTGGAACTAGTGCGGCGGGCCTATGCAGAAGCGATCAAGGAAAGGTATCGCTTCTATAGCTATGGCGATGCGATGCTGATTTTGTGAGTTTCAAGTTTCGAGTCTCTAGTTTCTAGTTCCTCCCTATCCCCAAGAACTCGAAACCAGAAACTAGAAACGGTTCCCCTACCAAAAGATAAACAATGGACAATGCTTTCTCCGTAATAAAATCAGACACCACAACGGGGGCGCGTCTCGGACGCCTGGCGACCGCCCATGGAATCGTGGAAACTCCCGCTTTCATGCCGGTTGGTACGCAAGGAACGGTGAAGGCGATGTTGCCGCGGGATCTGCGGGAAATCGGTTGCCAACTCCTATTGGGTAACACATATCATCTCTATCTGAGGCCCGGTGCGGAACTGATTCGGCAACTCGGGGGGTTGCATCGCTTCATGGGCTGGGATGGACCGATATTGACCGACAGCGGGGGATATCAAGTTTTTAGTCTTGGCGCAATGCGAAAAGTTTCCGAGGAAGGGGTCCTTTTTCAGTCCCACCTGGATGGCTCCGCTCACTTGCTCACACCGGAGAAAGTTGTGGAAATCCAGGAAGCGCTCGGCAGCGACATCGCCATGGTCCTCGATGAATGTACGGCCCATGACCTGCCCCATGACTACGCCATTCAATCCACCCGCAGGACAGTGCGTTGGGCGGCAAGGTGCCTCACGGCCCGCAGGCAAACGGACCAGCTCATGTTCGGCATCATACAGGGCGGAATCTACGAAGACCTGCGCGAGTGGTGCGCACGGCAGATGATTTCAATGCCATTCGATGGCTTCGCCGTAGGAGGTTTGGGTGTTGGTGAGGGGGAAGTTCTGCTGCAATCCATCGGCACGTTCACCGCGGCGCTACTGCCCGAGGAGCGGCCGCGTTATCTGATGGGGGTGGGCAGGCCGGAAGATATTATCAATGCCGTGCGCGCGGGCTTTGACCTGTTTGATTGCGTCATTCCGACGCGCAATGCCCGCAACGGCACCCTTTTTACATCCGAGGGCAGGATCAGTATCAAGCGGGCTGAGTTTGCCAACGATCCGCGGCCCCTGGACGAAGCATGCGGCTGTTATTGCTGCCGCCATTTTTCGCGCGCTTATTTGCGGCATTTGTTTATGGCGGGGGAAATTCTTTCCTCCCAGCTCAATAGCTTGCATAACCTTTACTTTTACCACCGTCTTATGGAAAGGTGTCGCGAGACGATTCGCGCCGGACGATTCGAGATGTGGCAGCAGCCATCCGATATCGAGAATTTTCAGTAATTGCGTAGGAGGAAGAATGATAGAACTCGCATTTGCACAGAGCGCCCCCGGAGCCGGCGGGCCCGGGCCACTGATCACGATATTTCCGTTCATTTTGATTTTTGTCATCATGTATTTTCTGGTGATCCGCCCGCAACAAAAAAAGGCGAGATCCCATCGAGAAATGCTCGACAAGCTAAAAAAAAATGATGAAGTGCTGACCGCCGGAGGAATTTACGGTAAGGTGATGGCCTTGGCGGATAACGTGGTGACTTTGGAGGTGGCTCCTAACGTGAGGGTTCGGGTTAACCGGTCACAAATCTCTGCTGTCGTCACCGACGAAAAAATTCTGAGCAAACAAGCAAAGGAGTAACGAATGAGACGGGGCCTTACCATTCGATTGGTACTGTTGGTTGTCGTAACGCTGGGCGCGCTATTGTATCTGGTTCCCTCGTGGATCGGCACCATGCCCTCCTGGTGGAGCGGTGTTTTGCCGTCCGAGGGAATTCGTTTGGGGTTAGACCTCCAAGGCGGCAGCCATCTTATTCTTGAAGTAAAGATCGACAAAGCCATCGAAAATAACATCGAGCGGGTCAAGGGAGAACTCGCCAATATGTTGCGCGAACGAGGAGTTTCCGGAGTGTCAATGGAACGGGTCCAGGGGGAGCAGATTCATCTCAAAGCCGGGTCTGCGGATGCGGAGCGGGTGCGCGCCATATTGAAGTCTGATTTTTCTGCGCTCGTCGTCGCTAAAACTCAATCGAGCGACAAGTCAACGGAATTGTTTTTGACCCTTAGCAAGGAGGAGCTTCGGTCACTGCGTGATTTCGCCGTCGATCAATCCTTGGAAACGATTCGAAACCGGATCGATCAGTTCGGAGTCAGCGAACCCATCATCCAACGCCAAGGACAGTACGACATTTTAATTCAGCTTCCAGGGGTGCAAGATCCGGAACGAGCAAAGCAAATTATTGGCAAGACCGCCCTGCTGGAATTTAAATTGGTCGACGATAACGCCAATGTCGAAGACATCCTGCGCAGCGGCCCGCCACCGGGCCGCCAGGTTCTCTACGGCATTGGGGGAAGAGGAGAGGGCGGCCTGGGAGCGGAAAAGGTCGCCTATGTGTTAGAGTCTCGCACCTTGATGACCGGTGAATTCATTACCGATGCGCGGGTGCGCCCGAGTACGCAACTGGAGGGGCCCTATGTCGAACTCATCCTCAATTCCAGCGGAGCTCGGCTGTTTGAGCAAATCACCGCGGCCAACGTGAAGCGGCGTTTGGCCATAGTGTTAGATAATCGTGTTTATTCGGCGCCGGTCATTCAGGAACGCATCGGTGGGGGGAGGGCCTCCATCACCGGGAGCTTTGATATCAAGGAGGCCCGAGATCTCGCCATCATCCTGCGCGCAGGAGCCCTGCCGGCCCCCGTGGAAATTGTCGAGGAGCGCACCGTCGGTCCTTCCCTTGGACAGGATAGCATCAATCAGGGAGTGACCTCGTTCATCGTCGGCGGCGCTTTGGTTGTAGTTTTCATGATCGCTTATTACAAGGGCGCAGGTTTGCTTGCCGTGACGGCGGTTATTTTTAACTTGCTTTTTATGATGGCGATACTGGTAGGCTTTCAAGCCGTACTGACCCTTCCCGGTATCGCGGGTATCGTGCTGACTGTCGGCATGGCCGTGGACGCCAACGTATTGATCAACGAGCGTATCCGCGAAGAACTTAGAGCGGGCCGTGCCGCGCGCTCCGCCATCGAAGCGGGTTACGACCGAGCATTGCCTGCCATTTTGGATTCCAACATCACCACTTTCTTGTCCGGCGTTATTCTCTTTCAATTCGGGACAGGGCCAATCAAAGGATTTGCCGTCACGCTGTGCGTCGGCATTCTTACCACCGTTATTACGGCCGTTTACCTGACCCGAGTCTACTACGATTACCGCATGCGCTCGCGCAAATTGGAGCGCGTCAGCGTCTAATAAGGACATTTATGGAAATTATCAAGCCAGGTACCCACATTCCCTTTACGCGCTATCGCAAATGGGCGTTGATGCTGTCGACCGTCGTCAATCTAGCGGTGTTGGTGTTACTGTTTACCAAGGGCCCTAATTTAGGGGTCGACTTTGCCGGCGGCACCATGGTGCATCTGAAGTTTCAGCAGCAGGTCTCCATCCCGCAAATCCGCCTGGCGCTGGAGCAAATCAATTTAGGCGGTAGCGTTATTCAGGATTTTGGAGACCGAGGCGCAAACGAGTATCTCGTTCGTCTAGATAAGACATCTGTGGAGATGGGAGCGCTGGGCGAACAGATCAAAAAAATTTTTGCCGCGCAGTTCGGGCCCGGCCAGTTCGAAGTGCGGCGCATAGAGTTCGTGGGTCCGAAGATCGGGGCGGACCTGCGTTTCCGTGGCGTCATGTCGGTTATCGCTGCCACGATCATGATGGGTGTTTACATTTGGTTTCGGTTTGAAATGAGATTCGGCTTGGGCGCCGTGATTGCCCTAATTCACGATGTCTTGGTGACGGTTGGTGCCCTGGTTTTGGCCAATTATGAGTTCGATCTGACAATCGTCGCGGCGTTGCTGACCATTGTCGGCTTTTCCGTTAACGATACGGTCGTCGTATGCGATCGTATTCGTGAAAATATGCGCAAAATTCGTAGGGAAACCCTCGAAAGCATCGTTAATACAAGCATTAATGAAACTTTGTCCCGCACGATTTTAACTACCACCACGGCCCTCATGGTGCTTGCGATGCTATATCTTCTTGGGGGGGCTGTGATCCGTCCGTTTGCCTTTGCGCTTTTGGTCGGCTTTTTGTCCGGCGTGTACTCAACGATTTTCATCGCCAGTCCCGTGATCCTTTTTTGGGAAAAAGAACGGAAGCGATAAATGGAGACAAAAGGCAAATTGCAGAATCCAAAAGGCCAAAGCCAATAGGTTGAAACAGAAACCGCCCCGCGCTGAGCTTGCAGCGCTGTTGTTATCTCCGTGTTCCGAAATTTTGCAAACTCCATTTTGCATTTTGCAATAAGAATCCCGCTACGCTAAATGACCATCGATTTATCCAAACGCTGGTTGCTCAAACCGGTCGAAGAAGGGCTCGTCACCGGTCACGCGGAAGAATTGAAGATATCGCCTTTTTTGGCGCGTATGTTGGTCTTGCGCGGCCTGGCTGACCTGCCTGCCGCCAAGCGTTATCTCTCGTCCAGCCTGCGCGCCGATCTTCCGTCACCCTTTGAGATGGCGGATATGGGTCGAGCCGTCGAACGCATCGTTGGGGCCCTAATGAAAAAAGAACGGATCGCTATTTGGGGCGACTACGATGTCGACGGGACTACAGGCACCGCTGTGCTCGTCTCTTTCTTGAGGGAAATGGGCGCCGATCCTATCTATCATATTCCGCATCGAATCGATGACGGATATGGTTTGAACTTGGAGGGGCTACGGCGACTCAGAGATCAGGGCGTGGGTTTAGTGGTGACGGTGGATTGTGGGATTTCGAACGGGAACGAGATCGACGCCGCGCGCCGCATGGACCTTGATATCGTGGTGGTGGATCACCATCTACCCCCCCAGGAGCTTCCCCGTGCGGTAGCGGTCATCAACCCTCAACGTCGGGATTGTCTGTTCCCCGATAAAGGGCTTTGCGCCGCGGGTCTGGCTTTTTACCTCGTTATCGGATTGCGCGCCAGGCTGCGTGAAACGGGTTGGTTTGCAACCTCCGAGGATCCCGATATCCGCCGCTATCTCGATATCGTGGCGTTAGGCACTATTGCCGACATGGTGCCGCTCAAAGGCGTCAATCGAACCCTGATCCGCCGCGGTTTGGTCGAACTCGGCGCTTCCACTAGGCCCGGCTTGGTGGCTCTCAAGCAAGTAGCCCACCTCCCTGCCGGTGAGGTTAGCGCGGGTCAAGTCGGATTCCAATTGGGACCTCGAATTAACGCTGCAGGGCGAGTCGATTGCGGCATCAAAGTGGTGGAGCTCCTAAGCACGGACTCCAGTGAAATCGCGCTCCGCATTGCCCAGGAACTCGATGCGCATAATCGCGAGCGCCGTGCCATTGAGGGGGAAGTGTTGGAGCAAGCACTAGGTCATGCAGTAGAACGCGTGAGCGGCGGCAATTGCTACTCAGTAGTCTTGGGTGGGGAGGGTTGGCACCCGGGGGTCTTGGGCATCGTCGCTTCGCGAATAGTCGAGAAGTTTTATCGCCCCACCGTCGTCGTTGGTTTTCACGGAGCGGCGGGAAAGGGATCGGCCCGTAGCATCCGCGGTTTCCACATGGTCGACGGGCTTCGTCGTTGCGCCGATCACTTGGAAAAATTCGGCGGCCATGAGTATGCCGGGGGCTTGTCGATTAAAGAAGCGCAATTTGCGGCTTTCGCCAAAGCTTTCGACAGGGTCGCCCGAGAGTGTTTGGCTCCTGAGGATTTGGTTCCGCTCCTCGAAATCGATGCGGAACTTGAATTTTCACAAATCGGCTTTCCACTGATGCGTGACATTCAGGTCATGAGGCCTTTCGGAGTGGGAAATCCAGAGCCCCTGTTCATGAGTCACGGTGTTGCAGTCTCTGAGCGAAAAACATTCTCTGGCGGCGCACGCTATCGTTTGCGACAGGGCGAACGGGTGATATCGGGTGTCGCCTTTGGAGTCGGCGATGATTTTTCGGGCGCTCCAGGGACGCTGATCGACGTGGCCTACCGATTGAGCGAGAACGAATGGAACGGAACAAAGAGTATAGAGTTGAAAATCATTGATGCGCGGCTGGCGCGAGACCTACATCATCCCTAGTCTCGAGTCTCATGCTTCGGGTTCAAGACAAAACCAAGGCCCTGGAACTGAAGATAGCGGATCGATTCAGCCTCGAGCGCTTGTCGCGCGGGCGACTCAGAGAATAGCCAACGTGGACACCCAAACTCGGAGAGACATCGTTTTTCTCGCCTTGGCGGGGTTTTTTGTCACCAATGCTATTTTGGGAGAACTGACCGGCGGCAAGCTCTTTACGGCGGGCCCGTTTACGATGAGCATTGGCGTCATTCCTTGGCCGGTTGTCTTTATCACAACCGATTTGATCAATGAGTACTTCGGGCGCGATGGAGTCCGGCGGCTCACTTTAATGACTCTTGCCCTTATCGCTTACGCCTTCGTTATACTCTACCTGGCGATTCAGGTTCCTGCGGCCTCTTTCTCGCCGGTGACGGATGCTCAATTTGGCGCGGTTTTCGGCCAATCCCTCTGGATCATCTCGGGCAGCATGACGGCCTTTGCCCTGAGCCAGTTGGTGGATGTCGGGGTTTTTTGGCTGGTGCGGCACAAAACCGGCGGCAAGTATCTCTGGATGCGTGCAACGGGATCGACGGTGGTGTCTCAGCTTATCGACAGCGTGGTGATCATCGGCATAGCTTTTTGGCTCCCAGGCAAGGTGAAAACCGCTGAGTTTTTGATGGTTGCAAGCGCCAACTACTCCTATAAACTATTAATTGCCGTGGGGGTGACGCCGTTGCTCTATGTCGGTCATTCCGTCATCGATCGATTTCTCGGTTTGGATGAAGCGCATCGGCTGATCGAGCAATCCGCCAAGGCAAGCGAGGAAAGGGTTCTTTAAGTTTGAAATCCGGCATAGCGTTTTGGGACTTGAAGTTAGTAAAAAAAAATTACTCTGAGTACTCCGTACTCGCCTGCCAGGTTAAGGGCCGGTCTCGACGGCTAGTTTTTCTAATTGCAAATCATGAGATGGCAGTTGTGTGGCAGACGGCGCGTCAAACCCTTGACCACGTGACCGCGCAACAGATGATAAAAGGTAGATCGGCGTGTAGTGCCAACCAACACCGCATCCACATCTAATTTTTTAGCGGCGTTGGCGATGGCTTCAGCAGCATTGTGGGAGACTGCCCATATGGGAATGGCCTCGACGTTTGTCCCGCGGACCTCCTGCAACGCGGCGCGAAGGGTGCGAATCCCCTCTTCGTTAGGTCTATGCGGGGTGTGGCCGTCGAACAAGCCGGGCCATTCTTCGACGTAGATACAGTAGATGGCGGATTCGCCGCGTCCTCGGGCGCGGCTGATGCCTTCTCGTATCAGGCGGGAACTATCGCCGCGCACGGCCAGAAGCGTCGAGGAAGGATAAAGCGTTTTAAGTTCTACTGCGTCAGGCAGCGTCACGAGCCCCTTTAGCTCCTCATCCACCAGCGCTTCCGACGCCAAATAGGCGCGGGCCTGTAAACGCTGGACCCATGGAATCTTGTGGAGTAGTTCCATAAACCAAGCTCGGCGCACCCCGATGGTCACGAGCATACCCACCCCCGTTAACACGCCGCCGAAAAGTGTCGCCAGCTCTTTTTCCACGAGATTGACACACCATGCGACCAAGACCATGACGGTCGTAAGAACTCCGATCCAAAAAGCGATATCGCGCCGTCCCAGGCGCCAACGGATGATATCCAGGCTGAGAGATGAAAACGTAAATGCGCCGAGCAGCCCAAAAGCGTACATTTCGCCCAGTAGAGCCAGGTGCCCTCGGGTGGCAAGGATAACCCCGATGGGAACAAATGTGGCGATGCAGATGGCAATATGCGGGCTATTGAACCATTCGCTTCGCAAGGCGATGACGCGCGGGAGGAATCCCGAATTCGATAACGCGAGAAATATATGGTAGGCGCCGATAATCGCCGTGTTGGCGGCAAATAGAAGGAGCATCGCAGCACTCAAGACCACGGCCAGCTTCAGGCCAAGGCCACCGGAAATCATCGCGACCTCGGATATGAATCGTTCGCTCTGGGTTGCCTTGAATTCGGCTGAAAGCAAGTTGATGGACAGAACCGTGAGAAGCGGCGAGGTGAGCAACATCGTGATGATAACAGCCAACATGGCCCACCTTGCGGTCCGTCGCAGCGGAAAACGCATGGCTGGGCTTAATTGGCTGATGCTTTCCAAGCCGGAGAAGGCTAACCAGGCCGCGCCGAATCCGACAAGCAGGTGGCGCAGGGACATATCGGCACCGGGCGACATAGTTTCCAGCGCGCGCCACAACTGAGCGACAGAAATTTCGCGGATAGATAGGGCAATGACCCCGAGATTAACGACAAATGCCGTCACGGCCATTGCCAGCGCTACTGTGGCGCTTTCCCGGATGCCGACGATATTCAGGACAGCGAGGGCCAAAAGGCCGCAGCACGCCAGAATTACGATATGGCTGTCGATGAAGCTAAAGACGCTACCAATGTAGTGCAAACCGGCAACGGCTGAAATGGCTGCCGTCAAAAAGTAACTGGTTATAATCAACATGCCGCCCAGGCAACCCCACATGGGCCCGAACGCTTTGGTGGTAATGGTGACGACGCCGCCGCCCTCCGGATTGCGCCATGTGATCTCGATGTACTTCAGCGCTAACGGGATGAAACCGAGGGCTGTGAGCAAAACAAAAAAAGGGGTTTTGTCGCCGACAGTGCCGTAGAGGATGCCGGGGACATAGTAAACCGAGGTGCCGATGTCGCAAAAAACTACAGCCCAGGCTAAAATCCAGGTCAGTTGTCGAATGTCGCGGTTAGGTTGTGTCAAAGCGTGATCTTTTCGAGCCTGCCCGATGATTTTCAGAGGCTCCAGCAAAGGCTCATGACGCGGCTTGCAATCTGGTGATCGATGGACTTATCATATCAGAAATTCGAGTGCCCCTTATGTCTCTAGCTGTACAATACTTTCAAAAGCTCGTCGAGAGTTGTCCTGATATAATAATTTCGGTGGACCGGTATGGAACCATAACCTTTTACAACGACGGCGCCAGACAAAACCTAGGATTTTCGCCCGAAGAAGTTTTGGGCAAGAAGGTTTTGGAGATTTATCCCAGCCTCGAAGAAGCAAAAAAAGTCATGGCGGCGATGCGGGGCATTGAGGGAGACGGCAAAGGCCGGGTGAGTAACTTCGAGACGACTTTCAAAACTAAAAAGGGCGAGACCATTCCGGTGGCGATATCGGCGTCTATAATTTACGATGACCAGGGGCGTGAGACAGGCTCAATCGGGTTTGCCAAAGATATCAGGGAAATCCGGCGGCGCGACCAGTTGGCCACGCTCTGCGAGATCGCAATCGGCATGTCCCATGAGATCAACAACTCTTTGGAGGTGCTCGTCAATCAGGTGGAATTGTTGAAGAGATATGTCGGACGAGTGGCGACGGATGGGGACTACATTGTCGAATCGGAGCGTTTGGAGGGAGCGGCGTCGCAAATCAAAAAGATCCAGGACATCACGGGTCGCATCTGCCAAATGGCCGAGGAAGGAGAATACGGAACCAAAGAATATCTCGGCGGGAAATTAATGGCGGATCTTCATGTGGATAGTGGTGTGAACAATTGCGAACGGCCAAAATCCGATGCGCGCTACCCGCTAAAAGGGCTGAAAATTTTAATCGTGGACGATGACGCCGGGGTGTGCTTATCGCTCAAGGATTTGTTGGAAGAGGAAAAATGCAGGATTGAAACCGCGCCATCGGGTGTGCAGGCAATGGATTATATAGGACGCCAGGAGTTTGATCTGATCCTGAGCGACGTTGTCATGCCCGACCTGGACGGCTACCAGCTTTACCAGAAGGTGAAAGAGAGGAATCCTAATCTTCCGGTGATCCTAATGACAGCCTTTAACTACGATAAGGACCACATTATAAAACGAAGTTGCATGGAGGGTTTGCAGGGAGTGATTTTTAAAAAGCCAGTGAATCCGAGTCTCCTTAAGAAACTGCTCGTGCAACAGTGCCGTCCGGACACGCCGCACACCCTGACTGCTACTTCCTTGCCACCGGGCGGGCAAAACAATTAAAAAAATTAAAAATTTGCTGTGAGTAGGGAAGAGCATTACAATCAAGGGATGGAATTGTTTGCCCAGGATAAGCTGGATGAGGCCGTGGAGGCTTACCGGCGGGCCCTAGAGGAAGATCCGTATTACGCGGATGCGCTGCACGCTCTAGCGATGACCTATGCGCACCAGGAGAAACTCGATGACGCCATTGCTGCGGCAAAAAGGCTCATTGAGGTGGCTCCCGACGATGAACTGGCTTACACCAGCCTGTCAATATTTTACCAGCAAAAAGGGATGATTGCCGAAGCCGAACATGTCGGCGCGCAGGCAAGAACCCTCGGCTGGAAGCGGCAATTAAGAGAGAAAAAACCAGACGATAAAGGTTAGTTCAGTTATTCCCCGATAAACCTCCGGCCATGAGCCGACACAAAAATCGCCGGCCGAAAAATATAGTCTTGCCGATTTTACCTGGATTTTGCCGGCGAAAAATTACCCGGTTTTTAATTTCGCACCCTGGATCTTCACTAAGAAGCCAGGTCTGCCCATGGTCGGATGATGCTTTTTTCACCCGCCTGGCGGGTTCTTGCAGTTTGGGTGAGGAGTGGATAAGAGATTAGGCGTACGTTTGACGGAGCGGCTAAAAACGCAGGGTATCCTGCCCAATCCGTTGGAGAGGGCCAAGACATGATACGCGCCACAGGTCCAGTTGAAAAGTTGGTTAAGTTGTTGGCCGATGAAGCTAGAGTCGAGGAGAAGATACGGGATACGTCGTCGGCGCTTACCCTGGTCAAAAAGCGCGTGTCGGAGGCGTTAGCGCAGCACTATGTCGCGCTGAAAGAGCCCAGATTTCAAATGCCGGAGGATCTCATGAAAGAGGAACATTCTTACGAGAGGTTGCTGCAAGCCCTGCAGGAAATGAAAAACGAGATCGCCAAACAAATACGGCCGGTGGAGGAACAAATCATCCAAGCCAACGTCGACCATTTGCGCCAGAGTTTCAGCCAAGAGGCGCGACGGCTAGGGAAATGTTTGGATGAAATCGACGATAATATATTAGCGTGCCGGCAGTACCTGCAAGACTACGAGCGCATCCGCTCGAGCCTGTATACTCTCAATGAAAAACTGTCACAGCTGGGAGCTGAGTCGCTGCAGGTTCCCGATGGCCTGCCGACCGCCGACTTGGGGGAGATCGTCAGACAAAGGATCGAGCACTTGAGAAGTCAGGGGAAAATCTGACCACTCGCTAGTTGTCCATTTTAATATTAGGTACGGTTCTAATGCGCATTGGAGTTGCGGATCGTGTGTTCTGAAAAGCCTTCTTGTCGAGAGCGTACAATCGCAATTTGCGATGAATCGTTCTGACATCCACACCGCAACTTTTCGCCGTGAGATCTATCCTTCCTTTGCAGGCTTCGAGCTTTCGCCTCAAGTACTCTTTCTCTTTTTCCCGGATCCAATGGACAAGGGGAAGGTCCTCCGGGACGCTGTCCCGAGCCTGCACCCAACTCGGTGTTTCGTCCGATAGGTCGACAGCTTCTATCTCTCGGGATTTTGCCAATACAATGGCTTTTTCAAGCACATTTTGGAGCTCTCGAATGTTCCCAGGCCATTCATATTGAAGAAGTTGATCCATCACGGATTGAGTCAATTTAGTGATTCTCTTTTGTATCGCAATGGGATGGTGATGGAGATAATCCTGCACCAACAGCGAAATGTCGTCCTTGCGCTGGCGCAGAGGGATGAGTCGGATTGGAACGACGTTCAAGCGAAAATAGAAATCGCGTCTCATCTGCCCGTTGGCGACGAGGTCTTTTAACGGGATGTTGCTTGCGGCAATGACGCGCATATTGACATGGGTCCATTGGCTTGAACCCAACCGCTGCACCGTTTGATTTTGCAGAACCAGCAGGAGCTTGGCTTGCATCATTTGCGACATATTTTCTATCTCGTCTAAAAAAAGCGTTCCCCCTTGGGCCAGCTCTATCTTGCCCGGCCTGGTACGATCCGCCCCGGTAAAGGCCCCTCGCTCGTAACCGAAGAGCTCGCTCTCCAGGAGCGTTTCCGGAAAGCCGCCGCAATTAATCGTCACCAGAGGCCCATTACGACGTGCGCTTTGATGGTGAATGGCGCTTGCCACCAATTCTTTCCCCGTACCAGTTTCACCCTCAACGACCACCGAAACATCGGTGTCCGAAACCAGGCGGATGATCTCGAATACACGGTGCATTTCGTCAGTCTTGCTCAGCATACCACCAAATTCGCATTTTTCCTTTATCAATTGCCGCAGGTGGCGAATCTCGGTGACGAGCTGCATTTTATTCAGCAGAACACGAGTCGATTCTTGAAGGGTGGTGGCGCTGAAGGGTTTAGGAATGTAGTCGCTGGCCCCGACCTTGAGAACATCGACGGCCGTCTTGATATCCGGATAGCCCGTTATTGCGATGACCGGCACGTCGGGCCATCTCTCTTGGATACGCTGGGTGAGATCCACACCGCTTATCCCCGGCAGACGAATATCTGCGACAACCAGATCGACGTCTCCATGTTCCAATAATTCCAGGGCCACTTCCGCGGACGCGGCAAAGGTCGAGTTGCAGCCAATATGTTTATATAGGTGGGCTAATTGTTGGCGGATGTTCGGATCGTCATCAACCACCAGGATGTTAGGGATCAATTGGGCCGCCGGCGTAACGTCTAGTGCGATATCCGTGATCTTGGAATTGGGCGTGGAAGAACTCCAGCGCCTAATTCTACCTCTGTTGTTCACTTTGTTCAGTGACGTCACAGCTTCCTCCGATATCGAACATGTTGTCGACCCTTTTCTTGTTGCGATGCGCCGAACTAACTTTCAGAAGAATAGTAATGAGCCCACGTCGTGGAGCCTCCTTGCGGAAAATGATCTGACCTTGGTGACGATGTAGAATTTCTCTAGCGATCGCCATACTCAATCCGACCTGGATGCCGTTGACCTGGAGAAATGGCTGAAAAACGTTGGCTTCATTCACGTCGAGAGGGGCGCCGGTGCTGCTCGCCAACTTGAGCTCGACATATTCTCGCCCCTTCATTGTTTTTAGTCCTGCGTTAATTTCGAGTTCACCGCCTTTTGACAGGAGAGCCTGGCAAAATTCCATTACGCGCTTAAAGGCATTGCGTATTTGCACCGGATCCAAACGCACATGGGGCAACGGTTTGCGGTGCGCGAAACGAACGCGAATCCCTCTATGCTCCAATTCCGTCTCTATACTCTGGATGGCTTCCGCTAACAAAATATCAGGCTCTATGACGGTGAACTGAGGTCGAGAAGGCACGAAATAATCGCGCAATTCTAAAGTCAATTCGCTAACACGCTCTATTCCGCTAGTGATCGCCTGGTTTCCCACTGCCTTGTCTTGATCCAGAGACATGCAATCAACACCCATTCTGATCATATGGAGCCCGTTCCTAATTTCATGGACCAGGGGTCTTATCAAGGACTCGTGGGAGGAGCCGAACGTCTCAGCTTCCTGAGAGCCCGCGTGGCGCGCCTTCAAGTCAGATAGATCCGAAAAACTGCTAATGATCGCTTCCATTCGACCTTCTGAATTTCGCAAAGGCACGGAGTTCTCTCTGAGTCTGATCATTCTTTGTTGGTGGTTTGGTAAAAAATAATAGTCGCAGACGATATTTTTATGTCCGTCCTCAAGTTTTTGCCAAGCGGCTAAAATCGCGTTTCGGTCATCAGGGTGTACCCGTGCGAGCCAATTGGGTGGATGGCCCCAGAGTTCGCGCTCGGTAAAACCAGTTATCTCTCTTGCCACATAGTTAAGAAGACACTTGGACCTCTCTGGATTCCAAATCACGATTGCGACCGGTAATAAATTTAAAACAGGTTTAAACGCTTGCCTGCTATGCTTCAAATCCATAGCCAAACTCCGCCTCTAAGCAGTGCCAATTGGCCCCTCTATCATTGCCCGCATGGCTTTCATAGGACAAGCCCCATAGGGAAGTCAAGAGGTCAGGTATAATATTTTACAGCTTAACTTAATGTTATGTCATATAAACCAAATTGGAACAATCGTCGATATCTAATGTAGTTTATTAGATATAACAATAAGATAAGTTTTAAAATCTAGTTTTTTAACAAAAAGTATTTTTTGCGACTTTTTATCCAAATTCTCATTTTAAAGCCTAAATCGAGCAGCTTTAGAAGTCTTAAGCCATCTATTTCAGTCCCCATCTCATTGGACTCTGGTCAAATGCCATTTTTGTACAGAAATAATGAAAAAATGAAACAATAGTACAGTAATTGACAAATCCACGGACTTTATGAGACACAACCCATCATGACCAATAAATCGGTTTAAGTTTAACAAACGATATTTTATTTATTTGAAGAGATGGGCACGAAAGCATGCAAGTTGATAATACATTCGAAAGATAGATAAAATTCTCCCTTGGCAATAGAAAAAATTTTGAAAAAACGTTTGACCGGGAGAAAATTTCTCGACGGAGTCGGGGTTAAAGGATGTAGGACAGGACCAAAGTCGGGGGATAGGTCAGGGGGGGTAAAGGGATGCGGGAGTCAGATGAGCATCGACAAGGAATCGGGAAAGAGCACTTAATGCAAAATCACCGTGCGTTTACAATCAGTAGAAAAACACGAAGGGGTGCGATGAGCCGCGTGTGACTCGCTTCATTCGCTAGTCGTTTTTGCTTTTTCGGCTATCGGATCCTGCTGCTGACAGAAGTTTCTCACGCCGGTTTTATAGATGATCACGGCTATCGTCGCGCAAAGTGGATCCAATTGGCGCGGCATTCTCAAAGTCGCACCTACGATCAATATTATGATCTCTAAGATTGAACGACTCATCTGATCGGACAGCTGAATGATGTCGCAATGGCACAGGGCCTTTCGCAAATCTTTGGAAACTCTTGCAAGGTGGCATAGTCCTTGTTGTCGGAGTGTCTCGAGGATGGCGCTTAGTCCTTTTGCCCACTCGGTTAGGGCAGGCTCTGCGGGGAAGGCGGTAGAAAAAGATTTTGCCATGGACGCGTTCCTACCCGCTAAGAGGAAACTAACGATACCCGCCGTTTGAGAGAGTCGATCGTAAGCCAGCAATTGCGCTCCGAGAGTCGTGTATAATTCATCGAGACCCATTTGTAAAAGTTTCATGGCCTCATCGGCCAAAAGCTCGGTATCAACTTCTTCGGACCCTGGGGAAAAGTTATCTCTTATTATCATGGATCACCACCTATGCCGTTTTGTGGGATAGCCGAGAAAATTTTCCGAGGTAATACTGAAGTCGTTGCGTTGCCTGCCGTCGTCAGGAGGCGACTGCTTTTTTCTCACGTCGGAAGATACAGCACTCTGCTTGATGATCCGTTTTTCTCGCGCGGGACCACCAACAAAGAAAGCGACCAACCAAAAAACACGATTGGTTAAACCCCTAACTTACGTCTATAAACTAACCACATTTGGGCTCGGGAAATTCTTAAGGGCATTGCGGCAGTCTACGATTAGGGCACTATGGGCCGCGACCATGTCGAATTTGAAAGTCGAATGATCGGTCAAGATCACAGTGCAGTCCATGAATTTCAGTGTATCCGGCGTTAGCTTCACGGATTCGATGACTCGTCCGTTCAGTTCCAATGACGGCACATAGGGGTCTGCATAATAGATGTGCGCTCCCTTTTCTTCGAGGCCGCGCAGCACTTCGATGGACGGCGACTCTCGAATGTCGCTGGCATCCCGTTTATAACTTACGCCCAAGCCAATAATGTGCGACCCTTTGAGGCTTTTCTGCCTTTCATTTAATGCGTCCGCAACCCGACTCACCGTAAAACGCGGCATATGGCTATTGATCATTCCTGCCAGCTCAATGAGCTGGGGATCAAACCCATTCATTTTCGATTTCCAAGTGAGGTAGTAGGGGTCTACGGGAATACAATGGCCGCCCAACCCAGGACCAGGATAAAAAGGCATATAACCAAAAGGCTTGGTCTTGGCGGCGTCAATCACTTCCCAGACGCTGATGCCAAACTTGTGGCACATGAGCGCCATTTCATTGGCCAGGGCGATGTTGACACTGCGGAAGGTGTTTTCCAGCAGCTTGACCATTTCGGCGGTCTCCGTTGTGGTTACCGGAACAATTTTGTCGATAAATTGTCCGTAGAGAAGCGCGGAAAGCTCGGCGCAACGCGGGGTAATACCGCCAATCACTTTGGGAATGTTTCGCGTGGTATAGTTTCTGTTTCCCGGATCGATTCTCTCGGGAGAAAAGGCAAGGAAAAAATCTTTTCCTACCTCGAGGCCCGATTTCTCCAATATCGGCAGCACGACTTCGCGGGTTGTGCCGGGATAAGTCGTGCTCTCAAGGATCAGCAGATGGCCCGGCTTGAGATGGTTGTTGATCGCTTCGGAGGCTGCCACAATGTAGGAGAGGTCCGGATCTTTAGTCTTTCTTAGCGGTGTGGGCACGCAGATACTAATGGCATCCAGCTTCCCGATCGATGCGAACGACTGAGTTGATCTTAGTGTTCGCCGCAAAACCAGAGATTGGACAATTTCGCTGGACAGGTCGGGAATATATGAAACGCCTGAGTTTATGGAATCGACCTTGACTCGATCCATATCTATTCCGGTTACGTGGAATCCCGCTTGAGCCATTTCCACAGCCAAAGGTAGTCCAACGTAGCCAAGACCAATGACTCCAAGTCGAGCCGTGCGGTTGCGGATCTTCTTTTCCAAGTTTGGCCCCATTGATTGAAGACGTTGCTTTGGTGCGACAAGTTCAACAAGTTGCATTTTCATCCTCCGCTTTTTTTCGCTCTAGAATGTTTTGTCAAGCGTAATAGCAACGTTAAATATCGAGTCACGTGTAATGCTTCGGTTTGAGTTTTCCAGTTTAATGTTAGCTTTGGCCTTCGGACCGCAGCCTCAAGTACTTTAAACTTCCGTCGATAACACAGATGTCTAAATTGATCCCGATTGTTTCCAAAAAATAGCTCCCAAGTTCTGTCAAAAAAACCGAAAACGCTTCCGAGATTCATCGTTTGTTGCCAAAACTCCGGATCCGACAAATTTGTTCACAAGGAACAAAATTAAAAATCTGACAGCCCTTTAGCTCCACATGGTTTGCGTGAGGATTGTCTTAGTTATCATCAATTGAGTAGCTAACGACATAGTTGGCGCGAGAAGTTCACACTAAAAACGGTTGGCATCCTCCTTGCCCCCGTTCCAACTCCATAAACTAATTGACTGAGATCCCTTTCCGATAAAGGCAAACCAATCGTGAGATTGGGACGCAAAGCCGCGGGTCACGCAGACCCTGATAGCCGCGTTACCGAAGAGGGATTCTAAATCTCCGTTGGCAATGGGTCTCAGGCAAAGGAGTGAAGTACCATGCCTAAAGGCTCGTCCTGCTCGGCGGGGATATCAGAGTGCCGCCGTTTTTTTCATGTATCTTACGTTTTAAGTTCTTTTTTACTCGCGATTCTACTAGCACTGCCCACTTTCGCGTCGCTAGTCAGAGCCAGCGGGCCACTGCAAATCAATCAAAACAATCCGCGGTTTTTTATCGATTCCAGTGGCAGGGCGGTTCTACTTACCGGCGCTTATCTGAAATACTCGCTCGGCGAGCCAACCGATACGGATTCAATCGACTTTTTGGACCATTTAGATTTTATCCAACGATATAACCATAATTTCCTGCGCTCGTGGAGTTGGGAGACAGCCGCCGGCACCCATGATGGAAATACAAGGATCGGATCTGATGCTTTTCCTTACGAACGGACAGGTCCCGGGACTGCCGTGGACGGCGCTCCGAAATTTGATCTCAGCCGATTCAACCAGGCGTATTTTGACCGATTGCGATCACGGGTAATCGAGGCCGGAGAGAGGGGCATTTACGTCTCTATCATGCTGTTTAGAGATTTCGAAAGCCAAAGAAAATCGACCAGGGTAAATCCCTGGTTCGCCCATCCCTTTCTCATTCATAATAACATTAATGGGATTAACGGGGACCCGAACCAAGATGGGCGGACCGAGGAAATTTATTCTTTATCTAGTCCATCGATCAACGTTTTGCAGCAGGGATTCGCTCGAAAGGTGGTCGATACGCTAAACGACTTGGACAATGTCCTATACGAAATCATGGGAGATGGAGCGCCGGAGAGTAAAGAGTGGCAGTATTACATGCTTAATTACCTCAAGCGTTACCAAAGCACTAAGGCCAAACAACACCCGGTGGGCATGAGTTATCTGCATCGAGGAAACACGGATGACCTCTTAGGAAGTCCCGCTGATTGGATACTACTTCCTGGGGGGGAGACGGAGCCTCCAGTCGCTGCGTGGAACAAGGTAGTACTATGGGATTTAGATCCAAGGTTACTTTCGAGCGGCACTTCGCATCAGCTCGTTTGGCAGAGTTTCACGAGAGGCCTTAATCCGATCTATTTCGAATCCGATCCACTGAAATCCAAAATTAGCGATCTGGTCCGTTCCTCCATGGGCTACGCGGTTTATTATTCTCAGTTTATCGACCTTGCGTCCATGTCGCCTAACAGACAACTATGTTCAAGCGGATATTGCCTGGTCAACCCGCAGCGGGAATACCTCGTATATCTACCCGCCGGCGGACGGGTAAAAGTAAACTTGTCAGGGGCGGGTGGACAGTTTGCAACCAGTTGGTTTAATCCCAGATCCGGGGAAACGAGTAGCGGAGCTACTGTCAAAGGGGGCGGCCAAATTGAATTCAGATCTCCTTTTAGAGAAGAGGCAGTACTCCATATTCAAGCAATAGAAGAACTGGTGAGCGAAAGCGGCGGCGGATCGGGCCCGTTCTCCCTGTCCAATTCAGGGCCGGTTACGCTGACTAAAGGATCAACCATCACGACGACGATCGGCGCCAATCTAAATTCCTCGAGAATATCTTTTGTGAGCTTTTCGTTGTCCGGACTGCCGCGGGGAGTCTCTGCTTCCTTCACGCCAAAGTTATGCAAACCAAGCTGTTCGACAGTCCTTACCCTAAGCGCTTCGAGTACGACGGCGATTGGAACCTACACGGTAACGGTAACGGGTAAAGATCTCAAAAACCAGGCGACCACCAGTTTTCCCTTGTCGATCACCTCTTCGTCGGAACCTACAACCATAGAGACGCCAACAATTAGCCCCAATGGTGGCACTTTTAAGAGCACTGTTACAGTCGATTTGAAGAGCGCGACCTCTGGGGCGTCGATTCATTATACGACCAACGGCGCCGAGCCTACGGATCTATCGAGCAAGTACATTGCGCCGTTCCCTCTGACCGCCACCGCTCTGGTCAAAGCCAGGGCATTCAAGAGCGGCTCGACCCCAAGCTCCGTAGCAAGTTCATGGTTTACGATAGAACAGCCGTTTGACTTCTCATTGAGCAACTCGGGAGACAAGTCTGTCATGGCCGGCTCGTCTACGACCAACACGATCAGCGCCAATCTGACATCGGGGAGCACTCAATCGGTTAGCTTCTCGGTATCGGGGCTACCCTCTGGAGCCACGGCATCTTTCTCATCGACAAGCTGCAGCCCTGGCTGTTCATCAACCTTGACCATCAACACCAGCGGCTCCACGCCTGCAGGAAACTCCACCATCGTGGTA
>Ga0187893_10000526_pt1 | contig 98759 bp, 84 predicted proteins | sample MA1701074metaG_FD_139574 | JGI IMG/M metagenome (GOLD analysis project Ga0187893, IMG submission 139574) | White microbial mat communities from a basaltic lava cave in the Kipuka Kanohina Cave System on the Island of Hawaii, USA - MA170107-4 metaG ...
GGACTTCCAGCTGCGACAACGATTCCGGCATGGGGGCTCCTTTCTGATAGTCTATATACTATCAGAATACCTCCATCCTTTCACATTTCGCAACTATTTACCTACATTCTTGTCGCACACCCGAGGAGAAATGGTCTTGCAGAAGTAGCTTTGGCACTAAGGCGCCTCTCAGATGAAGAGAAACGCCCGCTTGACTGGCCAACCCTTCGTCAAGGGCGATGCTCCTTCTGTAGAGCGAACACTTCAACCGCGACGCCCGGAGACATCACCACGTGATCTGGGTCACGCCCTGGTCGTTTGAACCCATCAAGATCAAACGCGGCATCGTCCCATTCGGTGACTCGAGCGTGCACCAAAGGATAGGGTTGATGGTGGACTCGTCCGCTCCAGAGCCGCGCTTGACCCGCTGACCGCGCAAACAAAACATAGCGTTCGATGAGAAAGAATTCCAGCGTTCCTGGAATTGCCCGCTGGATGTCGCCGTTGGGGTGATATTGGAAGCAGGAACTCAAGTTGTCTGGCGCGCCGCGGCGGTGTGAGAGATAGCGGATCTCTGCAGTTGTTTCGTTCTTATCCGCTCTCATTTTGCTGTCGAAGTAGGGGAGGCAAAAGAACCGTCGCGCCGCTCGAACTGCGAGCGGCTGGTTTGCGTCCAGCGAGTAGAACCAGACGCCGGGCACGCCCTGCTCGTTGTAGACATAGGTTCGAACATTCAATTCCAGGAAATCGGAAATGCCTGGCAGTCGAGGGCAAAAGGTGGGCCGCACATCACGCATGAAGAAAGGGACAATGCCGATGTAGGCTTTGCCTTCAAAGGTATCGACGGTCAAGCCGCGCGGCAACGTGCTCTGGATTGTAGGAGGGGAGTAGCTCCAGTGAAGGAACAGCAGATCTTCCCACCGTTGGTACATTAGAGGCTTGCGATCCGTGGGTCGGGTTCGCGCGGCCAAGCGGTCTGTTTCGCTGGGAGACTTCGAGGGGTGCATGCCGGAAGGTTGACAATGAGAATAGCTTTGGCCCGTTGTCTAGTCACAACGGATGAAAAGTTCGGAGTTCAGCCTTCAGGCTGGCTCCTTCCGGCAAGCTGAAGCTTTGAACTCGAAACTACTTCCCGATGAAATGGCTACCAGCTACTGTGTTGAAGCCGGCCGCTGGACAGGGCTCTCGACGTCGAGTACCAAGGTCCAGCGATTTCCCTTGCGCTTCCAGATATGAACATAGTTGCTGACCACGCCGGCGGCGTCTGCCGAGTCAGTTGCGGTGGCTTGTGAGGTGCCATACGTATAGCCAAGATCAGCGGCGCTGGAGATGCCAGCCTTGTCAGGTCGCAGAGTGGGCCTGCCGGCACTTTGCGAAAGAATCGCAAAGATTTCTCGCTTGCCAGCCACAGGAAATGTTTTCGCCCGATAGAGTCTGGCGTCGTCAGCCAGATAACGGAGATAAGCTTGGGCCGGTCCCTTCTCGGAAACCGAATTGGCAAGTTCACGATCGAAAGCGAGCAGTTCCGATCGCTCTTCATCGATCCGAATGCCGCGGCGTACCTTCTCAGAACCGGCGTTCAAGGTTGACGCTTGGAGGGTTTTAGAAGTCCCGCCGTGCACGGCATGACTGATTCCCAGATCGACCATGACCTTCCAGGTACCATCGGTTTGGCGCTTCCAGACCGAGACGAAATGTCCATAGGCCGTTGGTTTGTCCTTTGAACTGCTCGGCCGAATTTCCCACGGACCGGTCGTATAGCCAAGGTCACCCGAGTGCGCCACATCAGCAAAGGCAGGTTCCCAAGTGAGGAGCGTAGGCGGCGCTGGATGCTCTTGAATCCATTTCTTGCCTGCTACTGGACCAGGCCGAAAGAGAATGGAATCCTCTGCCAGGTACTCCAGGAAAGCGGCACGCGTTCCTTTGGCAAGAGATGCTGCCGCAAACGCACGCTCGGCTTCGACTAGGGACGTCCAGTTCGGATTGTCTTGACTGCGTGTTGCGAGCGGACAGACAAACAGCCATAGCAGAATCAGTGCAAGGAATGGCAAGGAACCCTCCACCGTGATCAGTTTAGTGACGGCGCCATGTTAGCATACGGTCGTCGCCAAATGAGGTGGCAAGCGCAACATCCTTGGCTCTGACCTGTGCGATGCCTGAGCTTCCTGACATCGTCATCTATATCGAACAGCTTCAAGCCCGTGTGCTCCATGAGCCGGTTCAGAGCATTCGCCTGCTCAAACCATTTCTTCTTCGCTCAGTGACTCCGCCTTTGCAAGAAGTGGTGGGAAAGAACGTCGTGGCGATCCTCCGATTGGGCAAGCGGATCGTCCTTGGGCTTGAGGGCGATTTGTTTTTAGTGGTCCACCTAATGATCGCCGGGCGGTTACATTGGCTCCCGGGAGCAGCCGTCAAAACAGGGCGCAACTGTCTGGCAGTTTTTTCTTTTCAATCCGGTAACCTGTTACTCACCGAGGCGGGCTCCAAGAAACGAGCCTCATTGCACTTCGTTCGGGGAGAAGCCGAGCTTCATAGGCTTGACCGCGGTGGAGTGGAGGTGCTCGACTGCGACCTGCCTGGTTTTCGTGCGGCGCTCATTCGTGAAAACCATACGCTGAAACGTGCTTTGACCGATCCGCGCTTGTTCAGCGGGATTGGAAATGCTTACTCGGATGAAATACTGCACCGCGCAGGTTTGTCTCCCGTTGCCTTAACCCAACGTTTGCCCGAGGAAGCCGTGGAGCGCCTCTTTGGTGCCTCGCAAGCCATTTTGCGTGAATGGGTGGAGCGGCTGCGGAAAGAAACCGGAAACGCATTCCCCGAAAAAGTCACCGCGTTTCGTTCGGGAATGGCGGTGCATGGACGCTTTCAGAAACCGTGCCCGGTTTGCGAGACGGCAGTTCAGCGCATCGCGCATGGTGAAAACGAAGCGAACTATTGCCCTCACTGCCAGACTGGGGGCAAGCTATTGGCCGACCGGGCGCTCTCGCGCCTGCTGAAAACGGACTGGCCACGCACCCTTGAAGAGATGGAGAATCGCAAGGCGACAGCCAGAAGCCACAAGGCAGGTTTAGATGAAGGGGGTAGGGAGAGCTTGTGAAGAGCTGGCAGAAGCACATTTTGAGCTGCCCAGGATCGGAAAAAACTGAGCCCAAAGACGGGGGAGCTTTTGCCTTGACTTCATTCTGGCGAATACCAAAAATGATTGCTCTCACCAAACGCTTCGTATCAACAAATCTGGCTTTGAGAGATTGTTGAACGGCGACTGGGACTCCACGGTCTTACTTCCATGTCACGTTTGGCTGGCAGACATTTCCCAGGAACACCCTGAAGAGACACAATTCAGAATTCCACTTTACGCGAGGTTGATCTATGCACCGCAGATCGCACAAGAACGATTCGGCCAAGCTTGACCGCAGGGAATTCACGAAACTGGCTCTCGTCAGTTCGTTGGCGGCTGGGGCTTCTCCGGCTTCCTCGTACGCCGCGAAGCGGCAGCTGGAACCGCTGTCTCCAGGCATCAAGCTCTCACTTCAGGTGCCGACCGATCCCAGCGACGAAGACTCGCAGTTTGCGCAGCAACTGGGTGTTGAGTACATCAACATTCCCAGCGGAGGGGACCAGTCAACCGCGGAAAATTTCACTCGATGGAAACAGCGGGCAGAAGCCAAAGGGTTGAAGGTTTGGAATATCGGCAACAGCAATGTTCACAACATGCCTGAGGTCACTCTGAATCTAACCGGACGTGACCAGAAAATTGAAGAATACAAACAGTATCTGCGCAATCTGGCCAAGGCCGGTATTTTCTATACCACATATGCGCACATGGGGAACGGCATCTGGAGTTCTGAACGGGAGACGACGCGCGGCAATGCTCCGGCTCGCGCTTTCAACCTGGCCACGGCAAAGGGTTACTGGGCAGGGAAGGTGTTTGAAGGGCCTCTCACGCACGGTCGTAAGTACACCAAGGAAGAGCTTTGGGAGAACTATACCCACTTCATCAACCAGGTTGTGCCCGTGGCCGAGGAGCTGGGCATCCGCATCGGCATTCACCCAGACGACCCGCCGGTGCCTGAGCTGGGCGGAGTGCCGCGGTGCATCTTTGGAAACTTCGACGGCTACGTCCGCGCCCTAGAAATTGCCAACAGCCCCAACATCGGGGTCTGCCTTTGCTGCGGAACTTGGATGGAGGGTGGCAAGGGGATGGGCAAGGATTGCTTCGAAGCGGCACGCGCTTTCGCCAAGATGGGCAAACTGTGGAAGATCCATTTTCGCAATGTCACGGCCCCAATCCCGCACTTTGTCGAGACGTTCGTCGATAATGGCTACACTGACATGTGGAAGTTGATTCGAACGCTCAAGGAAGTGGATTTCCGAGGTAACTTGATTGCAGACCACGTCCCCGGAATGGTGGGAGGAAACCGCGTCGGCTGGGCGTATAGCATCGGCTACATCAAGGCGATGATTGCAGCTGGCAAGGGATAGGGTAGATTATTGAGTCCTAGTTGTAGTCGCGAGTCAGTGAATTGTTGCCAGACCTTCGGAAAGTGTACAGGCTGATTTGAAGGCGGAAGAAGAGTGCTTTAGGAGCTCGATATGAGAACGCTGAATCTACCAGGGAATCTAGGATGGAGGATGAGGGATGGAGTCGTTTCCTTCTTGGGTCCCTGGATGATCGCGTCGCTCTGGGGAGACCAAAAGGAGGTTCAAGCCGAGCAGAACGGAAAAATGTCGTTCCTGGAACACCTCGACGAGCTTCGGCGTCGATTGATCGTCTCGCTCATTGCTCTGACCGTCGCTTTTTTCGTCTGCTGGGCTTTTCGCGAGAGGATCTACGACTTTCTGACGGTTCCCATCACACAGTTCACAGGAGGAGAGAAGCTCAAGTATGTCACTCCAACTGAACCTTTTAGCATTTACATGCAAATCTCATTGTTAGCGGGAGTTTTTGTGGCATCGCCGGTCATCCTCTGGCAGGTATGGCTGTTCATCTCACCGGGATTGTACCGACGTGAAAAGAGATTTGCCCTCCCGTTCTTGGCAGCGACGACCGTGCTCTTTCTACTTGGTGGAGTTTTTGCCTATAAGGTTGCTCTTCCGTTAACTTTGCATTTTCTCCAAACTTTTGGCGATCGCCTCCAGTCGAATGTGACTGCTACGGCATATCTTGATTTCGCAGTCACGATGATTCTAAGTTGCGCAGCGCTCTTTGAGATTCCGGTCTTGATTTTCTTCCTGACGATATTGGGAGTCGTTACGGCGCGTCTTCTTGTTCGAAACCTGCGCTATGCGATCCTCGTGATCTTTATCGTTGCCGCAGTGATCACGCCGAGCCCGGACATTCAGACGATGATGGTCTTTGCTGTTCCCATGCTGGCGCTTTATTTGGTGGGTATCCTGATCGCTTGGATATTCCGAAGCAAGCCTCTAACCCAATAAGCAACAATTCCCATAGGCGCGATCTCTCCGGCTTCCACACCGCTATTGATCGGGACAAGAAAGGCCCTTAGCCAGGAACACGCGACGCTGGCTGCCACCCTTCTATAAATCTTGTCAATTATGTCGTCTTCGTCCGCGATCCTTGCCCACCGCAGCCTCGAAGGTGGTCGGCAGTCAAGGCAACGACATTCCGAGGAGTGCCATTTCATGAAGCAGAGTCTCGCGAAGACCTTCCTCGAGCGGACGCACTTGAAAGCCCAATTCGCGGCGTGCCTTGCCGTTATCTCCCAGATAGGTTGAGCCGGCGGACACACGCAACCCTTCTGCGGTGTAGGCTGGCGGTAGGGGAACCAAGAGGCCTGCCATACGCACGAACGCTGCCAGTGCTTTCATCAAAGCAGGCGCGGCGCGGAATCGAGGGGTTTGAATACCAGTTATGGTTTGGGCGAGATCCAGTGCTTCTTCCAAAGTGTGTGCGGATCCGGCAATGATGTAGCTCTCGCCGGGTTTCCCGTTGTCCATGGCCAGAATGTGCCCCCGAGCCGTGTCCTCCACGTGAGCCCAATTGAAAGCCGTTTTTCTGGGCACCAAGGGAAGCCTTCGCTTCAGATACTGCACCATGGTGTTCCGCACCGGGCTCGTGTCTCCGGGACCATACACCAGACCAGGTTGGACAATGACCAGGGGCAAGCCCTGCTGCATCATCGGCAAAGCCACCTCATAGTGCGCTTCCCACTTGGTTCGATCGTAGACGCTCAACCAGGGGCCATTGTGACGGTAACTCTCATCCACCAATTGGCCTTTGGTATCAGAAAAGACGGCCAGGGTGCTGGTGTAGACTCCTTTGAGAATCCTGAGCTCCCGCATTAACTCCAGAACATTGCGCGTGCCTTGGACATTGATCGCTCGCGCCTCGCCCAGTGTGCCTTCGCCGATCTTATACCAGGCGGCAATATGAAACACTCCGTCCACTGCAGTCATGGGGCGGCGCATGCTTTCCTTGTCTGTGATGTCACCCTTGTGGAGAGCTGCACCCAGCGCCGCAACATTTGCTGCCTTGGCCGGATCGCGAACTAGTGCAACCACTTTGTGACCGGCTGCCGCCAACTGCTGGGCCACATGACCTCCAATGAACCCAGTGACCCCCGTCAGGAAATACCTCATCTCTACACTCCTTTCCCAATTGCGAGGAGAGTAGCAAGAGAATCTGCTGTCGAGCAAGGAACGTCCTTCGATCCTTGGTCTTGTTAAAGGGCACGCCCGACCCCCGGGCGAGGGCAGGATGAGCTGCCAAATGGCTTGGGCGCGGGATTTTGAGGTTGTGGGAAAGTGCTGCTGATGTTCAGAAACTTTGAACCGAAGACTCAGAGGGGTCTGCTTCTTCAGTGAGTTGGTGGAAGGCTGTCACCCCGAAGTGTTCGCGCAGCAGCACATCGACCAGCCCGAGGTTCGAGCGAGCCTCCTTCAACTGGTCACGAATGCCTGGTGGTGTGCCGCCGCCTTCGATCAGTGTGCGCAGCAGATCGGCCACCTTGTCGAGAGACGGGAGGATTTCTTCGCTCATCTGGCGCAGAGCGCCTCGCGTCTGGCCAGTCAGGATTCCTGACAACCCAACGGCCTTGCGCTCAACGCGGAATCCGAATGGCCCGATGTAAAACTCCCGTAGTTCCTTGGCGTGCTCACTGCCGCGGTGTTTGTGAACACCCACAAAGCGGCGCAGCTCGCCCTCGCTTTCTGCCATCGAGAGCTGAATGACACACTCCGCGAGGTCGGTGTAGTCATGGTGGCTGCCGCCCGCATCGCCTCCCATCTGGTGAGTCTGGTCCGTTAATAAAGCGGTGATCCCAGCGGATTCGAAGATGCTGCGCAACAATAACAGAGTATCCCGGACGCTTTGCTTGTCACGCGATGCATTCCACAGGTCGCTGGTACTCTCAAACACAACTCTCACTGGAGCCCGCTTGCGAGTGTGCTGCAGCATCTCATCGATCATTTGCTCGATGCATAGACCGGTGGCATGGTAGTGCTGGATATTCAGCAACCCCGAGCGATGCGCGTCTCGCCAAAACATTCCAAGGGACTCTGCCTGACAAAGAATCTGTTCTGGCGAGCTTTTCAGACTAACCAGCAGCACCGGCTCACCGGCTTTCAGTCCCGTATCCAAAAAGTGATAGCCAATGACAGACTTTCCCGTTCCGGAATAGCCTGAAGCCAGGTTCATCGAAGCCTTCAAGAATCCGCCATTCAGCATCGCATCGAGTCCGCTGATGCCACTGGCGACTCGCGCGGCTGGTGTTATTTGCGGTAAGGCACAAACAGGCGGTAAGTTGGCGGGCGAGAGACGTGGATAGACGGCGAGCCCGGACGGACCCAGGCGGAATGGATGCCTACCCGAGATGTGCGGTTGACCTCGCGTCTTGCGAAGTTCGAGGAACCGAACGTTTTCCCCACTGGATACTGGAGCGTTGTAGACTCGCATCGAGGCGTCCACGAGGTACTCCTCAAACGCGATGGTTTCGTCATCCTGTCGTTCGAGTTCCTTTACCAGAATGGCGTTGATGCCTCGCAGTTTGAGGTTGTTCAGGATCTTCAGCAAGAGTTCGCGCAGTTCCACATCCGACGCGGATACACGTTTGAAGTGGGTAATGCTGTCGATGACGAGCCGGCGCGCCCCAAGATCACGAATGACCTTCTCGATCAGGTCGTTCTTACCCGTAAAGCCCTCGAGAATGCGCTGTGGCGTTGTCCAGATGACTCGTAATTTGCCGGCATCCTCCATGAGGCGCAAATCGACTCCGTAGCTCATGGCTTCCGCATAGACTTGCTTGGGGAATTCTTCAAAGGTGATGAGCAACCCTGGTTCCTTATATCGGATGACCCCTTCGTGCAGGATGCGGACGCCAAATGTGCTTTTGCCGCTACCGGGAGGCCCTTCAATGAGGAGGCTATTGCCGCGCAGGAGGCCGCCTTCCAACAAATGATCCAGCCCGGGAATGCCGGTCGGCATGCGTTCGAGAGTGTCGTTCACTGGACCTCTCCTCCGCAGTAAGGACAATCGTTGCAACTGGCCTCGACAGGCGCCAGACAGCGCCGGCAGTGCCGCCTCTTCCATTCTCGATCCACTTCCTTGCCGCAAATGGGGCAAGCCTCCCAGCTGGCTTCCACAGGGTTACCGCAACCACCGCATTTCTCCTTCAACACATGCTGACAGAACGGACAGATCGTGAACTCCAGGTTCACCACGCGCTGGCAACTGGTGCAGAGCTGTTCTTTGCCTTCCTCGGCGAGAACGGCGCGCTGAATTTCAGGCACCGTGGTCCGCCCTTCGAGGACAGCGCGCTTGGCAAAGTCGGCCATAAGCAGCATCCCTCTGCGCTGTGCGAAATGGCGGATGGTGTAGGGTGAGGCACGGTCAAGAATCAGACGATGCATCTCGTCGTCAATCCGCAGGTATTCATAGATGGCCATTCGGCCTTTGTAGCCTGATTGGCTGCAGTGTTCGCAGCCGGCACCGCGTTGAAGTTCCTTGACGTTCGGATACCCCAACACAGCCCGCTCTGTCTCGCTGATGGGAAAGGCCTGGGTACACTTTTCACAGACACGGCGGACAAGTCGCTGCGCCAGAACCCCGCGGAGCGTCGCCGTGATCAGATAGGGCGGCGTGCCCATGTCGACCAGACGTGTAATGGCTTGCGCGGTGTCGTTGGTATGCAGAGTGCTCAAGACCTTATGTCCGGTGAGCGCGGCGCGGCAAGCAATGGCGACTGTTTCGAGGTCTCGCATTTCGCCGACCAGGATAACGTCAGGGTCCTGGCGCAAGATTGAGCGCAGGCCGGCCGCGAAAGTAAGGCCGATGCCGTCGTGAATCCCAACCTGAGTGATCTTCTCGAGGCTGTATTCGATAGGGTCTTCCAGAGTGATGACATTTACGCTTTCCCGGTCGATGTTGTTCAGCGTGGCGTACAGCGTGGTGGTTTTTCCGCTTCCCGTGGGCCCTGTGACCAGGTAGAAGCCTTGCGGGTTGTCAATCATCTCCTGGTAAAGCTTGCGAATGGCGGCAGGCATTTTCAGGTTATCCAAATTGAGCAGGTTCACGTTCTTGGATAACAGGCGAATAACAATCTTTTCCCCGAACTGAGCTGGCAGGCACGAGATGCGAAGATCGAAAATGTCTGGTCCGCATTTCAGCGTATGGCGCCCGTCCTGCGGAAGACGCCGGTCCGCGACGTCCATCTCTCCCAAAACCTTGATGCGCGACGTCACGCCGGAAACCGATTCCTTGGCCAACCGTGCCACGGTGTGGAGGATGCCATCCATGCGAAAACGGACGGCCAAGTCATTCTGTCCGGGCTGGATATGGATGTCAGAAGCCTCCCAGCGGGCAGCGGCATCAATGATCGCATCAACTACTGCCACTGGCTGCTGTCCTTTGAGGTCCAGCATCCGGATGGATGCGGTGCCAACGCTCACTCGAGTTTTGCGAACCTGATCCGAGGCGTTTGGGTCTTTGGCCGAACCGGAGACCAGCTCACTTTGGTAACGGGCGTAGTGATCGTCGATGATTTTCTTGAGCTCGTGCCGCAGTCCCACGAGACGGAGCAATTGGCGGCGCGAGGCTCCCCGAACGGCTTCACAGGCTTTTTGGTCGTCGGGATCAGCCAGCGCAACTTTCAGATTAATGCCGTCGGATTCCACGGGAAGCAGCAGGTGACGCTTTGCCAGTTGTTGAGGAACCAAACCCAATGTGTTCGGTTTGAACTCGAAGTTGTCCAGATCAATAGACGGGCAAAAGTAGTAGTTCTCCAGCAGTTCAAGTAGTTGTACACGGGAGAAGACCTTCTCTCGAATGAGTACCTGCTCCAAGAAGCTTCCTTCGGCAGCAGCTAGCCGGAGCCACTGTTCTGTTTCGACTGCCGGGAGCAACTGGCGATCCGAGAGTATGTGTGCCAGACCATCAACGCTCATCGTTCTATTTATCCTTCAGGACCCGGATGGCGCCTTCGAGCGAATCCTCAATGGGTGCCAGCTGATGAATCGCTGTGATCTTCAGGATTCTGGCGACAATCGGAGTCGGTGCGGCCAGAGCACACCGCTTTCCTGCCGACTTGTGTCCTCGAATTACTAGAACCAGAGCCGCCAATCCTGCACTGTCCATAAAGTCGACTTTAGCCAGGTTGAGAATGAGATCGCTCTTGCGCGCCTCAATCTCTGGGGACTCCAGGAAGTCTTTTCCCGCCGGCGAGTCCAGGCTCCCCGACAAATGGGCAACAGCCACGCCGTCACGTGTCTCAGATGTAATCGTCATAGATGACTGCTCCTTCAAAAAACTTAGGGAACCGCGCAAGCGGCAATCTTAGGTTTGCAGAATCTCCAAGGCCAGCAAGGAGACATCGTCCCTGAACCCGGTTTCGCCGCACCAGTCTGCAAGCTGCTGCTCAATGAAGGCCACGCCTTCGTTAAGCGGAGCGCTTGCGGACGATTCAATAGCCTCCAGGAAGCGTGCCTCGCCGAACTGCTCGCCGGCCGGGTTACAGGCTTCTGGCACACCATCTGAGTAGAGATAAAGCCGGTCGCTGACCTTCAAGGTTTGCCGCCATTCCGAGTAGTTTGTGCTGTCGACAAAGCCGATCGGCAAACCACTACCTTCCAGTACAGTAGCTTTGCCCCCCGCGCCGTTGAGGAGCACCGGACCAGGATGCCCGGCCTGAACGTAGGTGAATTCGCGGGTTGTGAGATCGAGTACCCCGTATAGCAGAGTGAAGTATTGCCCGCTGGCCAAATCCATCGGAAACTGGCGGTTGAGTTGTCGGCCAACTTCACAAGGAGGAACAATGCGATAGCCTTTGCTGTGATCAGCGCACGGTTCTTTGAGAAGATGGGACTGAAACATGAGCGGCGTGAGCAATCGGCTTAGCGTGACCGCCAGCAAAGCTGCCGGGACGCCATGGTTGCTCACATCAAGGACATAGAGTGCCAGGTGAGTTTCATCCAATCTCAGGATGTTCAGAATGTCTCCTGCCAATTCGTCGCAAGGCCTAAACGCCCACGCCAAATCAAGTCCACTGAGTTCTGGAAGACGTTGTGGGAGCAGCGATTTCTGGATCTGGGCCGCCGCCTTCAAATCTCGTTGCATGCGGTCATTGGCCGCTTCCAGTTGCCGGTTGCGACTGGCCAAAGTACGCTCGAGGCTGAGAATGCGCTCTCCTGCACGTAACCGGGCATGGAGCTCGCCGGCGTCAAAAGGCTTGGTCACGAAGTCGTCAGCTCCCGCCTCCATGCCCTCGACAATGTCCTCTTTTTGAGATCGTGCCGTCAGAAGAATGGTGTAGACGTAGCCGTTCTGCCCGTGATCTCGAATGCGACGGACCAGTTCCAGGCCATCCAGCCCAGGCATCATCCAGTCGCTGATCACAACCGGAAACGTTGTGTCTTGAAAAGCAGCCCAAGCCTGCTCTCCATCTGGCGCTGCGAACACATCGTGTCCCCACCTCTCGAGTGTCTTTCGAAGGACGGTGCGTGAAATGGGATCGTCTTCGGCGATCAAGACCCGCATCGTCTATCTCCGTTCTTGGGTAGTTTCTTCACCAATGTCAGTTCGTTACCGGTTGCGTTGTAATGAAGATCGTCCGTAAAAGTCCGCATCAACAGGATACCGCGGCCGCTGGCTTTGGAGAGATTGTCAGGAGCAGTGGGATCCGGAATTGCCTCAGGGTCGAATCCAGGACCTTCGTCGCGAATCACGCAAACCACCTGGGAAGGTGTCAGCGTTGCCTTAACGTGGACGCGCCGATCCCGGTGCGGCGACGAGTGGCGTCGCTGCTCGGCCGCTGCGAGGAAAGCAGCTTCGCCACACTCACGCAGGTCTGAGCTTACTTCCAGATTGCCGTGAAACATCGCGTTAAGCAATCCCTCATGGAGGGCAACACCCAATTGCATGCGCCAGGTTTCGTCCATACCTTCCAGTCTGGCCGCACCGTCTTGCAAGTGCACCACAAGTGGGGCAATAAGGTCGGGATCGTTTTCGAGGGAGAAACTGGACTCGCTTTGAGAGAGGTAGCCAACCAGGCGTTGCCGCCGTTTGGTTCGTGATACCTCAAGGACGTGTTCCAAAGTTCTCGCCAGATATCGGCCTAGATTGGCTTTGGGCACAAAGCTGACGGCGCCTTGCTGCAGTGCTCGCGACAGGCCGGGTGTGAATACCTCGGCCGTCATGAGAATGATGGGTAAGCTGGGATGGCGGAAATGAATGTCCTGAAGAACTCCGAGGAAGGCCTTGCCCTGCTCAGGCAAGGCTGCCAGAACCACATCTGGCGACAATCGTTCGATGGCGGAGAGTGCTTCGGCGCCACTGCCCGCGTAGATGACCTCGACTCTTCCGTTACGCTGGAGGAGGTCGGCGGTGTGTCGGCGATCCGAGGTCGATTCATCCACGAGCAAGATCTTCGGCATACCAGTTCACTCCTCTTCAGGGTGGCGCGTTGCTTCGCTGTTCTCAATCCCTGCTGCCCACCGGCTTCAAAGGCTCCCTCAACAATTGCTGGAAGCTTTCGAGTTCCGGTTTGACAACCCGCTCGTAGCAGGTTGGACAGATGCTATGGCTGAACTGGGCTTCCGAATGGGCAGCGACATAACTCTCAATCTGCTGCCAGTAGTTGTTGTCGTCACGAATATTCTTGCAGTACGAGCAGATGGGCAGCAGGCCTTGCAACAGCTTGACCTGGGCAAGAGCCTCTTCCAACTCGGAGACTCGTCCCGCCAGCACCTGCTGCAAAGAGAGCAAGCGAAGCCCGACTTGCAGGCGCGCCCTCAGTTCACGAGGATCAAATGGTTTGATGATGTAGTCGTCGGCGCCGGAGCCTAGGCCGTCTGCCAGATCTTGCTTCTGATCCTTGGCCGTGAGCAGAATGGCATAGCAAACCCGCTGCTGAGGCAATGCCCGCAGGCGGCGGCAGATTTCCAGCCCATCAATGCCGGGCATCATCCAATCCAAGATCGCCAGTTGGGGAGCGCTATCGCGCTGCAGCGCATGCCATGCTTCGTCGCCATCACAGCACGCCTCGACCTCAAAACCCCATTTTCCCAATGTGACTTGCAGCAGACGCCTCGATGTCGCGTCGTCTTCAGCAATCAGGACGCGTTGCGTTCCCACTCCTTCAGAGAGCATATGTGTCTACCTCGTCCTGCCTGCCAGCTTTTCAATCAAGGGCTGCAACTCATTCAACGATTTCTCAAGGCATTCCAAAGCGGGTTCGGCGATTGAGGCTTGACCGGCACGGCCGATTTCCTCAAGGCGAACTGCAGCTTGATGTGTCCGTTGGGCACAGAAGTTCGACACAGATCCCTTGAGAGAATGGGCCGCCTTTTCGAGAGACAGACTGTCGCTGGACTCCACGGCCTCTCGCATCTTGCTTACAAGCGATGGGGAATCATCCAGAAAGAGTCCTGCCAATTCCTGAATGAGGTCCGCGTCATCTTCAAAGCGAGCCAGCAAAGCCGGCAGATCACAAACTTCGGGATCCGTCACAGGCACGTCGCTGGGTGCATCGGTTCTATTCGAAGAAAGGAAATAGTCCATCATTTCAATCACCCTTTGAGATTGGATCGGCTTACTGAGATAGTCGTCCATTCCAGATTCCAGGCATATTTCACGATCCCCTTTCATGGCATTGGCTGTGAGCGCCACAATTGGGATTCGATTGGTTTTGGCATGTTTTCTCCCGTACGAGGAATGTGGACTGGGTACGATCTCCCCCGCTCGGACTTGCTCTTCAATTTGCCGAATGGCCTTCGTGGCCTCAAATCCGTCCATCTTAGGCATTTGGCAATCCATCAAGACCAGATCGAAGGTTTTTCGCTCCAACGCCTCCAATGCTTCCAAGCCGTTTCCAGCCACTTCAATCCCGAAACCGAGTTTCTCCAGTGTGCGTAACGCAACCTTTTGGTTAACGACGTTGTCTTCCGCCACAAGGATTCGCCCACGTATCTTCCCGTTCGCTGAAAGCTCTTCGCTTGGGTGTTTTGCCTGAGCGCTCGAAGGAAGCCGGTCCCGGTTTGGAATCATTTGGGCGAGAGCGTCGTAAAGGTGGCTTCGGCGGATAGGTTTAGCGACTAGGCAGGTAAGATCCTTTTGACCATTCTGCAATGCTGCGAGTCGCCAAGCGGGCCCCGACAAAATAATCCTTGGCAGCGCTGTGAGCGCTGCGTGCGGCTTAATGGCCTCGAGTGTCAAGTTGGCCGCTACCTCTGATGGCGGCAGGCTGACGATGAACACGTCGAATGGCTGGCCGTCCCTCAAGGCATTTTGGACCATCTGTACTGCATCGAATATTTCCGTTGCAAACTCCGGACTGGTATTCCAAACACCAAGATGGGACGAAAGGATTCTTCGATTGGAATGGAGATTCTCCAACACGAGGACTCGTGGGGCGCCTAGTGGCGCAAAGACTTGAGCCTCTCCTTCTGCGATCGAAACTGTGTTAAACGGTGCGGCGAACCAGAACGTGCTGCCCTCGCCGAGATCGCTGTAAACACCGATCTCTCCGCCCATCAGGTCGACCAGGCGTTTCGAGATTGCCAGACCCAGACCGGTCCCGCCGAAGCGTCGCGTCGTCGAGCCATCGGCTTGAGAGAAGGACTGGAAGAGCCTGCTTTTCCCGTCCGAGCCGATGCCGATTCCGGTATCCCGTACCGAGAAATGCAGGCGGCAGCACTCCACCACTGGCGAATTCTGAGCCTGTGGTTCCCGGTTTTCGGTTCTTGCACCACCTTTGCCGGATACCCATTTCACTTCCCCAGCCACCTCGCCTCGATCTGTGAACTTCACGGCATTACTCACCAGGTTCGTCAATACTTGACGCAACCGCAAAGGGTCGCCTCGGAGTACCTCCGGCACGTCTGGATGAACGAAGAAACTGAAGCCCAAGCCTTTCTGCTCGGCAGCGCCGGCCATAAGCTCCATGACCTCTTCGACGACGACATGAAGCTGAAACTCCACTTCCTCCAGGAGAAGCTGGCCAGCCTCAATCTTCGAGAAATCGAGGATGTCATTGATGATTGAGAGCAAGCTGGCGCTTGACGAACGGAGCATGGAAGCAAGCTCGGCTTGTTCTTCGCTCAAGTCAGTGGCCAGAAGCAACTCGGTCATACCGACAACTCCATTCATCGGTGTGCGAATCTCGTGGCTCATGTTGGCGAGAAACTGGCTCTTGGCGCGGCTGCCGGCCTCAGCGAGTTCACGGGCGCGGGTTAGCTCTCGGGTACGCTCTGCCACCTGGAGTTCCAGGTCCCGGTTCTGATTGTTTACCTGGTGATAGAGCGTTGAGCTCTCCAGAGCATAGGCGGTATTCAGCATCAGAATAGACAGGAGACTTTTTGACTCTTCAGTAACCAGGAACTCATCACCCGCCAATACTCCGGCGAACATGCCCACCACCCGAGCTCGGGTTGCCAGAACATGGAAGACCAGTGTGTGCCCCGTGTTTGCTGCAGGCACCATGACGGTGCGATTCTGGTGGAGAGCCCAAGCGAAAACGCCTTCCGCAATCTGAGCTTCGACTTCCCGCAATAGTTCCGGCTCTTCCGTAGCGGGCTCAGACACGGTGAGCACGAATTCTAGGGCCGCGTCATCCACCATCCAGTAGCCCAAAGACCGAAAGCTCATCAATCGCTTCAAATTGGTCCAAGTGGACTTTAGAATTCCCGGAATGTCTTCATCCTGGCCCAGGCTGTTCTGGAAGTAACCGAAAGACGCAACCATATCGAGGGAATCGAGGATGCGCCGGTTCATCTCCTCCAGGTGGCGGACCCGGCTCTCAAGACCTGCCAAATGGTCAATGATATTGGCAGAGGTAGGATTCACGCTGAACCCCCGGGTGTCATCCACTCAACCGCTTCGCGGTAATGCCGGTCAACCTGCTCCATCACCCCAGAAAGCTGTCCGGTCGAAATTCCAGCTCGATCCCACGCCAATCGGCTAAGAGGTGGTACGAACCGTTCGCCACTGCTTCCCAGCTGCATAGCGTGTGCGATGATGTCAGCGAGGTGCACGTGTGCGGCTTCCACAGGGAAGCGAGCAGCCGCCTCTGGATTGTGGTGATAGGCTACTGTCTCAACCAAGCTGGCGGGCAGTTTCCAGTTTTCGAGCAGGGTCCGGCCCAGCGATGCATGGTCGAAACTGAGTTCCTCATTTTCGACTTTGTAAAGCAGCTCACCGCTCGCCTGACAACGACCCAATGCGGCACGCATCCAATCTGGATCCTTCATACACAGCATCAACCGCCCGATGTCGTGCAGAATGCCTGCTACGAAGAATCGCTCAATGTTAGCTTCGCGCTTATGAGCAGCGAGCACTCTGGCTGCAACGCCACAGGCGATGCTGTGTTTCCAGAAGGCTTCCATGTTGATGAGGTCAGGTGGAATGCCTTGAAACAGCTTCATGACCGAAGTGGCCAAGGCAAGGTCTCGCAGCTGCTGAGTTCCCACGACGGTTACGGCTCGCGAGATCGTTTCAATCTTGCTGGGAAAGCTGTAGAACGCGCTGTTCACAATCTTGAGGAGCCTGGCCGTCAGACTGGAGTCTTCGCTGATGATCCGTCCAATGTCGGCCAGTGAACTCCTTGGGTTGTTCACGGCTTCGTCGATGCGCGTAAAGATCATCGGCAGCGACGGAATCTCCAAAGTGCCCTTCATCAAATCTCGTGCTTCTGTCATACAACCCCTGCTTTGTTTTTGTTCAAGCGGATGTGCCGGAGGATAGAAAGCCGTTTCAGTTCGCGAACCGCGGCGTGATCTGAGTCCGTATGGCCAAACAGTGGATCAATAGCCTCTTCAGCGGCTTTGAGAACTTCCGGATCCAGGTCACGCGTTGCTTGCGCTGCCGCCTCTTCGCGGCTCATCGACTCGATGTCTACCTCGGCAACTCCCCAGGTCCTGAAGACGTTGAGATGGCGTTCCGTGATTTCGGTGCCTGCTCTCAGCAAGACCCGGCCGCTGCGTTCCTGGACATCTTTTTCCAGCTTCATGCCGGGCCTGATGTCGTCTAGATTTACTTTTCCCATGGCGATTCCTGACGTCCTTACTACAGCTTGTCAAGCTGTGGTTTCATTTCCTTCTCGAAACAGTCCGGGCAAAGGCTGTGAGAGAACAGTGCCTCTGAGCGCTCGGTGACGTACTGCTCCAATTGAGTCCAGATGTTCCGATCGTCGCGAATCTTCTTGCAGTAGGAGCAAATCGGCAGCAGGCCACGGAGCTGTCGAACCTCGTGCTGGAGGGCCAGGATGCGCTCCGCAGCTCGCAGTCTTGCCTGTAACTCGTCGGCATCGAATGGCTTTACCACGAAATCATCTGCGCCGGCTTCCATGCCTTCGAGGTAGTTGGCTTTGCCAGAGAGCGCTGTCAAGAGGATGATGTATGTGTAGGTCGCTCGCTTCTCCGAGCGAATTCTTCGGCACAGTTGCAGGCCATCCATCACTGGCATCATCCAGTCAGAAATCAGCATAGGCACCGGCTGACTGCAATACAGATCCCACGCCAGTTGGCCGTTCTCGACCGCCGTAACTTCATGACCGCTCTTCGTAAGCAGCTCACTGAGCACAATGCGAGAAACCCGATCGTCTTCGGCAATCAATATCTTCATCTGCTTCCTTCAATTAATGAACGTCTGGCGCTCTCTGCACCACAACATTCAAGCATTCATCAAATCGACACCACGTAGCGCAAGCCTTAGCTATATTTAACAGATAACACTATTCGCGTGAGAGCGGTAGGATCCAAAAACGTACTCCAATCGCAGATCCTTGACGGCATCGGTTCCGCCTTCCTCGCACGGGCTGAGCGAACGCGTCGCGGGTTTGCCAGACGAAGCAACAATCGAAAGTAGACTCACCGACGGCCCGGTTCGACCGTTCGGTAGAGAGGCACAGCTAACTAGGAGGCTTGAGATCGGGATCAGCGCCCAGGAAGGGATTGGGCGGGAGCAAGCCCAACAAAGACATTGTATTGTGGAGTTTTACTGTGCAACAACTCTGCTTTGCTGCAACTATTGGGCTGGTTCACCGCGCACGTTCATCACCGACACTTCGCCAAGATTTAACTCACGAATGGGCTGTTCGATCTTTTTCCGGTCGCCCACAATCACTGCCACGGCGTCGTCTGGAGAAAGGTACTTTCGGGCGGCTTCGCGCGCCTGCTCCAGAGAAACCTGTTCCATTAACTGGGGATACTGTTGAATGTCTTCGAGCGGCAAATCAAACGAAACAACGTCGACTACTTGATCGACCAGCCGGCCAAGAGTCTCAAACCGTTGCGCAAACCCGCGGACTAGATTCGTCTTGGCCATTTCCAGCTCATCAGCCGTAATCATCCGTTCTTGCCGAATCTGATGAACTTCCTTGCGGAATTCCAACAATGTTTCGCCCGTGAATTGAGTTTGCACTCCTGCACCTGCCGCCCAAAACCCCAGCCGGCGGCCATAGGCAAACATGGACGAGGCCCCGTAGGTGTATCCCTTGTCTTCGCGCAAGTTCAGATTCAGGCGACTGGAGAAAGCCCCGCCTAACACAGTGTTCATTAATTCAATGGCGTAAAGGTCCTCATTGCGCCTACGAGGTCCAATCGAGCCGAAACGGACTTGGGATTGCGGTGCGTCCTGGCGGTCAATCAAGCAAATCCTGAGGCCCGCAGGCGGCGGAACCAATGGCATCTCACTTGCGGCCACCGCACCCGCTTGCCAGCGTCCGAGAGTTTCCTCGGCCAGCCGTGCTGCTTCGTCTACATCTATATCACCGGCGAAAATCAAGGCTGAGTGATTAGGCTTCCAGTATCGGTTGTAGTAGTCCTGCAAGCTGGACCGGGTGATCGCATGGACGGACGCCTCATTTCCGGCCACCTCGCGGCCAAAAGGGTGATTTTCGCCAAACAGGACGGTGCGAAAAACCTTGCGAGCGATGTTAGGCGGACTATTCCGCTCCTGCAGAATTCCATCCAATCGTTGCCGCCGCTGCCGCTCTAGCTCCTCTTCGGGAAACGAGGGATTCAGCACCAAATCTGCCATGACATCAAGCGATGGACGCAAGTACTTCTTGAGCGTCTCGAGACTCGCGTGTGAGACCTCCGATTCCGCCGAGGTTCCCAATGACGTACCCAGCAGGTCCAGTTCTGCTTGAATTTGGAGTGCTGATCTGGATGTGGTTCCCTCGTCCAGCATTTCAGCAGTCATCCAGGCTGTGCCCGCCTGATCGGAATGGTCTTCGGCTGCCCCTGAGCGCACCACCAAACCTACAGCGACTTTGGGCAGCCCACGACGTTCGCACACGATCACGCGCAGGCCGTTTGGAAGTTCTGCTGATCGGAGCAGCGGCGGATTGAATGACTTCTTCTCACCTAGAGCGGGCACTCGGCTCCGGTCAAACTCAGCCACCTTCGGTCGCGCTGACACCTCCGGTTTGAACGTGACGGATAAACGGTTTGAAGAGGTTAGGTACCGGTGGGAAACGCTACGAATGGCACCCACTGTGACCCGGTCGAATCGTTCGTAGTCCTCTGCGAAAAAGCCCGGGGCTCCCAAGTAGGTGTTGTACTGATTCAGCAAGTCTGCCTTGCCACCAAACCCTCCCAATCGCTCCAATCCGTTCACGAAATCAAACTCCTGCTTCGCCTTCTCCCGCGCCAGTTCCTCTTCCGAAGGTCCGACCTCAGCAAAGCGACCCACTTCTTCCGAGATGACCTGCTCCAGTTCGGTCAAACTCTGGCCTGGTCGGGCTGTAGCGATGATGCCGAAGAGGCCTGCAATCTCAAGGGAATAGTTGAAAGCGGACACATCGGAGGCGATTTGGCGGTCGTAAACTAGCGTTCTGTAGAGCCGGGAGTTCTTACCTTGCGAGAGAATCCGTGACGCGAGGTCCAGTTCGGCATCATCGGCCTGAAAGTAGCCTGGCGTAGGCCAGACGAGGTAAAGGCGTTCCTGCGGAACGCGGTCGGCCACGACAATGCGCTTCTCACCCTCCAGACGAGACATCCATCGGACAGGTCTATCCAGAGCAGGCCCCGGCGGAATGGGTCCGAAGTACTTTTCAACCAGACGTTTCGTTCCATCCACCTCGAAATCTCCTGCCACGACCAGGCTACAGTTGTTCGGAGTGTAGAAGGTGTTAAAAAAGGCCTTGACGTCGTCCACGGTTGCAGCGTCGAGGTGCTCTTGTGAGCCGATCACCAACCATGAATATGGGTGTCCTTTGGGGAAGAGGTTCTCGAAGATCATCTGGATGGCGCGGCCGTACGGCACATTCTCATAACTCTGGCGTCGCTCGTTCTTTACGACGTCGCGCTGGTTATCGAACTTCTCCTGAGTCAGAGCATCAGTCAGGAATCCCATTCGGTCTGATTCGAGCCACAGGGCGTATTCCAAAGCTTCGCGGGGAACCGTTTGGAAATAGTTGGTCCGATCGAAACTTGTTGTGCCGTTGACACCCCCTTCGCGAAGGTTGGCGCCCGCTTTTTCAATGTAGGTAATGTACTCTCCGTCGGCGTGCTTGGAGCCCTGAAACATCATGTGCTCAAACAAATGAGCGAACCCCGTCCGATGGGGGTTCTCGTTTTTCGATCCTACGTGATACCAAAGATTTACGTGGACAACGGGAAGCTTGGGATCGTGGTGAAAAATGACCTGCAATCCGTTGTCTAACAGATATTTTTCAAATGGGATGCTCAGCTCGACTGACAAAGGGGCTCCTTCTGGGACAAGAAAGTAAAGCTGATATGTTCACCTGCGAAAATATCGATGGTTGCACCGGGCAGGATGCCGATCACAGCACTTTTTGCCGGAGGACGGATCTTGTGCTTACTGCCTCTCAAGTTAACCCATTGTGTGCCACGGCCACGGAATTCCCAAGCAGATTCTGCGAACGGTTTCGCCTAGGGGATAGGGCGACCCCGGACCTTTGTCATTCCCGCGAAAAGCCGGATTTGGATGGTGCTTGCCGAGACATAACTGGATTCCGGATAGCGCCTGGCTTCGCCGGAACGACGGATGATTGATGCGGCCGTCAGTTCCCGAACGCCCTGATTCTAGCGGTAGACCTTTCGCTTGAAGCCCTCAACGAAGCCGCGCAGGATGGGAGACAAGTCGCCTCGTTCGAGTCGCACTTCAATCAATGCAAAAGTTGTGCGCACCACAGCTTCTTCCAGGGCGCTACGCAACTCTCCCGGCGTTTGCACTTCAACTCCGTGACCACCCCACAGACCGGCCAGCTGAGCAAACGGCCAGGTAACCGTTTCGTTATAACCTGCGTGGGGAAAGAATGCTTGCAGCATTTCCCATCGGCTGTTGTTCAAGAGCACCACAATCGGGTTTAGCCCGTAGCGCGGACACTGGGCAATTTCTGTCCCGGTCATTTGAAAGGCGCCGTCGCCAACCAACACTAGGGGGCGCCGCCCGCTGGCAATTTGCAACCCAATAGATCCCGGGACAGCAAACCCCATGGTTGCGTAGTAAGCGGGCCCAACGCAGACATCGGCGCGAATGTCGACTGTGGCGAACAGACTGTCGCCGGTGTCACAAACCACCGGAAACTCGGGGTACCGGCTCACAAAGTCGTTGAGGATGTGAATCAAATGTCGAACTCGAATGCGCTCGCCTTCTGTGTAGGGTTCAAAAATCTCTGGCGAAATTCCAGCTTGCCATCCGGGCAGGCAGTTCTCTCGTTGCGGCAATCGGGGCGACTGCACCAGCCTGTCGACCAGGCTCACCAAGGGCACGTTGTGAAAGACGTGGTGTTTGATGAAGACTTCGCGCGATATGCAGAGAATGCTGTTGCTTTCGTTGATCGATTCGGCAGGGATTCCCAAGCTTACATCGCTGATGAGCACGCCCAGCAGCAGTAAGCAGTCTGACTGCTCAACGATCTCGCGCAAAGGAGCCGGACTTACCGTTCCCAGGTAAGTGCCTTTGAACTGTGGATGTGTGGTCGGAAAGACACCTCGCCCGAGAAACGAGGAAACCACCGGAATCTGGAGCTGCTCTGCCAGATTCACGATCTTCTTTTGCAGGCCGAATCGGTGTGTTTCCACGCCCACGACGAGCACCGGGTGCTGGCTGGTCGTCAGACGATCCAGAATCTCTTCGCTGGCTTCTAAGAGGGCTCCTTCGTCCATTCTAACGTGCATGGGTTCGAGAGACTCTGGCGCTGGAATTTCAGCGAACACCATGTCACGAGGCACCTCAAGGTAGACAGGACGCATTATCTGCAGGGCGAGGTCCAGGGCCTTCCGAATTTCAGCTGCCGCAGTCCGTGGATTGTCCAGAATGGCTCCATATTCGACCACTTCGTTGTAAACCTTCCATTGAGATTCGTAGGTTTTCACTTCGTGATGGACTAGAACGCCACGCCGCTTCTCCTGCATACCTGGCCCGCCGGAGATGACGACCAGAGGGGATTTCTCGGCGTAGGCGCAAGCCACTGAATTCACCATGTTCAGACCTCCTGCACCGTAGGTCACCAGGCAGACGCCGAGGCCGTTGGTAATGCGCGCCGCCGCATCCGCGGCAAAACCGACTGCGGGTTCGTGGCTGAACGTCACCAACCGAAACCTTCCGTATTTCTCGAGAGCTTCGTAGAGGTTCAGCACATAGTCGCCGGGTATGCCGAAGATTTGACGAACGCCACGGGAATGGAGCTCAGCAAAAAGGAATTCACACAATTGCATGGTTCATCCTCGGGAACGTCTCGGTCTGCGGTAGGAACTCTTGCGTTTCCTGCCTACACTGAGTCGGTCTTCACCCAACCGACGCAAGGCGTAACGCATGTCTGAGACCAGCGCAGCCAGGTTTCTCTGGTTTCCTCTGCGCCTTTTTTCCATTCTGAGTCTGCCCCTGAGTTCAGGCAAAGGCCCGGCGCAAGCTTCTGTACCTCACTCACCTCAGTGGCTTCATGCGTGACGTCCTGCCTTTTTCGGAAGGTGTGCTGCCGCGAGTTGGTGAGTAATCAGCTGCTTGAGTCGACTGCGACGCTAGACTTCCCTGATCAACGCAAACTACCTGAAGAACTTCGATGGAATAGTCTTGTATGCAACCGGCGCTTTGACTAGTACCTTTAGGAAAGAGCCGGGTTTTTGTACAACTCTAGGACATCAGGAAAATGTTTGGACCAACCCACGCTTCCAAAAAAACATCTGATAAACGGAATTCACTGGGTGTTAGGCAGCCTGAATCAAGGGGTAGCTATTCTGTGACCCAGGTAGGATCATGGGCCCGAACAGGCTCTGCCAGTCCAGCGCTAATCACTTGTAGCAACTCCTTGGGCGAAGCTGAGCTGATCACAAACTGACGCTGTTCGGGCCTCACAAATCCCTCAAGAATAGCGTGTTCCATCAGTTCTAGCACTGGATCAAAGAAGCCCTCGACATTCACCAGGCCGATGGGTTTCCGCTGCAAGCCCAACTGTCCCCATGTGATCACTTCGAATAGCTCCTCAAAAGTACCAAACCCACCGGGCAGTGCGATGAAGCCATCTGCAAGGCTCGACATCATCGCCTTGCGCTCGTGCATGCCGGCAACGATGTGAAGCTGGGTCAACTGAAGATGGCCAAGCTCTTTGACCATCAAGGTTTCCGGGATAACACCGGTAACACGTCCGCCGTGCTTCAGCACCTCGTCCGCTAGGACTCCCATCAGTCCGCAGTTACCCCCGCCATAAATCAGTTCAATACTGTGTGCCGCCAGCAGGCTCCCCAGCTCACGGGCCTCTTCCTGGAAAGCATCGCGCTTGCCCACGCTGGATCCACAGAAAACACAAAGACGCCGCGGCGAGCCTGGTAGAACTCCTACGTGTGTGGTGTGCATCCTCTTCGCCTGCCGAGAAAGGGTCCGGCTTCGACACAAGTTCATCGATTTTGCGCTAAGTGTTCACGTCCGTCGCGCCGAAAACTTCCTTCGGAGAAACGCATGTTGAGCAAAAAAACCATTCTATATTTCGTGACGGCATTCTTCTTGTTTGCTGTTGATGTGGGCTGCACCTACACTACATTTGCTGTGCGTGGCGTCCCCATTGAGTATGAAGTTAATCAGGTATTTCGCGATTGGGTAATTCGAGACGGCTGGTTAATGTCGATTGGGAAGTTCACGATTCTGAAAACGCTACTCTTTGTACTCGCAGGTTGGGCGATCTTCAGAACACGGAGTCGCATCGCGGCCTTTGTCCTTGCGCAGTGCATTGTCAGCAATCACCTTGTTGCCATTTCTTCACACCCGACGTTGTGGTGGATGGATAACCTGGAATACCGCTCTCTGTTGCTGAAGGGAATTGCGGGGATGTCGATGGTGTTGACCTTCTACGGAATTCGCTTTCTGCGCGCGAAGCCTCGTTCTTCGACGCCGCTTGTAGACTTCGCCCAGGACCTGCCTGTTTGCCCTCAGAACTGAGCTGGTTCATCTGCCGCGCCCATTTTCAACGATAAACTTTATCTGCTCCTTATAAATGAAGACGTTTGGCGCGTTGTCGCGTGTAAGACGAATGAAGTTCTTGTCGTAATACTCAATCCAGCCAGAAATCTCGTCGTCGTTGACAAGTTTGACAATCACGGGTGTCTTCTGTTGAACCAAGTGGGTGAGATACAGGGTCTCGGCATGCGTTTGTTCTTGAACGCGAGGCTGCCGAAGCACCGTTTCTGACACTCCATCCCTTGACTTGTTTGACCGAAAGGGGCGACGGGGAGGTCGTTTGTTCATGTTTGGTCTAAGTCGGAGCAATGTCTGCCACCGGAGCCCCGGGCCGCCTTTGCAACGCTGGGTAAAGGTGCTAGTATCCCGAAGCGCTTGCAGCGCGTCGGGTTTACGCCACACTAGCTACATTCTCTGCAGGCCCTTGACCCAATGAAACAAGGACTCTCAACGCACTTCCTCGTGGAAGAAAACCTCGGCGTTGAGCGTCTTAAAGAAATCCACACAGCTGGTTTTGACACCCTTGAAATCTTCGCTCTGAAGCCGCACTTTGACTACCAGGACAAGAAACTCACCAGTGACCTTGCCTCCTGGCTCCGCGACCAAGGCAATTTCTTGCAGTCCCTTCATACACCTTTTTGCATGGACTATCAAGCCAGGAGAAACCGAGAATGGCTGTCCATTGCAGATCCTGAGCGGCTTCGACGTGAGAAGGCCGTGGACGAAATCCGCCGAGCTCTGGAGTTTTCCGAGAAGGTCTCCTTTCCTTTGGCCATCGTACACATGGGAGCTCCGGAAGACCGCTTCAGCTCCAGGCATCTGGATGCCGTCTTCTATAGCTTGGAGGTGTTGCTGCCATTTGCGAGAGCGCGAGGTGTGAAGCTGGCCCTGGAAAACATTCCCAATGAATTGTCGGCTGTGGAACGTATGAGGCATTTTCTTGAAGATGCCAAGCTGCCTGAGGTTGGTATCTGTTTCGACTCCGGCCACTCCTTTCTTCAAGCCGATCCGCACCAGGAGATTCGGGACGGCGAGGCCTGGATTGTGGCGACGCATTTGCACGACAACCACCGGGTGAAGGATGAACACCTGCTACCATTCGATGGTGACATCGACTGGCCGAAGGTCCTTGAGGCATTGGAGGCTGTTCAGTACCCGGGCAGCTTGACCTTGGAACTCAAGGCTTGGAATCGTCCTCCTGAAGCTGTCTTGAAGCTGGCGCGCCAGCGCTTCGATCGTTTTGCAAGGTGTCAGGAAGAACTGATGGAACTGAAAACCCGGGAGGGATGATGCCCGTCGTCAGCATTAGTGATCTTTCGAAATACGATGGTCAAGAGGTGACCGTCCAAGGATGGCTGTATAACATCCGGTCCAGTGGCAAGATCATTTTCCCCATCTTGCGTGATGGCAGCGGCTTGCTACAATGCATCGTTTTCAAGAACAGCGTCTCTCCCGAGGTGTTCGAAAAGGCGAAGGCGCTCACTCAGGAATCAACTTTGGAGTTAACCGGGACGGCTCGGAAGGTGCCAGAGGGCAAGTCCGCTCCTGGAGGTTATGAACTGGATGTTAAGGGCCTTGTGGTGATTCAGCTCGTCCCTGCCGAACAGCCATTCCCAATTACTCCGAAGGAGCACGGTATCGAGTTCCTGATGGACCAACGCCACCTTTGGATCCGCTCGTCCAGGCAGCATGCCATTTTGAAAATCCGTCATGAAATCATTCGTGCGGTGCGTAACTTTTTCGACGATCGCGGCTTCGTGCTCGTTGATACTCCCATCTTCACCCCTGCCGCGTGCGAAGGCACGACGAACCTATTTGAAGTGGGGTACTTTGATGACAAGGCCTACCTGACCCAATCCGGGCAACTCTACAATGAGGCAACGGCTGCGGCTTTTGGCAAAGTGTACTGCTTCGGACCGACGTTTCGAGCCGAGAAATCCAAGACGCGGCGGCACCTCACCGAGTTCTGGATGGTGGAGCCGGAAGTGGCCTTTGCCACTCTGGATGATGTGATGCTGCTGGCCGAGGAGTTTATCACCAGTATTGTACAGAGTGTTCTTAAGAACCGGAGGGACGAACTTCAAGCGCTGGAGCGAGACATCAGCAAACTGGAACAGGTTGCGCCGCCATTTCCGCGGCTTCCTTACGACGAGGCGGTGAAGAACTTGCAGTCCCGTGGCTCCGAGATTCAATGGGGCAACGACTTCGGTGGGGGCGACGAAACGATTCTTTCGCAGCAATTCGACCGTCCTGTGATGGTTCATCGGTATCCGTCCCAGGTGAAGGCCTTCTACATGGAGCCCGATCCGGTCCGTCCCGAGTTGGCACTATGTGTTGACGTGTTAGCACCGGAGGGCTATGGGGAGATCATCGGGGGCGGCCAACGTGCTTCCAGTCTCGAACTCTTGAACCAGAGAATTCAAGAGCATCATCTGCCTCCCGAAGCGTTTGATTGGTATCTGGACCTTCGGAAGTATGGGACGTTTCCGCACGCTGGATTCGGAATGGGCATTGAGCGTGCCGTGGCCTGGATCTGTGGCCTCGAACATGTGCGAGAAACTATTCCGTTCCCACGTATGCTGTATCGGCTTAAGCCATGAGGATTGAAGGTTGAGGATAGAGGATAGAAGATTGCGAGAATTGCAAACTTCTATCTTCATTTGAGTTACTCCGACGATGAAGCCCGTCACTATCATAGGCGTTCCTCTCGACCTGGGCTCTGGCCGGCGCGGTGTGGACATGGGGCCGAGCGCAGTGCGAGTGGCCGATTTGAACGGACGGCTGGCTTCGCTCGGTTATCAAGTGGTTGATGCAGGCGATGTCCCGGTGAGCATTGCCGAGACGCTCCACTACGGAGACGGCCACAGCAAGTTCCTAAACGAGATACTCCAAGCCTGCGCACAGTTGGCCCTTGGTGTCGAAGAAACGCTGGGAAAGAGCCAGTTGCCCATTGTGCTGGGTGGCGACCATTCCATTGCCATAGGCACTCTGGCTGGTGTCGCCAAACACTTTCATGTCCGAGAAGAGAACGTGGGCCTCATCTGGTTTGACGCGCATGCTGACTTCAACACTCCACAGAGCTCGCCAAGCGGCAACGTTCATGGCATGCCACTGGCCGCTTCCGTTGGAGTTGGGCCAGAACCGTTAACGCATTTCTGTGGAATTAGTCCCAAGGTCAGGCCCCAGAATGCAGTCTTGGTCGGGGTTCGAGACATTGATGCCCAAGAGAAGGAATTGCTCGCGTCCTCGGCAGTGCGTGTCTTCACAATGCGTGATATCGATGAGCGCGGCATGCGCAGCGTCGTCGAGGAAGCCATCCGGATTGCCTCGCTGCACACCGCCGGTCTCGCAGTTTCGTGGGATATGGACTTCCTCGATCCAGCTTTTGCACCAGGAGTGGGAACGCCGGTGAAAGGTGGCGCGTCTTATCGGGAAGCGCACCTCGCCATGGAGATGATTGCCGACACGAATCGGCTGGTGTCTTTGGAGTTGGTGGAAGTGAATCCGGTGCTGGATCAAATGAACACGACGGCCGCCCTGGGAGTGGAGCTGATTCAGTCGGCCCTCGGAAAGAAAATTCTGTGACGAACGTGTCACCATCGGGCGTTATTCCCGCGAAAGCCGGAATCCAGCGGTTCCAGGATTTCAAGACTCTGCCGCAATGACAGTATTAATTCGGTTTCTTCTTGTCCACCTGTGCACTCCCTATGAAAAAACTGACTGTAGCGCTTCTTTTTGGCGGCAAGTCCGGTGAGCATGAAGTCTCGCTTCGCTCCGCCGCATCGATTCTGAAAGCGCTGGATCGCGAGAAGTACCATGTCATTCCAATCGGCATCACCAAAGACGGTCAATGGCGTTCGGAGGCAAAGTTCCTGGAAGCTTCTTTTCCAGACATCTTGAGCAATGGCAGAACCGTGTTGCTTCCCCCAGATCCACTGGACAACTCGCTGATGCAGGTTCTTGCAGACTCCAAGGCCATTGGCAATCAAGCCAGGATCGACGTCGTCTTTCCGGCTCTGCATGGCACGTATGGCGAGGATGGCACGATCCAGGGTTTGTTGGAGATGGCCAATCTGCCTTATGTGGGTGCGGGAGTTCTCGGCTCTTCGGTGGGGATGGACAAGGATGTCATGAAACGGTTGTTGCATCACGCTGGGTTGCCCATTGTGGATTTCCTCGTGGTACTCGACCATCAGTGGCAGGCGGGGAAGCAAGCGATTGGGAAGGAGATCGAAGTCCAACTCGGCTATCCCTGCTTTGTAAAGCCGGCGAACTTGGGTTCTTCCGTGGGGATCAGCAAGGTGAAGAACGCAGCAGCGCTGGATTCAGCCATGGACCTTGCCGCTCAATACGACCGAAAAATAGTCGTCGAAAAGGGACTCGAGGTGCGTGAAATTGAGTGTTCCGTCCTGGGGAACGACGATCCACTCGCCAGCCTGCCGGGAGAGATCGTTCCATCTCACGAGTTTTACGACTATGAAGCCAAGTATTTGGATGAGAGTTCACGGCTGCTGATTCCTGCCCCACTGGATGAATCGCAAACGAAAACCATCCAGGAACTGGCGATCAGGACCTTCCTGGTTACAGAGTGCTCAGGCTTGGCGCGCGTGGACTTCTTTCTTGAAAAGAATACGAACCTCATCTACGTTAACGAAATCAATACGCTGCCTGGGTTCACATCCATCAGCATGTATCCCAAGCTCTGGCAGGCTACGGGGCTCGGCTATAGCGAATTGATCGACAAGCTGATACAGCTGGCTATCGAGCGCCATAAGACACGCCAATCCAAAAAGACTACCTATTGATGATGATTTCGAAACGATGACTGGTTCGAATGAAGACTGGCAACGGTGAGCTGTATCCTTTGGTCTCGCTGCTATACTCAGCGTCGTTGATTTCATCACCCCTCGCCCGGCCTTCGGCCACCCTCTCCTATGGGGAGAGAGAAGGGGTTAGAGGACAGCCACAACACAAAGCGACACCCATGCATAGCTAAGTCGCCCTGTTTAGAAGCCACTCTTCGCTCTGCGTTTGATGTCTTTGAGGATCTTCTCTACCTCCTCGGTCTTCTTCACGATTGAAAGCGAAAAAGTGTCTTTGTTCGACTTCTCGATCATCTCTTTCAGGTCATTGGCTGCCTGAACGAGCTTGTCTGTATCGTCTTTCAGTTTTTTCCACTCATCTTCCCGCCGCTCTTTTTCCATCTTGGCTCGTGTGTCGTGATGGATTGCGTCCGCAGGATCCGCACGCTCCTGAAAGGCCAACGCTGCCGGTCGAGGACTTAGAATTACGAAAAGGATTGCCAGCAGACCCACAATGGATGACAGAACTCCAGGCATGACAACCTCCAACCGAACGCTTGCCGCGTCAAAGATCGGTGCTAGGCCATGATCTCCTCGGCAGCCAATCTACCTTGCCAGATGGCATCTTCCATTCCCGAATACTCCCAGGCGCCATAGCGCCCAATGGTAAAGATACCATTCTCGCGCAAGAACGTCCGCACAAGGTCTGAACACTGGCGATGGTGCCGGTCATAGATGACATACGCGCAGGGAATGTCGAGGCAGAGCTCTGCAAGCACGCGATCGCTGGGTTTGAGAATGCCTGCTTTGATCAGGTCCGCCTTGATTCGCTCGACAAGCCCAGAACGATCGAGCGGCTTCCAGTCAGAATAGCCAACCTCCGCATAAATGGCGCTGCAACCTGGCGGGGCCTGGTTCGGTGAGAAATTGTGCGAGAAGCCAATGCGGTAAAAGCAGTACTCCGGTTCGGGAAAGTAGATCCAGTGCTTGTCGCTGATGCTTCGATCCACGCCAAGGTTGACGTTGCACACTGACGTAAAGCGGAGTTTCTGTGCTGCCTCGAGCACAGGCTGGGGAACACCAGAAGCGGCGCGAAGCAATGCGGGCAGAGGCATCGTCGTTACCAACCGATGGAAGCAAGAGGTCTGACCGCTTTTGAAATGAAGCTGCCGGTTTGAGATGTCGAGACGCGCCAGCTCGCAACCGGTATGTATGTTGGTCAGGGACGCTGCGAACGCTTGTGGTAATGCCTCAATGCCCCCCCGCAACGGGTAAGAGAAGGTTGCATTGTAGCCTGCATTCCGAGACTGATCGGCAAGGGCTCCGTCCAGGATCTGTTCCAGGGAAGTGGAGGGTACGAATCGCCCCATCCACTCGCAAGTGAGTTCGTCCAAAGGAACCGTCCACAGCTTCTCGTTATAGGGAGTCATGAAGTGCCGCGCAATGCCGGGACCCAACGTTGCGTCAATCCAGGCTGCAAAAGGCAGGGGTTGATTTTCGTCGTTGATGGTGCAAGCGGCGGCGTTGCCTCGTGCTTTGACAAATCCCAGAATGCATTCCTTGATGACTTCAGACGGCAGCCCGTACAGATTGGTTTGAAATGGATAGCGTGTATAAACGCCTTTGGAGAAGATCCAGGAGTTGCGAGTAATCGTATGCAGGTTGCCGTCCAGCAACTCGGAAACGAGCTGCTTCACCGCTTCGTTCTTGAAGTGAAGCAGATGACCTGTATAGTCGAAGGTGAAGCCGTTGAGCTGCTCGGACCGTGTGAGCCCGCCGACGCGCGATTCCTTTTCAAAGAGGCGGCTATCCATTCTGCCCGACTGTTGCAAGTGCCACAGCGTGCTCAGCCCGGCCAAGCCTCCACCCAGAACCACCGCAGGATGCTTTGTACTCATTTCAACCTTTCTGTGTAAGAGACTGAAAGAATCCCACTAGTCTGCAGTCAAGCAGATGAAAATCAATCTGTGCAGATCTTAGCGCTACAGCGCCAGATTCAATGAGAATGTGGGATACGCTTGTCCTCAGCGGCAATGGGCTGTTTCAACTGAGGACTTGAGATGGTCGCCCAGGATAGCGTATCCCAGAGCTAATCCCATGTTCCCAAGAGTTAAACACACTAAGGTATAGCTCAAGATCGATTCCCGCTATAATCGCCCGGCGTCAGCAGATCTATCGGCACGCGATTGCGTACAATGCAGTGCCTTCCGACAGTTCATGGACAACGTTACTCACACACTCTTCGGTTTGGTACTGGCCAAGACAGGGCTTGAGCGCAGCACTCCCAAAGCCACACTTGCACTGGTGATCGGAGCGAATTTGCCGGATATTGACGTCGTCTCCTGGCTTGGCGGTGATCTCAGCTATCTGAAACACCATCGCGGCTTCAGCCATTCGCTAGCAGGGCTGTTCTGCCAAGCCTCTCTGCTGGCTGCCGTCCTGCTGATGGTGCATCGGTCCTGGTCCAGGGCTGCCGCTGACGCGAGTTTCCGAATGTTGTTTCTTATGTCGCTGGCAGGACTGGGCAGCCACTCGCTGTTGGATTATACCAACAGCTATGGCATCCGTCCTTTTCTCCCATTCGATGGTCGCTGGTTTGCAGCGGACCTGGTATTCATTGTCGATCCTTGGATGTTATCTATCCTTGTCTCTGGGTTGATGCTTCCATTTCTCTTTCGTTTGATCTATCAGGAAATTGGTTCCAAAGCAGGAGGCTATAGGAGTAGCGCTTTTGCGGCGCTGGCCCTGATTGCGCTATTTTGGGCGAGCAAGTGGGTTGCACACGAAAGCGCCCTCGAGCAATTGCGTCAGCGCTCTTATCCGACTGGGGAGCCGGTTCGGATTGGCGCTTTGCCTCAGTTTCTGAATCCGGTCGGCTGGAGCGGCGTGGTTGAAACAGAGAGGGCGTATCATCTGGCCTTCGCAGGATTTGGTTTCTTGCAGGGTGAGTTCGAACGGCGCCGAGTGAAGACGCTATTCAAGCCAGAACAAAACGAGATTCTGGCCGCAGCAGCTCACGGAAGTCACGCGAAGGTCTTTCTGGATTTTGCACGCTACCCGTTGTTTCAGATCAGCCCAGGCCCGGAGGGGTATCATGTGACGGCGCGCGACCTCCGCTTCGACTTTGCCAGCAGGTCGCGTCAGAGGTTTGTCTACTCGGCGGCTCTAGACCAGAATCTAAGGGTCGTTTCCGAGAAGTTCAGGTTCTGAAGTTTAGAGTTCAGCCTTTAGGCTGCGTCGCCTTTCAGGCAAGCTGAAGCTTGAACTCTAGACTCAGTTTCAAAGGGAGCCTTTTCTTGAAAGCCATCGCACTAAGGATTCAGAACTACTTCCTGGCACTGACTGCCCCATTGGGAGGATGGGCTCTACTACTCATTGCACTGTTCGACTCGTCGTTTCTCTCACTGCCTGAGGTCAACGACATCTTGATCATCACACTCTCGATCAAGAATCCGGAAAGGATGCTCTATTACTGCACGATGACGACTCTTGGGTCGATTCTGGGTTGTCTCGCCCTCTTTACTGTCGGAAGAAAAGGCGGTCAGGTTTTGTTGCGAAAGAAGTTTGCCGAGGACAAGATCCAGAAGGTCGCGCGCTGGTATTCAAAGTATGGGATCTTTGCGGTGATGATTCCCTCGATCCTGCCGCCGCCGACTCCATTCAAAATCTTCGTCTTGTTTGCCGGCGCTTTCCGCATTAGCGTCGGCAAGTTCATCTTTGCTGTAACTGCCGGCCGAGGATTCCGGTATTTCCTGGAAGGGTTTCTGGCCGTCGAATATGGCGAGGCGGCGAAGGACTATATGCACCAGAATTACCCTTACATTGCACTCGGCGTGGTTGCGTTGATAGCCATCGGTGCACTGTCTTATTTCCTCTACCGCCGCAGCCGCTCTGCCAAGAACCCGGAGAAGTCCGCGCAGAGTGCCCACTAACCTGTTGACGGCATGAAGTCCGTTTGTTACGTTTAGGCGCTTTCAATCTGGACTTGGGACTCCGTAGACATTTGAAACCGCCAGCCACAGCCTGCCTTGCCATCCTTTTCGTTGTCCTTGCTTCTTCAAGTTGCAGTTGGTTTCGGGTTAAGCAGACGTATCGCATTCCCGCCAGTGAGCAGGCGCTGCCAGCCAAGACGGCCAGTTTGGAAGACCTGATTCGCGGAATCAACCAGACTGCTGAAAAGATTCAAGCCATTAAGCTAACTGTGATCTACCAGTTGACTGGGGGATCCATCAACACCGGCGAGATCTCTAACTATCGCGAGACCGATGGTTTTGTGCTCGCGCGCGGCCCTTCCTGGATTCGCTTGATTGGCCAGGCCTTCAAGGTGAAAGTTTTCGACATGGTGTCTGACGGGAAGCAGTTCCGGATTTATGTTCCTCCCAAGAACAAATTCATCGTTGGCCGCAACGATCAGGAGATCAAGGGCCGCAAGGATGTCCCCATCAACCTGCGTCCGCAGCACATCTTTCAAGCCCTCATCATTGACCCGGTGACCACAGACAACGAAGAGAACACGCGAATCCTCGAAGAAGACCAAGAGGGGAAGCACAAATATTATGTTCTTTCCATCGTCGGACCAGCAAAGGAAGGCGTGGGCTCCCTGCGTCGCAAGATGTGGATTGATCGGTTCGATCTGAGACTGGTCCGCCAGAAGCTTTACGAGGGTGGACGGATGGTTTCTGACATCAATTATCGGGAATTCAAGGATTTCGATGGGGGAGATTATCCCTCAGTGATTGACTTCACTCGGCCGCAGGAAGACTATTCGCTTCGAATTCGCATCAGTAAGGCTGTTATGAACGAAGCGCTGCGCGACGACCAGTTCGTTCTGGAGCAGCCGGACGGGACGGAGCTGGTCGACCTGACCCAGAACCCTCAGTGAGATGAGCCAGTCCATCGTCATCGCCAATCTCTTCGCTCGCCCCATGCGCACACTCGCTACGGTGCTCGCCATTGCGATGGAAGTTGTACTGATCCTTCTGGTGGTTGGTCTGACGCGAGGCATGGTGAATGAAAATGCCAAGCGCCTCGAAGGCATCGGTGCCGACATTGTACTTCAACCCCCCGGATCTTCCTTCATGCTGGCGTCAAGCACTGCGGCAATGTCCGAGAAGTTAGCTGAATTGCTTGCCGGAGTTCAGGGAGTCAGGGCGGTTTCGCCAGTCATGGTTCAGTTGAACACGCAGGGTGGGATCGGGCTGATCTACGGGATCGACCTGGAGAGCTTCAACCAGGTTACCCGTGGATTTGCGTTCATTCAGGGACGAGCCTTTCAGGATTCTGATGAAGTGATTGTGGACGACATTCATGCCAAATCCAAGAAATTGCAAGTGGGGCAAGTGGTTAAATTTCTGAACCACAATTTTCGAGTCAGTGGCATCTTTGAACACGGTAAGGGCTCGCGGGTGTTCCTGCCGCTGCGAAGAGTGCAAGATTTGACAGGAACGCCAGGTAAGGTCTCGCTGATGTTCATCAAGTGCCAGTCAAAGGAAGAGATTGTACCGGTAGTGGCACGTTTGAGGGAGAAGCTCAAAGGCTACACGGTTCTCCAGATGGACGATTTTGTTTCGCAGGTGTCTGCGGCCAGCAACAATTTGGTTGCGTTGAGATACTTCCTCAATACCGTCATCTTCATATCAACCGTCGTGGGCTTTTTTGCCATTTTCCTGGCCATGTACACCGCCATTACCGAGCGCACCCGCGAGATTGGAATCCTGAAAGCTCTGGGAGCCTCCAAGGCGTTCGTGCTATCGGTGTTCGTCAAGGAATCCATGGTTCTTTGCGCCGCGGGTCTCGTGGGCGGAGTCGCGCTCTCGTTCGGCGGTCAATGGTTGTTGGGCCGGCTTCTGCCAAATTTGCAGGTTGAGCTGAGTGCTGATTGGATCGTGAGGGCCGGGCTGATTGCTTTGATCAGTGCCAGTCTGGGTGGCTTCTATCCTGCGCTGCGAGCTGCTCGTCAAGATCCGATCGATGCTTTGGCGTACGAATAGCGTCCGTGTTCGTTGTTCAAGGACAGAGAACGAACGACTGGCACAAACCCGGCCATCGACCTGGACAAATATTCACCCGCAGGCATCTCTTTACGCTATAATCCCGCCTTCAAACCGCTTTGCGTTGTCCGTTTCCTTGATGAAAAATATACTTGAAGCCCTGGATGTTAAGAAGACCTACAAAGTTGGAAAGATTGAGGTTGCTGCTCTTAGAGGAGTGTCCATCCGAGTTCGGGAAGGGGAGTTCATCTCGATCATGGGACCGTCAGGCTGCGGCAAATCGACTTTGCTGCATATTCTGGGCGGACTTGCGAAGCCAACATCTGGCAAGGTAGTGATCGATGGCGAGGAGATGTCAGCGGCAAAGGACGGCACGCGGACCGACATTCGTCGGCGAAAAATAGGATTCGTCTTCCAAAGGTACAATCTCCTCCCGACCCTAACTGCTCAGGGCAATCTTGAGATCGCGCGACAAATTTTCGGCAACGGAAACGGGGACGAGACTCACATTCAGAAGGTTCTCAAGTTGTTGGGTCTTGAAATGAAAGTAAAACACAAGCCGTCCGAAATGTCTGGCGGAGAGCAGCAACGCGTTGCCATTGCCCGTGCCATTATCAACAAGCCGGCAATACTGCTCGCGGATGAACCAACCGGTAATTTGGATACTGAGAATTCGCAGATTGTTCTCTCGATGTTGCAGGAGCTGAATCGCACATTCAACCAGTCAATCATCATGATTACCCACAACCCGGAGGCGGCAGCGGTGGGGAACCGCCTAATTGAAATGCGCGATGGGTGTATTGTTCCTCACGAGCATGATGTGAGCTTCAATCGCAAAGAGGATACGATTTACATCTAGCTTCACCGCAGAGAACTGGCCGCACAACACCGTCCACGAAGGACACTAAGGGCCACGAACAAAGGAAGAAAGGACGCTATTTTCGACAATCCAAAAAGCATCGTGTCTGCCGGCATGCGACTAGACGGACAAGAGAGAAAGTGACCGATAGCCATCGACAATGCCTCACGGCTATCAGCTTGAGTTCACTATGCAAAGTTGCCGAACACCGACCGGGATTGGGCCCATAGCGCATTCTTAGTGATTCTTCGTGCCCTTCGTGGGTAGGTTTCAGAGAGCCTGGAAGCTATGTCTGGAATCAATAAAGTCATTTTCTGGAGTTATGCTCGCGGTACGCTTCAGTACGACATTCTTTGCGCTTTGATCCTGATTTTTGTCTTTGCGACTCCTCGGCAGTTCTTTCAAGACTGGACCGTCATCAGCAACCCGCACCAGTTTGCATTCGGGGAAGGCATAGTCAACACCTTCGACCAGTATGGCAACCCGGTATTCAACATCAGTGCTCAGTTGGTTCCCGCTAGTCAGGACGCCTCCGCGGTTAGGAATGCGGCTCTAACGCAGCTTCAAAAAACCCTCAACAAGCAGGTTTCGATTGCCGACATCAAGCCAATCTTGAATGAGAATGGCCAAACCATCGGCTACTCAATCTGGCTTGGACAAGAAAATTCATCTACCTTTTAGTCTGGATCATGCATCCTAGAGAGAGCCGTTGGGAACCTTGGCGCAAATTGGAGGTTTCCCAACGAAGCTGCAGAGCGGGGTGCTGACTTATGAAACAAGAACTGAACCGTCTGTTTCCAATTCTAGCCGCCTTGCTTCTTGGTATCGGAGGCAACTCTTGGACAGTCCTTGGTCAAGAAACGATGACGCCTGAAACGCGACGAGTGCTGGCGCGGTTGGATCAGGCTGGCAAACAGTTGACGGACCTGACGGCAGACATCAAGCAAACCAAGGTCACTTTGGTTGTGAACGACACATCCACCGATACCGGCAAGCTGTTCTTGAAGCGAACCAAGAGCGGTAACCGGACAAAGCTGGAATACGAGAAACCCGTAGTAAAGACCTTGCTCATCGACAAGGGAAAGGTGTTGATCTACGAGCCTAGAATCAATACGCTGCAAGAGGTCGATCTGGGTAAGAATCGAGCTCAGGCGGAGTTTTTCCTGACTGGAGTCGGCGAATCGAGCGCTAATTTGACGAAGACCTATGACGTTAGGTTTCTCAAGGATGAGACGGTGAACGGAATCAAGAGTTCGTTGCTCGAGCTGAAGCCTAAGGGTTCTTCCATGTTCTCGCAGATCTGGCTCTGGATAGATCCTGTGTTAGGGCTTCCCATCCAAACCAGGCTCACCGAATCGAGCGGAGACTTTCTGACGTTTCATTTGGAAAACATCAAGATGAATCCCAAACTGCCAGACAAGATCTTCAAGCTAAATCTGCCGGGCGATGTTCAGAGACTCAAACCAATGAGCTCAAGGTAGGGCTTTCTCTCTCTATGCCTAAGAAGATTCTCGTGATCGACGATGACCCCAAGATGCTCGTGCTGGAGAAGACCATTCTCGTGCAGGGCGGATTCTCAGTTGAGACGGCCTCAGACGGCGTTGAAGGTTTGGAAAAGCTGCAGGGGGCACGTTACGATGGAATCGTGTTGGACGTGATGATGCCGCGGATGGATGGTTATGAAACCGCCAAGCAGATCAAAAAGCTGGAAGAACATAGGACGATACCGATCGTTATGGTCACCGCGAGCGTTGAACGAAGCGCCATGACCCAGGGATTTCGTTCCGGCGCTGTCGTCTTTATGAGCAAGCCCTTTACCGCCAAGAAGTTCCTTTCAGTGATTCAGACCATTATTCGTTAGCGGGCTCTGTGCCAACAACGATCAACTGACAACTGGTAACGCACTAAGCCTGAATCAACTGCCGTAACACATACGGCAGGATGCCGCCGTGTTGGTAATAGTCAATCTCAATCGGCGTGTCGATTCGCAAGGTCACAGGGATTTCTTCCTGGCTTCCGGTTTTTCGATGGATGACGAGCGTAACCTCCTGCTGTGGCTGAACCTGGCCATCCAGGTCCAAGAGGTCGAAGGTCTCGCTACCGTCCAGCTTCAGCGATTGTGCAGTTGTTCCTTCCTTAAACTGGCAAGGCAAAACTCCCATTCCCACCAGGTTGCTTCGATGAATCCTCTCGAAACTCTGAGCGACAACCACCTTCACTCCCAGAAGCCGGGTTCCTTTGGCAGCCCAATCGCGTGAACTCCCTGTGCCATATTCCTGTCCGGCAAAGATGATCAGGGGAATACCATCTTTCTGATATCGCATGGAGGCGTCATAGATACTCACCTGCTCACCTGACGGTTGCTGAATAGTGACCCCACCTTCTACACCCGGAACCATGAGGTTTTTGATGCGCACGTTGGCAAAGGTGCCGCGCGTCATCACACGGTCGTTGCCTCGACGCGAGCCGTAACTGTTGAAGTCATCTGGAGTGACGCCCTGTTCTTGCAGGTAAAGTCCCGCAGGTGACGTTTTCTTGATTGCGCCAGCCGGGCTGATGTGGTCGGTAGTTACCGAATCTCCGAAGATGGCCAGGGGGCGAGCTCCGTTGACGCTCGAGATCTTGCCAGGTTGAAGATTAAAATTTTCGAAGAACGGTGGTTCTTGAATGTAGGTTGATTCGGCGTCCCAGGCGTAAACGTCGCCGGTGGTTGACGGGATCTCATTCCACATCGGATTCTGGGCTGTAAAGTCCTGATAGAGTCGCCGGAAAGTTGCCGGGTCAAATGCCGACGCCATCAGCTCGCGGACTTCCTTCAAGCTCGGCCACACATCTCTAAGGTAAACGCTCTGTCCATCTTTCCCTTTTCCCAGTGGTTCTTCCGCCAGGTTGATGTCTACGCGCCCGGCAAGAGCGAAGGCCACGACCAACGGTGGACTCATAAGAAAGTTGGCTTTGATGTTCTGGTGAACGCGCGCTTCGAAATTGCGATTTCCGCTCAGCACGCTCGCGGCAATCAAATCATTCTTGGTGACGACTTCCTCAATGCGCGCTTCGAGCGGACCGGAGTTTCCGATACAGGTGGTGCAACCATATCCAACCAACTGAAAACCCAACCGGTCGAGATAGGGCTGCAAGCCGGTCTTCTCAAGATAGTCGGTAACTACGCGCGAGCCGGGAGCAAGGGATGACTTGACCGTGGGTCGCACGGTCAAACCCTTTTCGACAGCCTTTCGTGCCAGAAGACCCGCTGCCAGCATCACGCTCGGATTGGATGTGTTCGTACACGAGGTGATCGCGGCGATCAACACGTCTCCGTGGCCCACATCGGCTGTCGGCCGGTTGCCATTTGGCAAAGCAAACCGTTGCGACAAAGCTTCCTTGGGCTTGTTGTAGCCGTTTTCGCTCACCGGTTTCTGAAATAACTCGATAAACTTCTGTTTCAAACGCGGAAGTTCAATCCGGTCCTGCGGACGCTTGGGTCCGGCCACGGCCGGCTGAATGTCTCCCAGATCCAGTTCCAGCGTGCTGCTGTAATCGCACTCGCCCTTCCTGGGAATTCCGAAGAGTCCTTGGGCTTTGAAATAGTTTCGGAACGTGGCCACATGTTCCTCCGTCCGCCCCGTGGAGAGCAGGTATTTGCAGGTTTCTTCGTCAATCGGGAAGAAACCCATGGTCGCGCCGTATTCTGGAGCCATGTTGCCGATGGTCGCCCGGTCTGTTACTGGCAGGGCGGCTGCCCCTTCACCGAAGTACTCTACGAACTTGCCAACGACTTTGGCTTTTCGGAGCATCTCGGTGCAATGCAGTACGAGATCAGTCGCTGTGACACCTTCCCGTAACGCCCCTGTCAAGTGCACGCCAACGACGTCGGGAGTCAGGAAGTAAACCGGCTGTCCCAGCATGCCAGCCTCGGCTTCAATCCCGCCGACGCCCCAACCCACGATTCCCAGGCCGTTGATCATCGTGGTGTGCGAGTCGGTTCCCACCAGCGTGTCGGGGTAATAGACGCTTCGGTTCTCCAGGACTCCCTTGGCGAGATACTCCAGGTTCACTTGATGGACGATACCGATTCCGGGAGGCACCACTTTGAAGCTTTCGAACGCCTGCATCCCCCACTTCAAAAACTGGTAGCGGGCCCGATTGCGTTGAAACTCTGTCTGCATGTTGAGCTTGAAGGCCTCACCCGTGCCGGAGTAGTCCACCTGCACCGAATGATCGACCACGAGATCGACAGGCACCAGCGGTTCAATCAACTTCACATTCCTTCCGAGCCGGGCAACAGCGGAGCGCATTGCCGCCAGGTCGACGAGTAGCGGCACACCCGTGAAGTCCTGTAGCACGATGCGGGCGACCACAAAGGGAATTTCTTCGGTCCGGACAGCGTTCGGCTTCCAATTGGCGAGGTTACGAATCTCGGCTTCGCGAATCTTCTTCCCGTCACAATTTCTCAGGACCGATTCCAAAACGATACGGATGCTTACCGGAAGTCGCGAAATGCGCCCGACACCTTCTTTCTCAAGCTGCGGCAGGGAATAGAATTGTCCTTTGCCTCGGGCACCGGTGGGAAATCCCTGCAGGGTATTGAAAAGCTGATGTGGCATGGAAGCTCCCTTTATCATTAGAGCAACGACAAGCTGCAAAACTGGCTCAGGATATGCACAGGGCGGGGGGGTGTCAAGTAGGCCCCAGGGGCATGGTGGTAGGGTCTCGTCAAGATCTATCAATATTGCGAACTGCAGTGGTGGTCATGAAGACCTCGACCCGACGCTCGAAATCCGGTTGTAATGTCTTCCCGAACCGTCTACGCTTCTTCGGCGTATGACGACCCTGGAGCCTGTTTTCACGATTCTGGCAGTCCTGATGCTGGCCAAAGGCCTATTGGGTGTCTTCGAAGGCATCCACTATCTGGATTACATCCGAAAGCATCTGGCGATTCGCCCCGAGCCTTGGATGCCCCCTGTTTCGGTCATCGTACCCTGCAAGGGCCTCGACTTCGAGCTTGAGAAGAACGTTGAGGCCGTCTTCCGGCAGGTCTATCCCTTCTTTGAGGTCCTCATCGTCACCGCGGCGGAGAATGATGCAGCACTGGAGCCGCTCACGCGTCTGGCGGCCAAGTTTCCGGGTCACAAGATTCGTTTCCTAACCGCTGGTATCTCTCCCGACCGCGGGGAGAAAGTGCACAATCTCATTCAAGCCGTCGCTCGGGTCGACTCGGCCTCCGAAGTTCTTGTCTTTACCGACTCTGATTCACGTCCGCATTTGTGCTGGCTGCAGGAACTGGTGGCGCCACTGCGCGACGAACGCATAGGCCTTTCGACGGGATATCGCTGGTACTACCCAACCCACGGTAGTCTGGCGAGTGTCGTGCGGTCTGTCTGGAATGGCTCAATCGCAACATTGCTGGGCAACCACAATCATAACTTTGCCTGGGGCGGTTCCATGGCGATTCGGAAGTCCACATTTCACCGTGCCCGCGTGCTGGACTATTGGCAACGGTCGATCAGCGACGACTACTCTATGACGCAAGCCATAAAGGATGCCGCGCTCCGAATCCATTACGAGCCCCGCTGTCTCATTGGTTCCTATGGCACTTGTGGTTGGCGTGAGCTGCTGGAATGGTCAACGCGCCAAATGATTCTCACGAAGGTCTACTCGCGCAAGTTGTGGCAGCTGGCGTTGGTTTCGCAGTGGACATTCTCGCTGGTCTGGTGGTGGGCGCTCGCAGGAATTTTGCTTGCTTTCTTGCCGATAGCCCAAAACCCGAGGGTTTGGTCCGTATGGGGTGGAGGAACGCGGAAGTACACGCTCCTGTGGGGACTGTTGTTTTTGTTTGGTGCATTGCGTGGCTGGTATCGAGTCCGCACCATCCAGCACCTGCGCCCCGAACGCCGCGACGAGATCCAGGACTTTTGGTGGGGCTATGTGTGGTTGTTCCCGATTGCTTCGACGCTGACGGCGTATAACCTGGCGCGCTCAGCCTGGACTTCCTCGGTTGAGTGGCGTGGGGTGCGATACGAGTTCGGAGCGGCTCAGAAACTGCGCGTTATTCGAATCGAATAGTTGGTTATTTTGGGCACATGTCTGTCTTCAGACAAATCACGAACTTGAGTCAGCACGTATTCAAGCCCAAACGCTTGAATACGGTCGTGTTCTTTGTCACCTCCGTTTGCAATGAGAAATGCCGCCACTGTTTCTATTGGGAGGAACTCAACCAGCAGGGCGATCTCACCTTCGAGCAGATTCGCAGAATCTCTGAGACCATGCCACCGATCACCGATCTCTGGCTTTCGGGTGGCGAACCATTCATGCGGAAGGAATTGGCCGGGATCATCGAGCTTTTCCACCGCAACAATGGCGTTCGCTGGGTGAATTTGCCAACGAACGGACTCTTCACGGAACGCGCTCATCGGTGCCTGGACACGGTTCTCAACAGCTGTCCCGAATTGCACCTCGACCTGAACGTCAGCGTCGATGGCTTTGAAGCCACGCACGAAAAGCTTCGAGGGGTTCCTGGTTGTTATCGAAAGACACTGGAGATGATTCGCTCGCTTCCGCCTCTGGTCGACAGGTATCGCGAGCGGCTGCGAGTGAACATGAACACGTGCCTGAATGCAGATAATGCCGACGAGCTGATTGGCTTCATGAAATTTGTCTACGATGAACTTCCGGTGGACGGCCAGTATTTGCAGCTCATTCGTGGCAGCGTCATGGACGCATCGCTGAAACAGATTCCTCTGGACAAGCTTCGCGAGATCTACACCTTCGCCCGATGGCTCTACGACCGTTATGCGGAACGCTTGTTCCAGTCGCAGCCCTGGTCAACGCGGAAACCGTTGAAGATGGCCTACGCGGGAACGCTGGCATTCCACAACAAGGTCCAGTTCGCCAGCTATCTGCAGTCAACGCGCTGGCCCATGGCTTGCACAGCGGGCGAAACCTTTTGCGTCATCGACTACAACGGGGATGTGCGAGCCTGCGAACTTCGGGGCAAGCTGGCCAATCTGCGGGATTACGAGTACAACTTTTCCCGCTTCTGGGCCGACTCCATTCGGCAACAAGAGACTCGGCAGATCGTTTGCGACCAGTGCTGGTGTACCCATGTCTGCAATATTCACGACTCCTTGCGTTACTCTCCAAAAGCCCTGACTGTCGATGTCCCGTTAACCTACCTTGAAACCCGACCCTCGGGGCCCTGAGAATTGAGACGAGAGCCATCTTCTTGGGGAGCGCGCTTTCTGTGATATCATTTGTCCGTCCGGAGCAAGACCGGGATCTAAAGACCCATCATGGCCCGCAATGTGACCCGTTTTCGGGGAAGTCCAGCCCGAAATAGTTCTTAGAGCGAGGGAAAGAATGGCTGGTCGATTGTTGTTGATTGGCGAGTTGAGCGACGACCTCACCGACTTGAGGGTTACATTTGAAGGCATCGGACTGACCGTGGAGATGGCTCCCGACGGTCTGGTCGGCCTTGAAACCGGCAAAGAGTTTCAACCCGATCTCGTGGTGACGGAAATCCTCACTAACGGGTTGAGCGGATTCGAACTGGCATCGCGCATCAGCGGCGGGACCGCGGGATTTGTATCACCTATCATTTTCTACACCGAGTTCTATCGCGATGAGAAAGCGCGGCGCGAAGTCTTGGGCAAGTATCGTGCGCTGCACTACTTCGTCCGCCCATTCCAGAAGGAGGCCCTCAAGAAATCGGTTATCGCTCACTTCCAGGATTTCATCTCCGGCCTTCCCGATGTGCCCGTCGTTGAGAGTCCTGCTGTTTCTGAGCCACCTAGCACTCAAGCGGAAGTCAACTCGGTTGAGCCGCAGGCGAGCCGTGCTGCTGCCGTCGAGAAGCAGGCGACCCATCCACCCCTTCAGCAGACCGTTCAGCCGGCGAATCTCGGCGCCCTTCCAGGCCGAACCCGTGGCGTCGGCCCGGTCGAGCAGACAGCCCCGCGCGAGGCCGGCGCGCCAAAGCCGCAAGCTGGCAACACGGTTGTAGACCAGACTGAGAATCAAGGTGCCAGAGTGGCGGGGGCAGTACCTGCGCCTCGCGGCCAACCGATTTCTGCTCCAGCCCGGGAGTTCAAACCGCGCGAGCCCACTTTGTTGTTGCCAGTCGGAGAACCTTCGGGGATTGGGCGATTGCTGCAATCAACCCCACTCAGAATTGCTGCGGCGGTGATCGTGGTGGCGCTGGCACTCTACCTGGTTCGTGACCTGTTTACGGGAGGGAGTGACGAATTATCATCGGAGCGGTCTGCGACGCCGGAATTGGCTCAGCCTGTACCACCAACGCCTGTAGATAACACGCCTCAATCGGCTCAGCCTGTACCACCAATGCCTGTGGATAACACGCCTCAATCCGCTCCGCCAGCTCCAACGGCTATCACTACTCCTCCACCCGGGCAAGAACCGCCGGCAACTGTCGAGTCTGGCAAAGGTGCTTCTGAACCAAGTACTCCGTCGGCTGCAGCATCTGCGAAGACCAGCGATGTGCAACAGAACGAGGATGCGGATTCCAGGGTTCGCGAACGTTCTCCAGGCCTCAGCATTCAGGATGTGACCGGCTCTGGCAGGGGACCGGTACTGCGGAGGATGAAACCGGTGCAGCTTTCGAAGGACATGCTGAATAACCTGGTAGCTAAGGCAGTTGTGGTTCGTGTAGTGATTGATCGCGAAGGAAAGGTCACCGAAGTGACGCCTCTCAACCAGGAAGAAGGCGCAGTCTCGCTACCACCGGAGGCTCTGGCCGCCATCCAACAATGGGAGTTCTCAAGCTCGCGGAGTAAGGACGCGGGTGAGGCGGTCAAGTACTTCAGTCTCAAGGTGCAGAAGCCCCGGCAGTGAGGAAGGTGTTTCATCTTAGAAACAGAGCGATAAAGTCCACCGCAGAGACGCTGAGACACAGAGAGTTCCTTGCAGAGTTTCACCATAGTTCGATTTATGCAGTCGATCAAACGTTTGGCCGGCCTCCGGTCACGCCTGTCGTCAGCGTCAAAATACTAGTGCCATACTCTTTGTTTTCTCTGCGTCTCAGCGGTTGTTTGCGCAGCTTACTTCCGCTTTCCCGGACCCCAGAGTGCCCGTCCTGATCGAACACCGGTATGTTCTCCTTCGTTCAGCACCACCTGTCCGTTGACAAGTACGTAGTTCACCCCCGTTGAATACTGGTGGGGTCTCTCAAACGTCGCGTGGTCCTGGATGGATTTTGGATCGAACACGACGACATCTGCGAAATAACCCTCCTTGAGCGATCCTCGACGGTCGAGGCCCAGGTTCTGAGCAGGCAAGCTGGTCAACTTGCGGATTGCCTCGCTCAGTGGAATCAGCTTCTCTTCGCGAACATACTTTCCCAACAGCCGGGCAAAGTTTCCGTAAGCGCGGGGATGCGTATTTGATTTGAGAAAGATGCCTTCAGTTGCCATCGATGATCCGTCTGAGCCGAAGCTGACCCATGGCAGCGTAATTTGCTTCCGTACGTTGTCCTCCGACATGGTGAAATAGACCACGCCGACACGCGATTCGTCTTCCGTCATCAAGTCCAGAACCGTTTCAGCCGCCGGCTTGCCACGCAACTGAGCGACTTCGGCCAAGGTCTTTCCCTGCAAGGGTTTCAACTTCTCGTTCTTGAACTCTACAATCAAAATTTTCTCCGGAGCGTTCACCCGGTTTTCGGTGGTAGCCGTGGACGAGGTCATTTCACGCAGAATCTTTTGCCGATCGTTAGCATCGCGAAACCGCCGGCGCATTGCTTCCGGGCCTCCACTCTGCGCCCAAAGCGGGATGCAGGCATTGAGCCCGGTTGAGCTGGCGGTGTAGGTGTACATGTCAGCAGTGATTTTCAATCCTTCCCGCCGAGCGGCCTCCACCTTTGCGATCGCTGAGTCCATTTTTCGCCAATGGGCTTCGCCCGAAGCTTTGAGATGATAGATCTCAGCCGGAATCTGAGCCTCGCGGCTGATGCGAATCAGTTCGTCGATACCCTCCAGCAACCCCTTGCCCTCGCTGCGGATGTGCGAAATGTATTTTCCCTGGAACGGTGCGGCGGCCTTGCAGAGTTCTATCAGTTCCTCAGTATTGGCATAGTTTGCTGGTGCATAGATCAACGAGGAACCGATGCCCAACGCACCTGCTTCCATCTCCTGCCGCACCAGCTTTCTCATCAAGTCAAGCTGCTCGGGTGTTGGAGGCTTGTCTTCCAGGCCGATGGCGTATTCCCGAAGCGTGGTTGCACCAAGATACGAGGCCACATTCTGCGACACACCTTTCCTCTCTAGATAGGTCAGGTAGTCTGCCAGTGTGGTCCATTCGATGGGATACTTGATGTCACCTTGTTCCTTGAGCATCCGCTCTTTCATGGTGGGTGCGAGCGGTCCCATCGAATCGCCTTCACCCATGATCTCGGTCGTCACCCCCTGCCGCACTTCGCCTTGCGAGTTGCCGTCAGCAATGAGGCTCTCGGTTGACCAACTCAACATATTGATGAAGCCGGGTGTGACCGCCTGTCCCGACGCATCGACGACTCTTCGAGCTAGCGATCGTCCCACTTGACCGATCTTTGCGATCTTGTCGCCGGAAATGGCAACATCTGCCTTGATCGAAGCACTACCGCTCCCGTCGTAAACTTCGCCCCCAACGATCAGGATGTCGTACACTGGGGCGGTCTGCCGCTGACAGGAACTCGTCACTGACGCCAGCAGCAATGCCAGGCATAGCGCGGCCGTCGTCTTCGTCGGGTTGATGGAAGCAACCTCTCTTGAAGTCATGCGTCTCCTTTTTTTAAGTTTCCATCGGCACTGAAGGGAACAGGCAGGCGGATTGTCAAACTTTGCCGCAAAACTGAGAACACACGCCGAATCTGAGTTCGGCATCTCCAACCAGTCTGCGATTGAAAGTTGGTTGGGCTACTGGTCGAGCACGGTCGAGCGCAACCAAGCTATTCTCCAGTTCTTTCGCTCGAAGTTGAATCTCAATTTGCAAGGCAAGCGTGTTTTGGATGTTGGCTGTGGAACAGCAGGCCTTTCGCAACTCGTGACTAGTGAGGGAGGTTCTTACGTCGGCTGCGACTTTTTTGAAAAGATGCTCGATTTTGGCCGGGCGTTTACCAGCGATCTGCCTGTGAACGCGCGGGCTGCACTGGTGCGCAGTTCAGCCATCGACTTGCCCTTCGCCGATAGCTCGGTCGATGTCGCGATTGGGTTTGATGTCATCGAGCATCTCGTTGGAGGCCAATGCTGGCAGCTTCAGTTTCTTCGTGAAATTCGCCGGGTCCTTCGGAGCGATGGCCTGCTTCTGCTGACAACTCCCAACCGGCTTTGCCCGTTTGAAGGGCACACGTTCCTGATCGGTCCCCAATTTCTGCCCATTCGTCTGGCTGACCGCTACATTCGGTGGCTGCGGCCACAGTTTTTCCGTGAATATCATTCCTACGCGGAAGTTCAGCTGCTCATGCCGGAACGGATGAAGGCTATGCTCGACGAAGCTGGGCTCTCGCCTCTGCACGAACTGCCATGGTGCACGGATCGAGAAAACTATCGGCCAGGGACCCGCATTGTGCTTCAGGTTTGCAAGGGTCTTGGACTGGGTTGGGCAGTCTTCTATAAGTTCCAGATCGCCGCCGTCAAGAAGGAGTCTGCCCGTTCGCTCCAGGCACTCAAACGCCCGGTGAAAAACGAATCATTCCTTCCAGAACCGGGCCTTCGTGGGTTGCTCAAGAAGGGCTTGGCCCTGATGGTGCGGCGGTGACCCTGCTCGCCTGTAATTGTCCTTGGAACACTCTGGCGAAAGACGGAATTCAGCAAACGAGAGACAAAAGACAATGGATTCCGGCTTTCCCCGGAATGACGCCTTCTCTGTGAGTGTAGTGGGCCTGGCTGAAAGCCGTGGCCAGTCCACCCTTGCGTGGTACGGGTTTCACGGAGGTGGTAGGAAGTGGGTCGTTTCAATTTCTCTGAATTAACCACACGCCTCCGATCACCATGCCTGCGCCGACAAGCCGCCAGGCGGTAATTGGATGGAATCGAAAACCCAAAAGTCCCAAATGATCAAGCAGCATCGAGGCCATCATCTGTCCTGCAACGATGGTGGCGATCAATGCTGCTGCGCCAAGGCGAGGTGCCAACACGATGCTGGAAACCACAGAGACCACACCCAGCACGCCGCCAGTCCACGCCCACCATGGGATGAGTTTGATCGCCGGCCAGCCTGGGAAGCTGAGCCCGAAGACTGTGGGACAAACTGAGAGAACCAGTGTGCCGACGCTAAAGGATATGAGCGCCGCCAGGAGCGGATGCCCGATCCATTGGCGAAGTTGGGCATTGATGCCAGTTTGAAAGGGGAAGACGAAACCAGCCAGAAACGCGATCAATAGAAAGAACCAGAGCATAGGCCTAGTGAACCCTCCTCTAGAATTTGAGGCTCAACGTTTCTCAGATGCGTTGCATGAGCGATCGTCCGACCTAAGACAACTCGTGTGCTGTCTTTGTGTCACCTGCAGCAAGCGGGATTATACGGTATTCCAATCCGCGCGAAAGTGTGCCGCGGACGCAAACCAAGGCCCATAGCAAGAAGCAAGGTTTTGCGGAGATGCGGGAGGGCGAGGCTCCTGCGGAGCGGTATGGCCCGTTTTGGCCATCAGGCGTGCGCGGGAGCACCCGTTCCTCCGACGTGGACGCGCGCACCGAAAGGCGTTTTCGGCTGTGGATTTACGTCGCAGCATGTTCCTTGTCTCAAACAGGCAAAGTTGATATCAAGACGCAACCTGTTCCGCTCAATCGATAGGAGGAGTCACCATCGTGATGAAACTTGGCGCATTCTTCTTAGTTGGAGTCTCTCTGTGCCAGTCTGACAGTGTTCTCTTGGGACAAAGCACTCAACTCGATGCCACTGCCAGGCTGATGAAGGAACTCACTGAGGCTCACGGCCCCACGGGAAGCGAAGAACTCGTGGGCAAGATTGTGGTGCGGCATCTTCAGCCGCTGGTGTCTGAGATCAAAGTAGATGGGTTGGGTTCCATTATTGGAGCCAAGAAGGGAAGTGCTGATTCCCCACGTATCATGCTCGCCGCTCACATGGATGAAGTGGGATTCATCGTTAAAACGATCACTCCTGACGGATTTATCTATACCAATCCAGTTGGAGGCTGGAGAGATCCAGTGCTGCTCGCTCAGCGTTGGGTGATCATGACTCGAAAAGGTCCGGTGGTGGCCGTGTCTGGAGCCAAGACAACGCACGTGATGTCGGCTGAGGCGAAGAATCGGCCGGTTCCTCAACAGGACGTTTTTTTGGATGTGGGCGCACGCACGCGTGAAGAGGCCATGGAGACATTCGGCGTTCAGCCGGGAGATCCCGTGGCGCCTGAGAGTCCCTTTCAAGTCATGGCCAACGGAGAATTCTACATGGCGAAAGCTTGGGACGACCGCGTGGGCCTCGCTCTGATCATCGAAGCGTTGAAACGACTGCAGGGACAAAGGCACCCCAACACGATCATGGCAGTGGCGACGACCCAAGAGGAGATCGGACTGCGCGGTGCCCACACCAGCACGGCCCTGGTCGAACCTGATCTAGGAATCTCGCTTGAGGTTGGAGTGGCGTCGGACTATCCAGGGACCAGCCCAAAGGAAGCGCAGGAAGCGCTTGGGAAAGGTCCGGGGATCTTTTTACTGGACAGCAGCATGATTCCGAGTCGGAAGTTGAAGGAATTCGTCGTCGAGGTGGCAAAGCGCAAGGGGATTCCGATTCAATTCGAGGTTCTCACCGGCTACGGCGAGGATGGCGCCGAAATGCAGCGCTACAAGGGAGGCAGACCTTCGATCAACCTGACGGTCCCGACGCGTTACCTGCATTCACACATCGGAATCCTCAGCCGCAAAGACTTCGATCGAGCGGTGGAGCTGCTTACGGCCGTGTTGTTGGCGTTGGATCAGAAAGCTGTGGAGCAGATCAAGGGATTTGACTATTTCAAGTAGACTCGCTGACTTCTTCGACGGCGGTGTGTCAGTTGGGTTTTCTGCAGGTCGGTTGTCCCTCCAGCCCGTAGGTTAGACCTCAGGCTGCTGTGAGCAACACCGGGCAGTCGCGGGTAATGACGACGGTATGTTCATGGTGTGCCGAGAGGCTGCCGTCGTTCGTCCGGACTGTCCAGCCATCCCTGTCCTCAAATGCTTGTTCCGAGCCACAACTGATAATCGGTTCGATGGTCACTACGAGTCCTTCCGTCAGCACGTCCATTTGTCGGGGATTGTAGTAGTTCGGCACAGAGGGAGGCTCATGAATCGTCTTGCCGATGCCGTGTCCTTGCAAAGCGCGAATGACGGAGAAGCGGTGCCGATTGACTTCAGCCTCGATCGCGCGACCAATCTCACTCACGCGGTTACCAGACCTAGCCACCTTAAGCCCCTGTTCGAAGGCTGAGTGAACACAAGCCACGAGACGCTGAGCACATGGCGAAGCATTGCCCACAAGAACCGTTCGTGCAGCGTCGGCCATGTAGCCGCCCTTCTCCGCTGTTACGTCCAGCTTGACGACATCTCCGGGCTTTAGGCGACGGGAGCCGGGAATACCGTGCACCACCTCATCATTGACGCAGATGAGTACCGTCCCTGGAAAACCATAGACCATGGCGGGAGCCGAACAGGCTCCGTTCGCCGCAAAAATTTGCGCTGCTACTTGGTCCAGTTCTCCTGTGCTGACGCCGGCTTGCACTTGTCGCTCCAGAGCGTCCAAAGTTAGTCGCACAACGCGACCGATTTCACGAAGGCCTTTCCAGTCAGCTTCCGATGTGATCGACATGTCAACTCCAGGCTCAAAAGGGGTATGAGATCATCAACAATGGGTGTCAGACACTCAACAACCATCCTGCACTAGCTGCCGCCGCGCGATCGAATCACCTGGCCTGTCACCCACGCTGCCTCCTCTGAGGCTAAGAATGTGATAATCCGGGCTGCATCCTGTGGAGTCCCAAGCCGCCCCATGGGAGCAGCACTGCGCAGCGAGTCACGCATGCCCGCGGGCATCCAACCCGTATCCGTGGGCCCAGGATCGACCGCGTTCACCGTAATCCCGCGGGACGCAACTGCGGCGCTCAGGCTTAACGTGAACGACTCAACCCCACCCTTGGTGGCGGCATAGGCAAGTTCGTTGGGCAGCGGCCCAATGCCTTGCCCAGAGGTGAGATTGACAATACGCCCTATGCCCTTGGCCGGGAAACAACGAACAAATTCTACGGAGAGCAATATCATGGCCCGCAGGTTGACGGCATAGTGGCGATCCAGCTCGGCCGTGCTCAGCTTTTCCACGGTTGTTTCAGTCGAGTACACCGCGTTATTGACCAGGATGTCGATGTGACCGAACCGTTCATGCGCGTCTTGGAACAGGAGGCTTGGACCGTCCGGCTGTGCGAGGTCGATTTCAAACCCATGTGCGCGGACACCTGTTGCACGTAGCTCGTTCACTATCTCTTCAGGGTCTGAGTCTGTAACACCCCACGGCATCGCCCGATCATAAGGCCGATAGTAGGCAGTGCCCACATCCGCTCCTGCCCGAGCCAGCGCAGTCGCGACAGCTGCCCCGATGCCCTGACGGCGGGTCACCCCCGTCACGAGCGCTACTTTCTTAGCGAGTGAGTGCATGACACCTTCGTCTGGATGCTACACAAGTAGACTTCGACTTCGGGCTCTGCCTTTCCGGGCCAAACAGGATTCTTGCAGTCCGGCGGGTGCCGCAGACATGAGTAGTTGTCATGTCTGCGGGTCGATCCAGACTATAGGAGGAAGCTTGTAGCGTAAAGACGGCTTCCACTCTAAGGGAGCAATGGCAATTCAATCTGTCCACTCTGCTCAGCGAAAGACCTGTTCACTGGCCCCAGACTTCTTCAACGCAGACATGCCCACCACGCATGTCTGCGCCACCCGCGGGTTGCAAGGGAGTAGGACTCTCCCCGCGGCTTCTGATCTGGCCTGGCGGACGCACCCCCCAGGATTTGCTCCTCTAGACTCCAACCAATTCCAAAATGAACCTAGAGTATAGGTTGTCAATGCCAGCTTGGCCTCATTGAGCACGTTTTCCAGAGACAACGAACCGACACGTTGTGGGTACTCCTGTCGTAGTTTCTCGGTAGCAAAGATCAAGTCCATTGCACGATATTTCTCGAGCACCTGCTTGAGCGAGAAGTTAGACAAAGCAACATCGTGAACTTCACTTTTCCGCCCAAATTCGAACGGCTTGAAGGAAATCCGAAATATGCCGATTGATCAGATTCTTTAGCTCACGCATTCCTGACGTACTGTCATAGCGTCCCTTTGCCAGTAGCTGCCTTCGTAGCGCTTTCGCATCTCCGTCGAAGCTGCTGAACGTCAATTGGTGGCATTGCTGCAAATACTCCTCATCTAAGAGTTTTGGGCTCACTTGACCGGATGCGCAGTGTTCCCACCATTCGTCACGGTGTCTCCGTAGTTCTTCAGGGGAGTATTTTGTGTCCAGTGGATGGCGCAGATTGTAGTGCCCCGCCTCCGCATGACAGGTAAAGCACAAGGCTATCGCATTCTCCAAAACATTCGGCTCTCCGTCGGCCTCTGGAACAGTATGGTGCACGTTCACGTTCCGACCAGTGAACTTACGGCATACACAACACCGCCTCTTTGATTTTACGAGTGCTTCTTCTCTGACAGAGATTGAAAACGGCATGGCTCTAAGTCTCGGGTTTCATAGCCTAGCAAGAAATAGCCCGGATCAACCCAAGGCTTTGCGAATTCTGCCGGGCACATCTGCCGACAGCTCCCTGACTTCATCAAGATAGAGACGAACGAGTGGACTATACGGGGAGTTTTATGAGGTTGCCAACGTCGAAGGTATGCGATCGACAGTGAGGCAGCAAAAGCTGTCCGTTGCAAAACCTCAGGCCACCGAACTCAGCAACTGGATCAGCCGGTCGATGTCTGTTTTGGATTTGGTTTCGGTGAACGAGAGCAGCAGGCAATTCTTCAGGGCAGGGTAGTACTTCTCTAATGGCAACCCTGGAATGATTTTCGCGCTGGTAAATTTCGCCGCCACATTTTCGTAGGGAGTCGGAAGCTGAACGACCAACTCGTTGAAGCGTGGTCCGAGATAGACGATCTTCAGGGAAGCGACTTTCTTCAACTCGGATAGGGCGTATTGGGTTTTGGCGACGTTCTGGACGGCCACTTCCCGGATTCCTTTTTTGCCCAGCAGCGTGCAGTAAATCGTCGCCATCAGCGCGAACAGGCTTTGATTGGTACAGATGTTGGAGGTGGCTTTCTCGCGGCGAATATGTTGCTCGCGTGTTGAAAGCGTGAGGACGTAGCCTCGCTTGCCTTCGGAATCCACGGTCTGCCCGATGAGTCGCCCAGGTAGGTTGCGTAAGAACTTCTCTCGGCAGGTGAGAAACCCGACGTGCGGACCGCCAAAGCTTGTCGGAATTCCCAATGACTGGGCTTCGCCACACACAATGTCGGCGCCGGCCGGTCCGGGCGGGGCAACGATCCCAAATGACAATGCTTCGGCCACGGCGACCACCAGCAACGCTCCATGACGATGCGCCAGGTCGGCCAATTGCACCAGCGGTTCCAGATTCCCGAAAAAGTTGGGCGATTGGACGACGATGGCTGCAACATCAGAGCCAATCTTCTGCTCGAGGCTCGCTATGCTGACCGTGCCGTCTTCGACCGCTTCAATATTAGTTAACGTTAGGTCCTGATGCCGAGCATAGGTGTTGACCACCGCCCGATATTCCGGGTGTACCGAAGAAGCGAAGAGAAACCGGCTGCGCTGACTGACGCGGGCGGCCATCAGGATGGCTTCAGTCAAGGCAGTGCTGCCGTCGTACATCGATGCGTTCGAAACCTCCATGCCCGTGAGCTGGCACATGAGAGTTTGGAACTCGAAGATGGCCTGCAAGGTTCCTTGTGTGATCTCTGCCTGGTACGGGGTGTAGGAAGTGAGAAACTCTCCGCGGCTGATGAGGCTGTCGATGACTGTGGGGATGTAGTGATCGTTGACGCCGGCGCCTAGAAAAGAGACGAACCCCGAGGCGTTCATGTCGGCGTAGCTCTTGAACTTTTCGATCAGCTCCGGCTCGGACAGAGCGCGCGGGAGATTCAACAGGGACTTGAGGCGAAGTTCTTGAGGGATGCCAACGAAGAGGTCTTCAAGAGACTTGACGCCAATGTCACGCAACATCTCCTGCTGGCCTTCGGCGGAGTTAGGGATGTATCGCATCTACTCGGCCGACTCCTCTGCCACAAATTCAGCATACTCTTCGTGGTTGAGCAAGTCTTTCAATTCCGCGGCATCTGCGATTTTGAGTTTGATGAACCAGCCGTCGCCGTAACAATCGTCATTGACGAGTTGAGGTGATTCCGAGAGCGCGTCGTTGACCTCGAGGATTTCCCCCGCCACCGGACAGAAGACTTCCGAAACGGCCTTTACGGATTCGACATTCGCGAAAGTTTCGTTGGTGTCAAACGTGTCGCCAACCTTGGGCAGTTCCACAAAGACGACGTCGCCGAGTTCTTTCTGCGCGTGCTCTGTGATGCCGACGATGGCTGTGCCCTCTTGGACTCGCACCCACTCATGTTCTTTCGTGTATACACAGTCTGCCGGAAACTTCATAGAGGTTTTCCTCAAGAAATCGGTTAAGAGTTCAAGCTTCAGCTTGCGTCAGCAGCCACCAGCCGCCTAAAGGCGGAACTCTAAACTCAGCAACTGGCTCCTGAGAAGTCACGCCTTCGGTCTTGTATAGAAAGGCGTTTTGACGATCCTGGCCGGCACGGCTTGAGTCCTTACCTGGATCTCAATCTCCTTGCCTAGGTCGCTGTGCGACACCGGGACATAGGCCAGACCGATGTTCTTCTTCAAATACGGTGACGGGCCTCCGCTGGTGACGACGCCTGCCTGCTCTCCGTTGATGAGAACCGGGTAGCCATCGCGGCCAATGCCTTTGCCAACCATTTCGAAGCCGACGAGCTTTTTCTGGATACCCTCAGCCTTCTGCTTCAGAAGCGCAGCCTTGCCGAGAAAATTACCCTTATCCAACTTAACGACCCAGGCGAGATCGGCTTCCCAGGGTGTGGTTTGATCGGTAATCTCATGCCCGTAGAGAGCCATCTTGGCCTCCAGCCGAAGCGTGTTGCGAGCGCCCAGGCCGGTAGGGATCAACCCATCGGCTGAACCGGCGTCCATCAATAGGTTCCAAACCCGTTCTGAAGCGTCTGGGTCGAAATAAAGCTCGAAGCCGTCTTCGCCGGTGTAGCCTGTGCGGGTGATGAGGCAATCGAGATCGCCAATCTTACCGCGCTTCAGCCAGTAGTACTTGATGGCTGCCAAGTCGGTGCTGATCAATGGTTGCAGAATTCTCAATGCCTTCGGACCTTGCAGGGCCAACTGGCTGTACTGGTCGCTGACGTACACAACCTCGGCATCGAACGCATTCTGGTCGCAGATCCAGTCGAAGTCCTTTTCGGCATTGGACGCGTTGACGCAGAGAAAGTAGCGGTCAGCACTGAACCGATGCACCAGAATGTCGTCAACAAAGGTTCCTTCTGGAGTCAAGAGAGCCGAGTATTGGATCTGTTCGTCTTTGAGTTTCGAGGCGTCGTTGCAGGTGACATGCTGAATGAGGCGAAGACTTTCCGGACCTTCGATGAGGATTTCTCCCATGTGGCTGATATCGAACAGCCCGGCGGCAGTGCGAACGGCGAGATGTTCCTGAATGATACCGGAATATTCGATGGGCATGTCCCACCCGCCAAACTCGGCCATCCGGGCGCCCAGTTTCTTGTGCAGGGAATGAAGGGCGGTTTTTCTCAAGCCGACGGTGGGAGAATTCATGACGCCTGGAGGATAAAGGAATCGAGCCGACAAAAAGCAGCGCAAAAACTAGCATAGGCACCCAGGGGTGTCAAACCAGACCTTCCTCGTCACTCTGGCGCCGTGGTCCGCGGCTGGACGAGTTCTTGTAGAGGAAAACATTCGTGAAAGAGACTCGCACAGGCCGCCGATGAGGAAGCACAGAGAGGAACGAATCAGACAGTTTTCTGGCTTGCACCCTGGCATCGCGCAAGCTGAGAATTGGAAGCGCACTGGCCGATCCAGGCCAATCTGCACGACATCGGTTTAGGCTGGTCTTGAGGGAGGGACTATGTTCGTTTGCGTCACCTGCAGCAAGCTCGAGCAGCATTGCAAATGCGATCGTTTTTGCATGCTGTGCCAATCAGACTACCAGGTGCGTCTTTGCGAGGATGGGTATTACTACTGCAAGGACTGTCGCGAAGCCTGTGACTTTCGCTCGGAAGACTGACCGTCGCGCCAGGAGGACGCCGCGTTGTTTTGCGGCAGGGCTGGATAGAAGATCGGCCCCCTTGATCTCCCCCTTACTCGCTTCGCAAGGGGGGAGAATGGATTGCTCCACTTCGGTCTGCCTGGAAGGACTGAGCCGTGTTCGCAAGCTGGCGCGAGCAGGTCGGGACGAAAGCCCTCAACGAGTTACAGCGTTGCACAATGCATCGCCTGGCGTCCGTTTCCCCTAACACTGCAACGCGCCCGTTCCTGTGGCGATTTCCAGCAACTCAAGGTAAGCTTTGCCACATCTGAAGAGTCTGGTAGATCAAGAACCGAGGGGGGACACCCTTGACTAACTTGACCTCTGCGCGGAAAGCGCCGCTGGCATCACTCGAAACTTTGGTCGACCTCCTTGAACACGCTTGCGAGACTTATCGGAGACCCGATGCTCTGCAAGTGAAGCGCAGCGGAGTGTACGAGCCGATCAGTTCGGACGACCTCCGCAAGAGCGTCCAGCGGATTGGCGCGGGCCTTGCGAAACTCGGCGTACGAAAGGGTGACCGCATTGCCTTGCTTTCGGAGAACCGTCCGGAGTGGGCGATTGCCGATCAGGGGATTCTCTCGATTGGTGCGATCAACGTACCCTTCTACGTTACCTTGCCCGCGGCGCAAATTGGAGAGCTTCTCCACGATTCGGAAGCCAGCGTAATCATTGTTTCCACGCAGATTCAGTTGGAAAAGGTCTTGAGCATCGCCTCAGAACTTCCCGGCCTCCGGCAAATTGTGGTTATGGATATTGTGACTGGCGCGCCGCAGGTTATGCGGTTTGCGACCCTGCAGGAAATCGGGCGTACTGCGCTGGCGGAGGACGAGGCCGTCTATCAGGCAATGCGGCGGGAAGTGAACGCCGGCGACGTTGCCAGCATCATTTACACCTCCGGCACGACGGGCATTTCCAAAGGTGTGATGCTCACGCATCGAAACATCCTGACCAATGTTCTGGATTGCGCCGAGGTGTTCGACCTCTCGGCTTCCGATGTAACGCTTTCGTTCCTGCCGCTCTGCCATATTTTCCAGCGCACCGTGGACTACTTGATGCTCCACTGCGGGGTGAGCATTGCTTACGCCGAGAGCTTTGAAACAGTGCCGCAGAACCTGCAGGAAGTGCATCCGACGGCCGTGAGCAGCGTGCCACGATTTTTCGAAAAGATGTATGCGCGCATCAACGACGCCATACGTTCCAGCCCTCCGCAAAAACAGAAGCTGATGGCGTGGGCGCTCGGGGTGGGGAAGGACTACAGCCAGAAAGTGCTCCACAAGGAACCGGTGTCAGGTGTCCTCAAACTCAAGCATGCCCTGGCGGACCGCTTGGTCTTCACCAAGCTGCGGGCGAAGCTTGGCGGGCGCATACGCTTCTTCATTTCTGGAGGTGCGCCGCTTGACAAGGAGCTGGCGGAGTTTTTCTTCAGTGTCGGCGTGATGATCCTCGAAGGCTATGGGTTAACGGAAACGTCTCCGGTGATCGCAGTGAACCGGCGGGACAGCTTGAAGCTTGGCACGGTAGGTCAAGCGCTGAGGCATGTTGAGGTGAAGATCGCTGACGATGGTGAGATCCTCACTCGAGGTCTGGCTGTCATGCTGGGATACTACAAACGGGAGCCGGAAACCCGCGAAGCAATGGCTGGTGGCTGGTTTCATACCGGCGACATCGGCAGTCTCGATTCGGAAGGCTTTCTCAAGATTACCGACCGCAAGAAGGACCTGATTGTGACTGCCAGCGGCAAGAACGTGGCCCCGCAGAAGATTGAAGGTCTGCTGAAGATGAATCCCTACTTTGTGACTGTGGTCGCTTTGGGCGACAAGCGGCCGTTTATCTCGGCTCTGGTTGTGCCAAATGCCGACAAATTGAAGGCCCAGGCAGAGTTCATGGGGCTCAACTCCCGAAGCTATTCTGAACTGTTACGCGCTCCTGCGATCAAGGAGTTTCTGCTGGCGCAGATTCAGACAGCCACGCGCGATCTGGCGCCCTTCGAACAGATCAAGCGAATTGAACTCTTGGAGAATGACTTCACCATTGCCGCGGGTGAGTTGACCCCCAAGATGAGTGTTCGCCGCCGGTTTGTTGAGGCGAAGTATAAAGATCTGATCGATCAGATTTACGCGAGCTGATTGTCAGAGGATGCAACCGCAGAGACGCTGAGGCAAAGAGAAGGATTGGGACGCAGATTGCGCAGAGGAACGCGGATCAGATTGGCAGGCACTTCGAGGATTCTTGGAGACTTGGTTCCATTTTTTACGTTCGTCTCCGTGCCTCTGTGTCTCTGCGGTTTGCTTTAAGGCGGCGGAGGATATGACGAAACGGGTTGAGAAAGTCGCAGTGGTTGGAGCCGGCGTCATGGGTGCGGCCATTGCGGCGCACTTTGCGAATGCGCAGTTTTCTGTGGATCTGCTGGACATTGTTCCGAAAGAGCTCACACCTGAAGAGAAAGCCAAGGGCTTAACGCTCGCGCATCCAGCGGTGCGGAATCGAATTGTTGCTCGTGGGTTGGAAGCGGCCAGACGAAACAAGCCAACGGCGTTTTTTTTGCCCGATTGGCTGAATCGAGTCCGCCAGGGAAACCTGGAGGATGATTTCGCACGGCTGGCAGAAGCCGATTGGATTATCGAGGCTGTCACCGAGAATCTCGAAATCAAAACCGGCCTTTTGAAAAGAATCGATGCCGTTCGAAAACCTGGAACTATCGTCTCGACAAACACATCAGGCATTCCGATCAACAGTTTATCCTTGAGTCTCAGCGCAGATTTTCGTAGCCATTGGCTGGGCACACACTTCTTCAATCCACCACGCTATATGAAGCTGCTGGAGGTGATTGCAGGTGCGGAGACCGAACCCTGGGTTCTTGAAACGGTCTCGGCAATTGGCGACCTGCGGCTGGGCAAGGGAATAGTGCGTTGCAAGGACAAACCGAATTTTATTGCGAACCGCATTGGCACATTCGGCCTGCAGCATGTTTTGCTGGTCATGCAGCAAGATGGCTACAGCATTGACGAAGTGGATCAATTGACAGGGCCTGCCATCGGCAGGCCGAAGAGTGCGACGTTTCGGACGTTGGATATCGTGGGTCTCGATACGTTTGCGCACGTGACGCGGAATATCTACCAGAACGCTCCCGATGACGAGCAGCGCGAGCTTTTCAGGGTGCCGGGGTTCGTTGAAGCAATGCTGGCGAAGAACCTCTTGGGTGATAAGACCGGGCAAGGGTTCTACAAGAAAGTGGGAAAGGGCGAGATCCGGGCGTTGAATCTTTCCAGCATGGAGTATGGCCCCCGCGCCAAAGGGAAATTTCCCTCACTGGAGATGGGGAAGGGGATTACTGACTTGAGCGAACGGCTGCGTGCGCTGACGAGCGCGACGGATCGTGCCGGAAGTTTTTTGTGGAAGACTCTGAGCGCAGCGCTGGTCTATTCGGCTAACCGCGTTCCGGAAATTTCAGACGACATCGTGAGCGTCGACAACGCCATGAAGTGGGGTTTCAACTGGGAACTGGGACCTTTTGAAACCTGGGATGCGCTGGGGGTGGAATCGGTGGTGAGACGCCTGGACAAGGAACAGCAGCCGGTGCCAGTGCTGGTCCGAGAGATTCTTTCGACTGTGACCAAATCCTTTTACGGAAGGAGCGACGGGAAGACCACGTACTTTGACGTCTCATCAAAACAGCAAGAGGCGGTTTCTTATCCGGAAGGGATTCTCTTTCTCTCGCAGCTAAGAGAGCAAGGGAAGGTGATCAAGAAGAACGCCGGGGCCAGTTTGATCGACCTGGGTGACGGCGTCGCCTGCGTTGAGTTTCACTCCAAGATGAACACCATCGGCGGCGACACGATTCAGATGATCCATGAAGGGCTGAAGACCGCGCGTGAAGGGTTTTGCGGGCTGGTGATTGGCAACCAGGGGCAAAACTTTTCTGTTGGCGCTAATCTGATGCTGATTCTCCTGGAGGCGCAGGAACAGAACTGGGAGGAAATCGATGGCATGATCCGAGCCTTCCAGCGTTGCACGATGGCGATCAAGTATTCCCCGCTTCCTGTGGTCGTGGCTCCGTTTGGGATGACTCTGGGTGGCGGATGCGAGATTGCTTTGCACGGCGGGAGACTGCAAGCCTTGGCTGAGACGTACATCGGCTTGGTAGAATTGGGTGTGGGATTGATTCCGGCAGGCGGCGGAACGAAGGAAATGTTGGTTCGATCTCTGGAGCGAGCCGGTAAGGACACCGAAAATGAGCTATTTCCATATCTTAGCCAGGCTTTCGAAACCATCGCTTTAGGAAAGATTTCTGGCAGCGCGCATGAGGCGAAAGCGCTGGGGCTCCTGCGAACTGGCGATGGGATTAGCATGAACCGCGACCGATTGATTGCCGATGCCAAGGCACGCGTTTTGAGAATGGCTGCCGCCGGTTACCAGAAGCCGGAACCGGCGACGGTGCTTGCGCTGGGCAACCGAGGCTTGGCAACGCTGAAGATTGGCATGCATCAGATGAAGCGAGGGGGCTTCATCAGCGATCATGACTTTGCCATTGGATCGAAGCTGGCATTCATCTTGTGCGGGGGCGATTGCAACAGCGTCCAGGAGGTTGCTGAAGAATACATTCTGGACTTGGAACGAGAAGCTTTCTTGAGCCTGTGCGGAGACCGCAAGACTTTGGAGCGCATTCAGCACATGCTGCAGAAGGGGAAGCCGCTGAGGAACTGAAACGTCATGCGCGAAACCTGATTCGGGAAGGCTCACCTTACTCTTCACGTTTCAGGTATCACGTTTCGCGGGACCGGAGGTTTTATGCGAGAAGCAGTTGTCGTCAGTGCCGTACGGACGGCTGTGGGCAAGGCGAAAAAGGGAACTCTGAAGGATATGCGTCCGGACGATCTCGCGGCAGCCGTCATTGCGGAGGCGGTGAAACGCACCCCCGGCCTCCGGTCCGAAGAGATAGACGATGTCATTCTGGGCTGTGCGATGCCGGAAGCCGAGCAGGGAATGAACGTGGCGCGGATCGCCAGCCTGCGGGCAGGGCTGCCGCCCGAAGTGTCAGCCATCACCATCAATCGCTTTTGCTCTTCTGGTTTGCAATCCATCGCTTTTGCGGCCGAACGGATTCAGTGCGGCTCGGCAGAGATTGTTGCGGCGGGTGGAACCGAAAGCATGAGCATGGTTCCTATGGCCGGCCATAAGTTCTCGCCGAATCCTTACCTGACCGAATCGTATCCAGATGTTTATCTCGGAATGGGTCTTACAGCTGAGAACCTGGCGCGCAAGTACCAGATCAGTCGTGAGGAACAGGACGGGTTTTCGTTGGCCAGCCATCAAAAAGCCGTGGCCGCCCTTTCAAAAGGGTACTTTAAGAAAGAGACTCTGCCGCTCGATGTACGGATCGAATCTCTGAGTTCAAAAGGGAAGAAGGAGACTCGCTCCGTTCGATTCGAACAGGATGAAGGGCCGCGTGCGGATACCTCACTTGATGCGTTGTCGAAGCTGAAGGCGGCATTTCATGTCCAAGGCACGGTGACGGCCGGAAACTCCTCGCAGATGAGCGATGGTGCTGCCGCAGCGATCGTGACTTCCAAAAGCAAAGCTTCCGAACGTGGATGGACGGTGCTCGGGCGCTTTGTCGCTTACGCTACTGCTGGAGTGAAGCCGGAGGAGATGGGCATTGGTCCAGTTGCGGCGATTTCCAAGGCGTTGAAGTTGGCCAGTCTGAAACTTGCAGACATTGGCTTGATCGAATTGAATGAGGCCTTCGCCGCCCAAGCGCTCTCTGTAATCAGAGAAGCAAATCTGGATCCGTCCAGAGTGAACGTCAATGGTGGCGCGATAGCACTCGGACACCCATTGGGTTGCACTGGCGCAAAGCTCACTGCAGCTTTGTTGAATGAGATGAGACGCCGTCAGGTACAGTTTGGCATGGTGACAATGTGCGTCGGGGGTGGCATGGGTGCGGCAGGGATTTTCGAATTGATCTAGAACACGGGCTGACGATTAGCGTTTCATTTCCTTCTCCACCGAGGTGCCAAAATGGCGGAACAAACACTGACACTCATCCAAGGTGGCAGCTTCCTCATTGAGTCTGTTTCTCCCGAAGAAATCTTCACCCCTGAAGACTTTACCGAAGAGCACCGGATGATTGCCGAGACTGCCGAGCAATTTATCGAAAACGAAGTTGTGCCACGTATCGACGAGCTTGAAGCCAAGAAAGAAGGCGTGAACGAAGAGCTGCTCAAGAAAGCGGCCGAGATCGGACTCTTGGGCGCGAGCATTCCTGAAGCCTATGGGGGCGAAGGTCTCGATCAGATTAGTAGCACCATCCTGGCTGAGAAAAGTGGCCGCTATGGTTCCTTTGCAACCACGTTCGGCGCACATACGGGTATTGGAACATTACCGATCGTGTACTTTGGCAACGAACAGCAGAAGGCCAAGTATCTGCCCAAGCTTGCCAGTGCCGAATGGATTGCGGCGTATGCCCTCACCGAGGCGGAATCGGGCTCAGATGCGCTCAACGCCAAGACGAAGGCCCTGCTTAGTCCTGACGGGAAGCACTACATCCTGAATGGTACCAAGATGTTCATCACGAATGCGGCGTTCGCGCATGTGTTCATTACCTTTGCCAAGGTGGACGGTGAGAAGTTCACGGGCTTCATCGTCGAGCGCGATTTCGCCGGAGTATCAACGGGTGCGGAAGAGCACAAGATGGGCATTCGCGGCTCCTCGACGCGTGCGTTGATTCTGGAGAACGCAATGGTGCCGGTGCAGAACGTGCTCGGCGAAGTTGGCAGCGGTCACAAGATCGCGTTCAACATTCTCAATTTCGGACGCTTCAAACTGGGTGCCAGTGTCGTTGCCGGTGTCCGTTATGTTGCGAACGAAGCCATTCACTATGCGAAAGGCCGGGAGCAGTTTGGTAAACCGATTATCGAATTTGGAGCGATCCAACACAAACTGGCGGAGATGGCCATACAGATTTTTTGTGCTGAAAGCATGGTCTACCGGACGGTGGGTATGATTGACACAGCCATGCGAAGTATCGATAAATCCAGCCGCACTGCGGCGGCCGAAACGTTGAAGGCGCTCGAAGATTATGTGGTGGAGTGCTCAATCATCAAAGTCGCCAATAGCGAGATCCTGGATTTCGTTGTAGACGAAGCGGTGCAGATCTACGGCGGGTATGGCTACAGCCAGGATTATCCGGTCGAGCGTTCTTACCGGGACGCCCGTATCAACCGTATCTTCGAAGGAACCAACGAAATTAACCGCCTGCTGATTACAGGTCAATTGCTCAAGCGCGCGATGAAGGGCCAACTGGGCTTGATTACGGCTGCCCAGAAGCTGTTGGGGGAACTGCTTTCGTTTCCTGCGATGGAAGCGGAGGATGATGGGTTGTTGGCGGCTGAACGGAGGCTTGTTGCGAATGCCAAGAAGATGTTCCTGCTGGCTTCGGGAGTTGCCGTCCAGAAGTATCGCGACAAGATGGCGGACCAGCAAGAGGTGCTCAGTCTGCTCAGCGATTTGGTGATTGGTGTCTACGCCATGGAGAGTCTGTTGTTGCGAGTACTCAAAGGAACTGTACGCGACGGCGTCGGCCGGTGGGGGCTGCAGGTTAAGGCAACCCAAGTTTTCGTTCACAGCCAGCTTGCGACGCTCGAAGACAAGGCGAAACAGATTCTGGCGGCTGCATCTGAAGGAGACGAGCTACGGACGCATCTCGCGGCGTTGCGCCGCTTCGCAAAATCAATGCCAGTGAATTTGATTACCTTGCGACAGGACATCGCTCGAAAACTCAACGAGGAAGGGAAGTACTGCTTGAGTTGAGAGCCTGAAGGTTACCGCAGGCGGCCTTCTTCGAGCTTGAGCGTTACGATTCGCGTGCGAGTTCGGGGGCTTCGAGAATTACCCACCAGCAGCATGAGGGCGTCGTTGGGGCGAAAGCCGGCAATCAGTTTTTGGTATTCGAGTAGCGATCCAATGGGATGCTGGTTGATTTCAAGGATTACATCTCCGACCGACAAACCCGCATCCGCCGCCGGGCTGATGGGATCGACTTCCACAATAATGACGCCTGAGCCTTGCGCACGGTACAGGTGCCGGTGCTGGTCGGTTAGTTCCTGCACAGAAATCCCCGCCCGACCCATTCGAGACTCCGGCTGCCCGGTGGGCGCTTGGGGCTCTGGACGCACTTCTGTCAGGGCTGCCAATGGCCGCTCTCGAATCTCGGCTCGAAACTCCAGCGGTTGTCCGTTTCGAATCCCTTTCAGGACGACTTCCTCACCCGGCTTGGCCTGCGCAACTTTGCGGCGAAAATCATCCTTGTCCAGGACGGGTTGGCCGCCGATTTCTGTGATTACATCGTAGCGCTGAATGCCCGCTTTTTGCGCGGCCGACTGCACGCTGACCTCCGCCACCAGAACGCCCTTGGTTGAGGCCAGTTGAAGCACTTTGGCGTGATTCTCCGTGATCTGTTCGGGCGTCAAACCCAGAAATCCGCGAACGACTCGACCGTTGCCAGCCAGTTGTCCGACGATCTCTTTGGCAAAATTCATGGGAATAGCAAAACCAATGTTACGTCCCTTGGTGCTGATGGCTGTAGTAATGGCCACTACTTCCCCTCGCGCGTTAAACAACGGTCCGCCACTGTTGCCAAAGTTGATGGCTGCGTCGGTCTGGATATAGCGCTCAAACGGATTCTCGTCGATCTTGCGATCTTTGGCACTGACGACGCCGACGGTCACCGAGTGTTCGTAGTTGTACGGATTGCCCACGGCCATCACCCAATCCCCGACTCGCAACTCATCGGAGTTCCCGAGCCGCGCCGCCTCCAGTCGGTGCCTGGGTCGGATCTTCATCAAGGCTAGGTCTGTCTCGGTGTCGGCGCCGATGAGATCTGCTGGGTACTCTGAACCATCCGACAGCCGAACCACAACCTGACGGGAATCATCGATCACGTGCTGGTTGGTGACAATCAGGCCTCGACTCTCAAGAATGAATCCCGAGCCATAGCCGAGGCTCTTCCGTTTGCCGCTGTCGTCATCCGGTCGCAACAACGACCCCATGTCTTCATCGACTGGGTTCAGATCGACGATCTTTGTCGAGACCACGCTGACCACCGACGGATTCACCCGCTGGGCGACGTCGGCAAAAGAAACCTGATCCACCGAGTTCATCCTGGATGGCGTGAAAGGGCTCCAGGTTCTTACCGAGAATGGCGAAAGATTCCCCAGCAAAAACCCCGCCAGCGCGGAAACCGCCGCCACCAGCACCCATTTGATCGCCCGATTTTCAACAAACATTGCGAGAAGATCTCCCAATATCGTCAGAAACGTCCGACTAGCCTGTGGAATGCCGCTCTCCGTTCTTGACAGCTTAACCTTTCCATCGTCAAGCTACCGCTCCGTCATGCCATATTCTTTCAGCTTCGTTTGAAGAGTTCTCAAGCCGATTCCCAGCAGTTGTGCCGCCTTCAAGCGGTTGCCACTGGTTTTTTCCAGGGCTTGGAGAATCGCCTGCCTTTCAATCGTGCTCATGTTCAGCTCTTCGAAACGCGCAGTCACCTGCGAATCTGTGGCAGGCTGCTGTCGGACTTCAAGTGGCAAATCGAGCCGCTGCAACGTGGATTGTTTGGAAAAAATAACCAGATTCTCCATCAGATTCTTGAGTTCCCGCACATTTCCAGGCCAGGAATAATGAACCAACGCTGCCATCGCTTCCGGAGAAACCTCGAGTACCGGGCGTTGGTGCTCTGAAGCGAATCCCTCGAGGAAATGCCACACCAGCAGCGGAATGTCCTCTATTCGTTCACGTAGCGGTGGCATCACCAGGGTGACTACCTTAAGGCGGTAATACAGATCCGTTCGAAACTCCTGTTGTTCCACCGCCTGCGCTAACTCGCGATTGGTCGCGGCAATCAGGCGAACATCCAGGGTTAGATGCGACGAGCCACCGACGCGCATGATCTCACGGGTTTCCAGAAACCGCAGCAACTTTACCTGCATTTCCAGAGGCATCTCGCCGATCTCATCCAAAAACAGGGTTCCGCGATCGGCAAGCTCCAACTTTCCCAAGCGTCGCTCCATGGCGCCGGTGAAGGCCCCCTTTTCGTGCCCAAACAGTTCGCTTTCAAGGAGGGTCGGGCTCAGCGCGGCGCAATTCAGAGGAAGAAAATGCTCCCGGCTACGGAGACTTCGAGCGTGTATGGTTTGGGCAACCAGGTCTTTTCCCGTGCCGCTCTCGCCGAGTAACAGCACAGTGGAACGCGTGGGAGCGACGGTGGCGATCTGTTCTAATATGCGCTGAATCCCGGCCGACTTGCCAATAATGGGGCTCGCAACGCCACCAGTGACAATTTGGTGCCTGAGAAAACGCAGTTCGTTACCCGGCCGTCGCCTTTCGAGGATTTGCTGAACGCGGTTCCTCAGTTCGAAAAGATCGAGCGGTTTCAGGATATAGTCGTCAGCGCCAGCCTTCAAAGCTTCCACGGCAGTTTCCACCGTGCCGTGACCTGTCACGATCAGAAAACCAGCTTCACGGTTGACCTCGCGCACCTTTTTGAGCAGGTCGATGCCGTCCACACGGGGCATCTTGAGGTCGGTGACTACCAAGTCGACGTCCCGGAATGAGTCAAGGCTCTGCAATGCCGCCAAGCCATCTTCAAAGCTGGAAATGTCGTACCCCACCTTCTTCAACGCCCGGCAGATCGACGCCAGACTCTCGCTTTCGTCGTCGATCACCGCAATCCGGTGGGTTCGAGGGGGTTCACTACTCACTCGCGCTCCTGGACTTCCTTTTCCGCGATCTTGTCGAGAAACTCCTTCTTCTTGGAACGAACCACCCGGGCTTTGGGTGCCTTCACAGCCACTCGACTCAGGCTTTTCACGTGCTTGACGACATCGAAGGTTTTCTTCTTGCTGCCCACAGGTCGACTCCCAACGTCATGATACGTCAACGGACCCGGTACGACAATTGGCGCTCGAAGTTGGACGCCTGTGGACCCAGCGTGAGAGGGTTCTGGAGACCAAGCTCCAAACACCGCCCATTTTGTTTCAGCTCCGCCCTTTACCGTGGGTGCCGGCGTGGACGGACTAGCCTCACTATCCGCTTTTTCTCTTTCGCTGACCGATGCGATGATAGACTTCTTGACGCAATTGACAATCCCTTACCGCTGAACGTTAAAAGGAGACTTGGCCTCATGGTGCAGAGACGTTTTCATTTGAAGGCTGCCATCGGATTGATTCTTTGTTTGATTTTCGTGGCACCTTGGCGAGTGGCTCGGGCCGCGGACTTTGAGAGGTGGGAGAAAGAGATTGCGGCCTATGAACAAGCGGATCGCACCAGCCCTCCTCCGAAGGGAGGCCTGCTGTTTATCGGTTCCTCAACCATCCGTTTGTGGAAGACTCTCGCAAATGATTTTCCTCAGCACCAGGTGATCAATCGTGGTTTTGGAGGTTCCCAGATTACTGACTCCACGCACTTCGCCGAACGAATCATCTTTCGGTATGCGCCGCGAATGATTTTGCTGCGAGCGGGTGGCAACGATATTCATGCTGGAAAATCTCCCGAACTCGTTTTTTCGGACTTTAGAGCTTTTGTGATGAAGGTTCGCGAAAAGCTGCCTGATACGGAGATCGCTTACCTTGCGTTGAGCCCGAGCATTGCTCGGTGGGACGAGAAGGAAAAGGGTCAAGCTCTGAACAGAATGGTGTTGGAATACACCCGCCACATTCCTGGCCTGAAATACATCGAATCAGATTCCATCTCGTTGGGGCCAGACGGAAAACCTCGGCCTGAGCTGTTCGTGGCCGACAGACTTCATTTCAGCCCTGAGGGTTACAAGCTGCTGACCGCAAGCGTGAGACCGCACCTGCCGAAGTAGTGGCGAGTGGTGAGTACGAGTTCTTGGTCTCTCACCAGTCGTCACTCACCAGTCGTCACTCACCACTCGCCACTGGCTCTCTCAATTCCAGCGAAGCCCGTTCAAGCACACTCCTCAAGGTAGGCATCTGAACCGGCTTGCTCAGATAGTCGTCCATGCCGGCGTCAAAACAGGCTTCACGGTCACCCTCCATGGCGTTGGCAGTCATCGCAATGATCCATGGCTTTCTCTCGGGCCCGTAAATTTTGGCGACTTGCCGGCTGGCCTCCAATCCATCCATCTCCGGCATTTGCACATCCATCAGCACAACGTCGTACGACTGGCGTTTTAGCGAGTCGATCACCTGATTGCCGTCAACTGCCACGTCAGCTCGGTAGCCAAGTTTTTCCAGCAGTCGCAGAGCGACTCGTTGATTAACAATGTTGTCTTCGGCCAACAGGATCCTGAGCGAACTGCGGTCCTTAGGGTCGGGGGACAGAGGTTTCCTGTGATCACTTGTCCCTGGCCGTTCTGCTGCGACCAGCGTGTCGAGAATCGTAGCCACGGCGTCGTACAATTGCGAGGGTTTTACGGGCTTGGAGAGGTAAGCCGCAAACAAATCCTGCTTGTCTGAATGGGTCAGCTCGCGCCGGCTGGAGCCTGACGACAGCATCATGAGTGGCAGCGACGCACGGCTCCGGCGAATTTGGCGTGCAAGCGTCAGTCCGTCCATGCCAGGCATGTGCATATCCAGCAGCGCCAGGTCGAACACCTGGCCCCGCTCAAGCAACGCGAGGGCCTCGTAGCCTGAAGGGACGGCATGGGGCTGCATTCCCCATGAGCGTGTCTGCAGTGTCAAGATTTGCCGGTTGGTCTCATTGTCATCCACGATCAAGACACTGCGCCCGGCTAGGTGCAAATGCTCCTTGTGCGGTGGTTGATTGCTGTCGGCTGGGGCTCGTTCTGCCTGAATCGTAAAGTGGAACGTCGAACCTTGTCCTTGCTCGCTCTCCACCCACATCCGACCTCCCATCATTTCACTCAGGCGTTTGCTAATGGCCAACCCCAGTCCCGTTCCGCCGTAGTGCCTCGCAGTGGAGGAATCGACCTGGCTGAACGAACGGAAGAGAAGGCCAATCTTGTTGGCAGGAATGCCGATGCCTGTGTCGCGCACAGCAAAGTGGAGTTCGAACCGATCCTCTGAGATGGAATTCGAATGGACGCTCACGACAACTTCTCCGTGAGAAGTGAACTTCACTCCGTTGCCAACCAGGTTGACCAGGATCTGTCGCAACCTCGCAACGTCTCCAACCAGTCGGTGGGGTGCCGGCTCATGAACTATGTAGGCCAGGTCGAGCCTCTTGTCAGAGGCTTTTCCAGTCAGCAAGTCCAGCGCCTCTTCGATGCAATGTTCCAGCAGGAAGGGCTGCTTTTCCAGGTCGAGCTTGCCCGACTCGATCTTGGAAAAGTCCAGAATGTCGTTAATGACTGCCAGTAGTGCGTCTCCGCCGGTGCGAATAGTCTCAGCATATTCGCGTTGTTCGGCGGTCAAATGAGTGTCGAGAAGGAGTTCGGTCATGCCAATCACCGCGTTCATGGGTGTCCGGATCTCGTGGCTCATGTTGGCAAGGAAGGCACTCTTGGCGCGTGTGGCGCCCTCGGCGGCTTCCTTTGCTTCCTGCATTTCGATAGCCGCCTTCTTCTGCGGACTAACATCCGTGGCGACCCCGAGCACTTCGTTTGCCTGACCATCCGGAGAAAGGAGAGGGATCTTCGCTACCTGCAACCAGATCGGGTGTCCTTGATCGTTGGTGAACTCCTGTTCCGGCATGAACTTCTCGGTTTTAGAGTCCATCACCCGAAGATCGTCTTGGTGGAATCGCTCGGCTTCCTCACGATTGGCGTGAAGGTCGAGTTCCGACTTGCCGACCAATTCCTTTGGGCTCATGCCATAGACGTTTGCCAACGCCCGGTTGGCAAGGGTGAAGCGCCCCTGCCTGTCTTTGGCAAAAATGAAGCTCGGATTCAGGTCGATGATTCTCCGCAAAAATGTCTTTTGGTCCTGCAACTCCGCGGTGCGACTTTCCACGAGCTGTTCCAAACGGCGCTCTCGGGTTTGAAGGTTGCGGATTCGAAGTCTGTGGATTCCCATGACCAGCAGACCCGCCAGGCAGGAAGACAGTCCGTAGAACCAATAGGTCTGGTAGAAGTGAGGAGCCAGGTGAAGAGACAAGCTGGCTCCTGTCTCATTCCAGACACCGTCATTGTTCGCAGCGATGGCACGGAAGGCATAGTCTCCGGGAGGAATGTTGCTGTAATAGGCAGCCCTCCGATCGCCAGCGTCCACCCATTCACGATCGTATCCTTCCAGCTTGTATTTGAATCGGATCTTGTCCGGTGAAAAGAAACTCAGTCCTGTGTAGCGGATTTCGAGCTCGCCCCTTCCCGGAGGCGCTTTGGCAGTCTGGTTTAGTTCAAAGTCTTGCTCATCGATGCGCACCGCTTCGATGTGGCCGGAAGGTGGCAGCGTGTTTGACTTGACTTGTAACGGATCCGTCGTGCTCAGGCCACTCGCCGTGCAGAACCAGATACGCCGGTCGAGAGGCGTGTAAGAAGCGACCGGAGAGAAACCAACAACGCCCATGGTGCTGTTGAGCCCATGCTCCAGCCCGTAGGCGGTTGAGCGAATGGAGCGGATCCTTCCATCAGCGAAATCGTTGAGTTGTTGTTTGCTGACCTGGAAGATGCCCTTGCTGCAGCTCATCCAAAGACTACCCTTGTCATCCTCCACGAACCCGTAGACGTAGTTTGAGAAGAGCCCTTCGTTCACCGTGTAGGTGGTGAACTTTCCATTCTTAAGCCGGTTGACTCCTTGGCGGGTGCCAATCCACAAGGTATCGTCTCGATCCAGGTAAAGGGATTGAACGTTGTTGCTGGCCAGACCGTCACGCTCAGTGTAGGTTGTAATGCGGCCGTCCTTGAAGCGACTCAGACCCCCGCCGCGCGTCCCGATCCAGAGATTGCCAGCCCTGTCTTGACAGAGTCCCCGAACGGCGTCATGGGCCAGCCCATCCTTCTCGGTGAAGAGGGTGGACTGGCCGTTTTGATATCGGATGAGCCCGTCCAGGTCGGTGCCAATCCAGATGGCGCCGTTCTGATCTCCGAAGATCACTCGAACACGCACTTGCGGGATCACCGCATCTGGAATGTGGACAAACTGAACCTGACAGGCGCCCGCCGGACATCGGGGGTCGTACTGCACCCGAAAAACACCTTCGTTGGTACCAGCCCATAAGTTGCCGTCCTGATCCAATGCCAATGCATTGATTCGACGGTGGGCGGTGCGGTTTGGAATTGGGTGACTGCTGAACTTGCCGTTCTTCAGGAGATCCAGCCCTTGGTGGGACCCGATCCAGATATTTCCCGCTCTATCCTGAAGCACCGAGGTGACCTGATCGTCGCTCAACCCATCCTTCGTCGTGTAGGTAACAAAGGTACCCTGTCGAAAGCGGGCCACTCCCTCGCTGTAATACCCAATCCAAAGATTTCCTTCACGGTCGGTCGAGATTGCACTGATGCCATCGACACTCTGAACATTCCGAAAGACCGATCTCTCCTTCTCGTAGAGATCCAAGCCCATCTGCGTGACAACCCACAAATTGCCATTGGCTGCAACATGCACCAGCAAAGGGCGGTCGGAGGACAGGCCGTCGGCGGTGGTGTATCGGACCATGGCGCCATCCTTGAGCCGGAACAGTCCATCGCTGGCGGCAATCCAGAGCGCCTGTTGCCGGTCGACCTCCAGGGACGTGATGCCCGAAGCAGGGCTCTGTCCTGAAAACGTTGGCTGGGATAGCTTGCCATCCTTGAAGGTATGGAGCTTGCCCTTGTTGGTTCCGATCCACACAACTCCATCGGAGTCGCATTGCACGGCTCGCACCACGTTGCTGGCCAGACCATCTCTCGTCGTGTAGTTGGTAAAGTGGCCGTTGTGGTATCGGCTGACACCGAAATCAGTGGCCATCCAGATTGCGCCTTCCTTGTCCTTCAATAGACGGGTGACGAAATCGCTAACCAGGCCGTCACGCATTGTAAAGACTGTGAACTTTCCGTCCTTGAGACGACTGACTCCACCCCCATACGTCCCGATCCACAGGCTGTGATCATCTCCTTCCGCCAATGCGTAGACTTCGTTGTCTTTGAGCTGATTTCGATTTCGATCGTCGAAGACTGTGAAGCGCACGCCATCAAAACGAGCCAGTCCTCCCTTGGTCCCAATCCAGATGTATCCATCCTGGGTCTGAAGGATTTGATAGACGCTGTTCTGGGGCAAGCCTTGGGTTTGCTTCCACGAATCTACAGCCCGCCATGGAGCGCGCTTTTCTTGGGCCCAGGAGGATAAACTGCTGCCCAAGAGCAAGAAAAGAATGGTGAACCGGACTGTCATTGCAGTTCCTGAAATAACAAGGTCTCGAAATTCCAGGCTTTTGGTTGGACGGAGGCCTGGAATGAGGCTCATAGCACCTAATCGGCAGGAACCCTGCTCAACATAAGTATGTATACTGTTCTAAATATATGTAAAATTATGATAAAACTATGGTCGACACAAAGGCGGTTACCATGCCTGGCTGGGCGTGGGGAAAGGAAGACTGGGCTCGACCATCGCCGAGAGAAACTTTTCGTATTGCCCTCAGCGGCTGAGACCGGTAGCCTGCTTCCGTTGAAGACACTGCTGCGAACGCGGGGAATGTCCTTTAAACTGTTTACTCGTAGGCTCTTGCTTTCAGAACCCACTCGCCTGAGGTAGATGGAATGCGTCTGTTTCGTTTCTCATTCCTTTTCCTGCTACTGGTATCGCCTTTCTACGCCGCGGGTGTCGAAGTCCCCCTATCTGTACGTGAGACGGCAGGCATTGACCGTCATCAATGGCCCATACGCACCGGAGTACCTTTGCCCAAAGGTGGGGCGAAGAGCGTTGCGAAGCTGCAAATCTTGGATCCGCAAGGTCGGTTTGTTCCGGCCTTGTTTTCGGTGGCGAACCGCTGGGATGATGGCAGCATCCAGTGGTTACACTGTGATTTCGCAGCCACAGTCTCGGCCAACAGCCAGACAACCTACGTCCTTCGCGAGGTCGTAGCGTTGCCCGAATTCCCGTCTCCCATGGGGTTTATCCCAAGGGGCAAGGCCTTCGAAGTCATTACCGGTCCACTTCGCTTCTCGATTGGTGGGGAGTCCAACCAGTTGCTCGACGAAGTCTGGGTGGACGAAGGCTGGGGATACAATTTCAACGAACAAACCAAAATTCTTGACAGTGGGAACTTTGACTTGCTGCTGACCAGTGGGGGGCGTGCCTTCCGCACGAAACATTGGACACAAAACCGGATAGAGGTTGAAGAACACAATGCGCTGCGCGCGGTCGTGAAGGTCACCGGTAGCTTCGCGCTGGCGGACTCGAAGGAAAAACGACTGGACTACGTCGCCCGCCTGACGACCTATGGCGGAAAGACCTTCTTCAAGCTCGAACTGACACTCCTGAATCGGCGCGACGCAGAGTTCCCGATCGACGAGCTGAGTTTGAGTTTCAAACTAAATCTGGACCTCACCCAGCAGAAGTTCGTTCTGGGAGGAGAGCCGCAGGACTACACTGGAAATTTTGAGAATGCCCCGCAGGCGTCCTTGACGCAGGATTCTGACGCTTTGTATTCCCTGTCGGGCGCGGTGCGCGGAAGTGGGTCGGGCAGGAGCGCGCGGATTGGGTGGGTGGATCTGTCGGACGGCGAGCTTGGACTGTCTGCGGGAGTGAAGTGGTTTGGACAGCTCTATCCCAAGGCGCTGCAGGTTCGCAACGATGCAACGCTGGTCGTGAAACTCTTCTCCTCAAGCCAATCTGGCCAAGCGTTGCCCGCACAATCCGCCAAGACGCACGAGATGATGCTTCATTTTCATGGCAAACGACAGTTAGCTTCGGGCCAGGTGCGGAATGTAATGTTGGGATTTCAGAAGCCTGTCTATGCCGTGGCTCCGCCTGCCTGGTACTGCAGTCGTACTCAGGCATTGGGCCGGTTGCTGGAATCCTCGGCCGTTTTGAAACCGGAGTTTGAAAACCTGACTACCCGCCTTGACAGCTGGCTGACCGCCAGCCGGCGAGCCGTGATTGCAGCTCGAGAGAAATTGGAACCTGCCGGCACAAACCAGCCGAAAGGATATGGCGTTTTTCGTTTCGCGAATCTGTTGTTCGGTGTAAGAGCGCCGGATCGTTCGAGTAGTCCTGGCAATTTTGTCCATGCCTTGTATCTTCACTTTTTTAGGACTGGCGACCTCGAGTCTTTGGAGCTTGCCGAGGAGACCTTGGCTCCTGTCGCCGATGCCGGGTTGATTGCCGAGGAACCACTGCAACTGGGTCTCAGACCTGCGCCCTCCTCGAATTCTGAACCCGATCTCGGTGAGCCTTATGGCATTGAAGAATTAGTGGATGCTTATTTGTTCTCAAGCAATCGTCGCTCCCTGGAGGCGGCAGTTTTTCTGGCCGGGCGTATTGCCAGAGAGGAACGTGTCGGGGCCTTGGAGGTGGGAAATGTGGCAAGGCGGTCAATCGGACTAATGAAGGTATACGAAGCGACGGGCGACCGGCGCTGGCTCGAAACAGCAAAGCGGCTCATCGAGACACTGTATGCGTGGCAAGATGGCAATCTCGAAAGACTGCGCATGCTGGCCCCACGGCTGGCAGGCCAATGGCGCGAGAATTTCAAGGAGGGATTAGGGAAGACGGCTTGGGAGTGCGCCGGCATCTGGTCTGCGCTGGAATACTATCAGCAATTGAGCGGCGATCGATCGGTGCTGGCGCGAATGGAGCGTTCAGCCCAGTGGCTTTACCAGAACCCGAATGAATGGAACGCCGACAAAAAGGAATTCATCGGTGCTCCCTATGCGGGGCTGGCTTTGGCACCAGGGTTGGCCGCTTTATTCGAGGAAACGGGCAACGCGCAGTTTCTTGAGCAAGCCAGGCAAGCGTTCCAGAAAGCGGTTCAGACGCCTTTGCCGATTGATGAGCCCGTCCTCTTCGGCGGAGTCTTCAGTGCGAGCCAGCATGTGCCGTGGTATTTTTCGAAAGAGTTTCAGTCGAGGGGCAAGCGCGATGTGAGTCGTCTGATTAGATAGGCAGGTTCAGGACAGCGAAAGACGGTCTTTTCGTCCAACTAATTAGTTTGCCCGCACTCGGTATAGCATCTCACCCGCTTTGGGAACCAGTAGCATATCCTCATCGGTCTGCCACGACTCAAGGTTGATTTCATCCGGGCTCAGATAGCCCAACCCCAAACGCTCGCAGCGTTCCTTCGGGATGCTGGTTGCCAGCGTCACCTTGATGCGCGGCGACTCCTTGTTCGTTGGGGCATCATACTCGCCCATGCCGCGGAGATGCGTACTGTGTGCCAACACGCCACCTGGATAGTGTTGAAAGCGATCCCACTGCTTGAGGAAATAGTCGCGAACGTGATAGCCGATCTCATCGAGCAAATGGCCGTGTGTGTAGCTGACCTCATCGATGTGCGGGGCGTAGATGATGACCCCACCATCGTCTGCAATTGCGGGTTCCATCTTGTACATGCCTTTGGCTGCAGTCCAGATGTCGTCGTACATCCTGGGCATCACGGAAAGCACTTGGCGATAGGGTTTGTTCACCCACACGATATGAAGCTTCGAAGACAAGTCTGCGGCGGCGTCGTAGGCTTCCTCCGGTGAGCCTGCATACAACCCCGCCAGCGACTGGCCTTTCACCACCATACTGAAACAAAGCTTCGAACGGTCAATCATTGACGCTGCCCGGTCGATGACGCGGCGCACGGGTGTCTGCTTGGTCCCAATCACGGAGTAGCTCGTGATGACAGCACCCAGCCAATGCGAGAAGTTAATTACGGTGTCGCCACCGATCCCCGGGAAGAAATACTTGTTGCCCCCTGAGAACCCCACCACCTCGTGCGGAAACGTGGGCCCGCAAATGATGATCTGATCGTAGTCGAAAACCATCCGGTTCAGTCTGACATCCACTACCTGGCGCATCAGTCCGCCCGTCAACTCCTCGATTTCATTGGGAGTGATCTGGCCGACGGTGACGAAGGTTTCCGGCAGATCCCAGCGATGATTGAACACCCTGACACCGGCGTATTTTCCTAAGCGTTCCGTCGGCGTGATTCCGACAAGCCGGTCGATTGCTTCCTGGTCCATCGGCTTGTGTGTCCCAAGTGCAATCAGATAGTCCAGCGCAGCGACTTCCTTTCCGAGTGCTTCGTAGAACAATCGGAACATCTGCGGAATTGGAGCGGTGCGCGTGCTGTCGGGAATGATAATCAGCACGCGTTTGCCGTTCAGCCGCGCGCCCGCCAAGGCAGAACCCAAAATCTCGCGGATTTCGTTCTCACTCAAGAAGCGATCTTCATATCCTTTGCCAAACATGGGATTCCTCCATCCCGGCGGTCAAAGCAAAAAGCAGACCACAGAGACACAGCGGCACGGAGAGAGTCGGCGCTCAAACTTTCATTGCTTCAGGCTCAGATGGCTTTGCGATGTTGGGCGGCCTTCATGCACAGTTTCACACCTTGAACTGCCGACAAACAGAAGTGATGTTCGGAACTGCTTCAGTTTCTGGGTTCGAAGTGGTTGAAGAGTCTAAGCGCGACTCTCTCTCCGTGCCGCTGTGTCTCTGTGGTTTGCCTTTCTTGGGTTAGCCTCACACTCCTGCGAAGGCCGAAAAGCCACCATCCACTGGAACCACGATGCCAGTGACAAAAGCCGAGGCGGGAGAGAGCAGCCATAGAACAGCTCCAAGCAGTTCTTCCGGCTCGCCGAACCGCTTCATGGGTGTGTGGCTGACAATGCTTTGACCTCGGGCCGTGAGGTTGCCTGTTGACACGTCTGTCAGCATGGCGCGGTTCTGTTCAGTTAGAAAGAAGCCAGGGGCAATTGCGTTGACGCGAATCCGCGGTGAGTATTCCTGCGCCATATGCACGGCTAGCCATGTGGTGAAATTGCTGACGCCCGCTTTAGCCGCAGAATAGCCCACAACGCGCGTCAGCGGTCGTAGCGCAGCCATCGACGAGACATTTAAGATCACGCCCTCGCCGCGCTTGGCCATGAGCTTTCCGAAAGACTGACAGGGTAGTACGGTTCCCATCCAATTCAAGTCGAGCACGCTGCGCAATCCTTCGGGCGCTAGATCGAAGAATGACTGGTCTGGACGTGCCGTTGCCTGTGGATGATTGCCACCCGCTCCGTTGATAAGGCCGTCAAGCTGACCAAACCTGCCAATAATTGTTTCAGCGGCCTGATCCAGGCTTTTCCGATCAAGGGCATCGCTGACGACCACGAATGGTTGACCTGGGCCGGGCAGGCGATTTGCCAATTGCTCTCCCTTATCCCGGTTTCGAACGACCAAAACAACGTTGGCACCGCAACCAGTCAGGGCTTCGGCCATGCTGCTACAAAGGACGCCGGTCGCGCCCGTGATAGCCACCGTTCGCCCGGTGAAGTCATAGAGCTTTGTCAGTTCGGAGAGATTCATGAAGGTCCTTGGTTGGAGTTATGGATTTCGAGACGGGACTTCGACTCAGCCGCGAATGACGAATGACTAGGCACGAATGACTAAAGAAGTCCGAAACCCAAATGACTAACCATTTTGCCTTCGTACTTCGTCATTCCTGTCTGGGCAAGAGCCTACCGTGTGACTGCACCTGCGCCAGCGGCGCGGAACGGGCTCAGATGGCGATTGAAGTGCTTCTCCAACATCTCGGAGTAAACCTCTTCATCGCTGCGCAAAGCTGCAAAGAAAGGCGCGCGAAACGGCGTATGATTCAAGACTGAGCCGAACGTGACATGCAGAATTTCACGGCTGTCGAAACTGTCGAGCAGCGTTGTCAACTGGTCGTCCGGAACTGACGCTGGGTTGGGCATTTTAGAGACTTCCGCTGAAACATGATAACTGGCGCGGTCTTTTGGATAGCACGCCGCGGCAAACGACGCAATCTCGCGGAACAACCCGGGGTTCAATCTTGCGATCGCCCGCAGCGCTTCGAGATAGCTGGTTCCCGCCGTCTTAAGGTGGACGAGTTCTCCGGCCACGCGTGCAGCAATCGGATACACACTGAATTTGTCTGAGCCCGAATGCAGGCTGAGTTTGTACGGACCGTAGGTTCTTGAAACAGCGAGGTGCCGCGTGAAAGACTGCTCGAACTCGTCGAGGTTGCCAATGTAGTCGACACCTTTCTCGAAAGTTCCCACGTAACGTGGCGCAAGGCTTACCCACCGCACTCCAAGGCGGCGCAACTCATGTGCGATGTAAACGTGCTCAGATAGTGAGGTGATGGTGTCCGTTTCATCGACGCTCATTTCGAGTTCAAATGGACGGGAACCCATCGTCTCTGCCAGGTGCCGGTACATCTTCACCGTATGTGCGACGACACGGCCATATTTTGCGGCAGCGCGGAGGAGTTCTTCTCGGCTGATGCTCAAGTTGAATTTCCCCAGGTCAACGGGCTTGCGGCCGAGTTGATCCTCTAGTTTCGTCCAGGCGCTTTCGAGGTCGCTCCAGGAAAGTGCCTCGACCTTTTGCTTTAAAACTTCCACGGATGCTGTGTCCGCGGCATTGTCGACGAACTCTCCGGGATCAATCGTGTAGAAGGTATAACCTGCGGCCGCACATACGTTGACGTCGGCTGTTGTCTTGAGGTGATCTGCATCGGCGCCGAATCCTTCACGCCAGCCTTCTTGAAACACGCCCCAAAGGGCGTCGTCCATCACTTCCTGCGGCGTGCGACCCGTCCGCGCATTCTCGCGTATGGATTGCTGGGCGAGGATAGGAGCCATGTCAGAACTGCGGATCGCGCGAATATGGCCGGGCGTGGCTAGCCCAAGGCGATCGCCGCAACCTGCAGACTTACGCAATCCAAGCGGAATCGGCACAAGGAATGGCAAAGCGTGCCTCAAGGCCGCAGCATTGGAGGTGGACGTCGGAGCCAAGGTCAATAACACCTTCTTAGTTCCCAGGAGCACGGACCGGCTCTCGCCAGTTATCCGGTGACTGGAAGGCGAACCTGCCAAAACGCCCAAAACCTTGCTGCCATTCTTCCGGCCCAGAAAGAACACCGAGTTGTGCACCGTGGCTATCGAACGTGGGTAGACGCGCAGTTCGGTCAGATGGCTCAGTTCGCCCGCCAAACGGTGAGCTTCGGACTCGTTGAGCGAAGGTGCAAGAGTTTGGCTTTCCAGGCAGGCGGAAAGTGAATGGCTCATGGGTGGAGGCTCCAGGGAATTGGAATGGCAGGGCGGGCACGCTCGCCGCGCCCGGGATTGGAACGCCACTGTGCGTGGCTGAAAACGGTTACGCCGCAGCTGGCGCCACCGGCGCCACCATACGGACTCAGATTTTTTTTGGCCCTCGCGAACTCGGCAATGGTGCCGTGCGGCTCTGAGATTGCAGCACCCAGTCCTTGCGTGGCTCCAAGAGTTGAAACCCAACCATCCGGCGAAAGGTCTTGAAATCTTCCTTCACCCACACCACGCGCACCAGGGAAACGAAGCCCTTCGGTCCAGTAAGCTTGAGGGTTGAACCCACCCGGATCTCCCACTTCGTCGAAAAACCGCCACCGTTGCTGCCCACATCCGAAGTCTCAATATGATCTTCGAACTGGTTGCCAAACTGATCCCGCCCCGAAACTTTGAAGCGTATCTTCAGATGTACTCGCTTGGATTTTCTGGCTACAAAGTTCTTGACCGGCGGCTTCTCTTTTTTCATAGGTGGACTGGGATCGCTCAACCAGTGTGCGTATCTTAGAGTTTCCAAAAAACCAACTCAAGACAAAAGGCGGGCCCTGACCCAGTATCGCGAAGCACTACCTTCAAATTCGTTGCACGGAGATCCATTGCGTTGGCACAATCTTAGTGATGAAGAAACGTCGTGAGGATGCCGAGTTTAGAATATATAGTAACTATTGGAATGTGGATTGTGTGCCCGGCCCCTTGCTCGGTGTACCACCGTCGGTCGCCTTCCGCCCCACCAGAGTTGAATGAAAGTTACAGATCTGCAAGCTTACCTGCTGTCGGCGCCACTGGCGGAGGCAATTCGCACTCGGCTTGCCATCGGAGAATGGATCTGCCACAAGTTCGACTACCTCGTGGTGCGCATCCATACGGATCAGGGAATCAGCGGCTATGCTGCCGGCCCGCCGTCAGCGAACCTGGCTCAGCTGATCAATCGAAACCTCAAGTCAGCTGTTGTCAACATTGATCCAGTCAAGATCGAATCGCTGAGGAAGAAGATCTTTGGACGCCGGCCGCAGTTCCCCGGACTCAACCAGGCATTCGGCCTGGTTGAGGCTGCGTTGATCGACCTGCAGGGGAAGATTGAAGGACGCCCAGCGTCGGAACTGTTGGGAAATGTCCAAACACCCGAGGTCCCCTTGTTGGCCCGATCACTAGTGTTCTTGGAGTCGGCACATTGTGTTGAGGAAGCGGCGTCAATGTCGGAACAGGGATTTGGCACCTATCGATTCCGGCTTGGATTGGGTTGGGTGGGTGATGCGGAGACTTTGGACCAGCTCCGCCAAGCGGTGCCAGAGGCCTGCCGACTTGTCGCGGATGCACAAGCCTGGTGGCAGATGGGGAGTGCTGCCTACCCGGAGGCAGAGCACGACGCCTGGGTGAGCCGCTTGGCGGAGCACGCGCCTCTGTGGTTGGCCGAACCGTTTCGTATCGACGATGTTCAAGGACGCCAGCGGATCGTTGCAGCTAAAGCCGTTCCGATTGCATCTGGAGAAAATGAAAGAGACCCGGCAAGACTGCAGTCCCTTGGCGAAAGCGGTGTGGATATTTTGCAGATCAATGTCATGCAACTGGGTGGGTTGCTTTTCAGCCGAGTGGTTTTGGAGTCGCTCGCTGCCCAGGGCAAGCAGTTCGTGCTGACAGGCGCAACCACCCCTCTTGAAGTGGTTGCCTTGGCTCACCTGGCCACAGGTTTCAGTGAAGAGAGTTGCCTGGGTGTAGAGTGGCCCTTTTTCGCGACAGCGGCCAAAGCTTCGCTGCTTGCGGAGGAGCTTCTGAAGCAACCCCTTCCGATAGAGAACGGATCTCTGAAGCCTTCCGCCAGCCCCGGATTTGGGGTCGAGGTCAACGAGGGGGTGCTGCATCGTTTTCCCTGGAAGTCGGGCGCTGCCAGCGGTGTTGCGTGAGATTGAACGTCGGCAACAATGTGGCAGCAAAAGTGCCTTTTGCCTCACGAACCACACGGCGAAGAACGGTAAAGACCTTATTTAAATGGCGTTTCAAGGAGAAACTACATGGAAAAAATTGCAAAGTGCCTGGCTATTTCTGCATTCAGCAGCCTGCTTCTTGTGCCTCTTGCAATGGCAGCCCCGCAGGCTCAGGCCGAGAAAAAACCGGAGCTGGTACAGGCCGTGAAGGCCATTACGGGCACCCGGGAGAGTCTGGCCATCACCTACCCTGAAGGGGTTACGATCACTGTAAAGTTTCAAGGTACCCAGCGGCTGCCGTTTTCCACCGGGGAAGCCAAAGTTGAACGGAAGCGCGGAACAACGGAGATCGAGGTGGAGTTGGATGAGGTGAAGCCCGCTTCATTGTTTGGCGGTGACTACAATACCTATGTGCTCTGGACTGTCTCGCCTGAAGGACACACCATCAATGCGGGCGAGTTCATTGTAAGAGGCAACCGTTCGAAGCTCAATGTGACGACGACGCTGGAAACCTTCGGCATGTTCATCACAGCCGAGCCACATTATCTGGTGCCTTACCCCAGCCGTTTTGTGGTGATGGAGAACACTCGCCCCACCCACCGGCTGGGTGGAGTCGTCAGCACTTCGCAGATCAAGTATCGTGAAGCCGAAGGGGTTTATAACTTTGAGAAGGAAACTCTGGCCAAGTCTGCTGAAGCCAAGACAGAAATCAGAACGGATATTGCACAGGCACGCACGGCGGTACAACTGGCCGAGCGGGCGGGCGCGGCCAAGTTTGCCACCGAGGAGTTGAACCGGGCCAAGGAGCAGCTCCTGAAAGCCGAGCAAGGGCAAGCTGTGGGTACCGGTGTGTCGACGCAGATGATTCAGGGCAAGGAAATTGTCCGCTTAGCTTTCGAGGCCCAAAAACTGGCAGAAGAGCGGACATTCCAGGCGGCGCTGGATGCGGAGCGCAAGGCCAATGCGGACGAAGCTGCTCGATTGGAAAAGAATATTCAAGATGCCCAGACCGAAGCGGAGAAAGCCCGGCTGCTGGCCGAGCAGCGTCGGCTGCAATTCGAGATGGAGGAACGGGCGCGCCGTGCCAGCGAAGAGGCCAAAGCCCAGGCGGAACGTGACGCACAGGCTGCGGTGATGGCAAGACGCCAGGCGGAGGAGGCGGCGGCCAAATCTGCGGCCGATGCCGAAGGTGCCCGGATCGCCAAGGCGCAGGCGGACGCCGCAGCATTGGCAGCCCAGCAGCAAGCAGAGGCAGCCAAGCGGCAGGCCGAGGAAGCATCCAACAAAATGCAGGCTGCCTTAAGCAAGGTAGTTGAAACCCGGCGTACCGCTCGTGGGCTGATCTTGAATCTTCCTGATATTCTTTTTGAGTTTGGAAAAGCGAATCTAAAACCGGAGACGCGGGAAGTGTTGGCAAAGGTTTCTGGCATCTTGATGGTGGCTTCAGGCTACCATCTGAGCATCGAGGGGCATACCGACAGCATCGGTTCGGATGAATTCAATCTCAAACTTTCTGAAGCCCGGGCCCAAAGCGTCCTCGATTATCTCTTTCAATCCGGTGTTTCTGGAGACATTATGGCTAAGAAAGGATTCGGAAAATCGCAGCCGCGTTCGTCGAACGATTCCGCCAAAGGTCGCCAGGAAAACCGGCGAGTCGAAATCGTCATCGAAGACAAGGAAGGCGACATGAAGCTGTAAGTAAGGAGATCGAAGGGGCGCAGGTGAGGAAGTCTTGTTCTGCCGGATCTGCGTCCCAATGCTCCAACCCGCATGGCAATGTGGATTCAGTTGTTTCGTGAATCACCCCTCTCACATTCGAAATCCTAAAACTGAAATATCTAAGGGACGCTCCACATGAAACCAATGACGAAGTTGGCTCTCCCGCTTGGGGTTTCTGCCGCGCTGGTTTTTCTGGCCAGCCTTGTCGTTTCGTTCGGCCAGTCAGACGCGACAATTTCCGGCGTCGTGATCGACCAGGATGGAAAGCCGATTGTCGGAGCCTTGGTCGGAGTGCTGGATCAACTGGCAACCGGCATGAAGGATGCCAAGACGGACGCAGCGGGGATGTTTCGCATCGACGGCCTCTTGCGTGGTTCAGCGTATCGAGTGGTGGTTACCAAGTACGGCTTTAGTCAAGCGACGCTGGCCGACATCCAGCCATCGACGCAAGAACTTCGGGTGCAGCTAAAGCGCGACGAGACAGTGCTCAGCCGCCCGGCGCGAGCGCCTGCAGCCGTTTCTGAGCCGGAGGCGAAGCCTCCGGATGGCGAGGAGGTGCCATTTACGCTCTCGGTGGCGGTCGAGGAAATCCTGCTCAATGTTTCAGTGGAGGACGTCTCGGGGCGTCAGGTGACCGATCTGGCCAAGGAAGATTTTCAGGTCCTCCAGGATGGCGTCCCTCAGGAGATCAAGTATTTCGGGCATGAGAACGTTCCCATCAGTGTGGTGTTGTTGATCGATACCAGCGGCAGCATGGAAGGGTCTCCCTTGGTCGAAGCGAAAGTTGCCGCCCTCGCGTTCTTGAACGAGAGCCGCGCGCACGATGCTGTGAGCTTGGTGGCTTTCAACGACAAGGTGGAAGTGGTTCGTCCGTTTACCACGGAAATGCTCAAAGTGCGCACTGGCGTGCATTCACTGGCGTCGCGCGGCGGAACGGCGTTATACGATGCGCTCTCAAAATCGGTGGACCTGATGCAATCCGCACCTCACCCGCGCCACGTCATCGTTTTGCTGAGCGACGGCAAGGATGAGGACAGCGTTGCCAAGTTTGTTGCCATCGACCAGAAAATTCAGGCCAGTGATGTGGTGCTCTTTTCAATCGGCGAGTATGCCGAACTGGATCGAAAGCTTTTCATGAGCGGCAAGAAGCACTACAAGCTGCCCGAGCTCGACGTGAATCTGAATCCCATCTGGGTGTTGCGCTATTTTGCGGACCTTTCAGGGGGACGGGCTTACTTCCCCAAACTTGGCGAACCCTTAGAGCCGTTCTTTTCAAGGATCGCGCGCGAGTTGCACCAGCAGTACGTCGTGACCTACCAACCCACAGCCACAACAGGCAAGGACCGCTTTCATACAATTGATGTACGTGCCAAGAGTTCGCGCTATCCCTCCCTTAGGGTGCGCACCCGCAAGGGATATCTGGATCGCAACCCTTAAACATTATTGGTGTGATCACGGGGTTGTCCGACCACGCGAAACCTTCACGCCCTGTCCGCTTCACAAGTATCCACTCCTTGTGAAACTTTGATTTCCCCCGGTTCGGTAGGACTTCTGAGGACCAAAATGAGCAAATCGACCCTAACGACCTGTCTCGCTGTCGTCGCGATCACCTTCGGCCTTTTGGTCGGTCGAGCGGTCTCTCAAGATCAGTCGCCATTTCCCTGTGCAGAGAAAGACGTTCCTCATTACACAGCTTATCGATTGAAAGATCCGGTGCGGGTCGACGGTGTTCTCAATGAGAGCAGCTGGGGATTTGCGCCACGTTCGTCTCGCTTCGTTGACCTCATCAGTGGTCAGCCGACACTGCACGATACGAGGGCAGCCTTGCTGTGGGACGACCGCTGGCTCTTCGTGGGCTACTGGGTGGAAGAGCCTAACGTGGCAGCAACGCTCACCGAGCGGGACTCTCCAATCTATAAGAACAACGATGTCGAGTTATTTATCGCGGGCAAGGACAGCTATTACGAGTTCGAGATCAATGCCTTCAATACGATTTACGAGGTGTTCTTCATTTGGGAAAAGGCGTACGACAAAGGTGGCTTCGCGAGCGTTCCGGAGTTTTCCCGCAGCAATTCAAAAGTCAGGCCGTTCAACGGGGTTGGGTTCAAAACCCATCCCCGCGGTCACCGCGTGGGATCGTGGGCTTGGGACTTTCCGGGACTGCAGACTGCGGTGCATGTGGATGGGACACTAAACAAATCGGGAGACAAGGACAAAGGCTGGACAGTTGAATTAGCACTCCCCTGGGGTGGGATGGAATGGCTGGCCAAGGCCGATGGCCGTTCACTGCCACCGAAGAATGGTGACGTCTGGCGCATGGATTTCTCGCGGTTCAATCAATACAAGGCTCCCGCACCTGCCAAAGACTCGGGCGGCTGGGCGTGGAGCCGTCACGGCATCTGGGATTCCCATGTCCCTGAATGCTTCACCTACATTCACTTCTCCACTCAAGAGGTCAGCACGGTCAGCCGAACAGCAAACCGTGGCGCACTTACGTCACAAGAATAGACTGCCCCATTCCTCCAGGAGACAAGAATCATGACGACACTTCAGTTCCTCGGAGCGGCTGGTTGCGTGACCGGATCGCGCTTTATTCTGGAATCCGGCAATGACCGTGTGCTGGTGGATTGTGGATTGTTCCAAGGGAGCAAGGATCTGCGCTTGCGTAACTGGGCGCCGTTCCCCGTACCGCCGTCGAGTTTGAAGCACGTCGTCCTGACGCATGCCCATCTGGAGCACTCGGGCTATCTTCCAAAGCTGGTCAAAGAAGGATTCCGAGGCACCACCTTTGCTACTCCGGCCACGGTGGATCTCTGCGGTGTCCTTTTGCCAGATTCGGGCCACATTCAAGAGTCTGACGCCCGTTTTGCAAACAAGAAAGGATTTTCGAAGCACAAGCCTGCCTTGCCGCTGTACACCGAGGTTGAGGCGATTGAGTCGCTCCAGTTTCTGAAACCGGTGCCCTACGGACGAACTGAGAGGATTACTCCGGGACTCTCGTTCTCCTTTCAGCCAGCCGGCCACATTTTCGGTTCTGGTTTCATAAGCATGAAGGTCAGCGATAGCAGCGCGCCATTGGACATTCTCTTTTCGGGTGACCTGGGGCGCTATGGTCAGCCCATAACTCATGACCCCACTCCGGTCGCATCAGCCGACTACCTGCTCGTGGAATCCACGTACGGAGATCGTTTGCATGGCTCCACGGATGTGAGGGATGAACTCGCCCGGATCGTTCGTGCCACCGCCGAGCGTGGCGGCGTGGTGTTGATTCCTTCGTTTGCAGTGGGTCGGACTCAAGAATTGCTGTACATCCTCCGCGAGCTTGAAGACGCAGGCCGCATTCCCACCTTGCCGGTGTATGTGGATAGTCCAATGGCCATTGATGCCACGCGCATTCTGATGAAGTATCCAGAGGAGCACGATCTTGACATGAGCCGTGAACAGAAGGCCGGAGCGGATCCGCTCAATTGTCGGGAAGTGAACTTCGTGCGCACTGCTGAGTTGTCGAAGACTCTCAATGGTATGCGATATCCGATGATCGTGATCGCTTCCAGCGGAATGGCGACTGGCGGACGCATTTTGCATCACCTCGCACATCGCTTGCCCGATGGTCGTAACACGGTTCTGTTTGTGGGCTATCAAGCCGAAGGCACTCGGGGACGCTCATTGCTCGAAGGCGCAAAGGAGTTGAAGATTCACGGACAGATGGTGGATGTACGCGCAGAAATCAAAATGCTGGGACAGTTCTCTGCGCACGCGGATTATTCTGAAATCCTCCGCTGGCTGCGGAATTTTAGGCGGGCCCCTAAGGGTGTCTTCATCGTGCATGGCGAGCCGGAACCGCGAAGAGTGCTGAAGGAAAAAATCGTTCGCGAGTTGGGATGGAGTGTGACTCTGCCGGAACATCTCGAGAGATTTGATCTGAAGTAGCAATTCCGATCGATGCATTCGTGTCGAAAAGGATTGCCAGCGGTTCCAAATTCTTTCTATAATCGCCGCTCATTTTATTAAGCATGAATTTTTCGACAGACAGTTGGGTGAATCGTCATGAAAGTCACAATCGTTACCGTTTATTCGAATGCCACCGTGGTTGATGATGTCGAGGAATTGATTTTTGAGGTGTCTGAGGCGGAGCCGGAAGTCTATACGGAACTCAGCATCCAGCGCTTCAACGGCGGGCTCAGTGCGGAATGGTTCCATCCGGAATTGGGAGAAGCGAATCTTGACTACCGGGAGAAGCTCTACCAGAAGATCCACGCCATCCTGCCCTCACCTCATCTGGCGATCGTCGAGGATGAAGAGAGTCAGGAGATCATGACAATCGGTGACCTGAGTTATTTCAAGCAGGTGATCCAGCAAGCCAAGTCTCTGGAGGAATTGGAAGAGGTGCAGGAACGCATCGACCAGACGGAAATTGGAAATCCCCTTCTAAAGCAGATCCTCAGCAGATCCTACCAGTCGCGCCTGAACGCGCTAAACGCATTGAACGCCAACGCCTGAAATCAACCTGCGGGATACGTGTTACGTCTCTCCCCCTTGCAGCGCATTAGGGGGAGATGAAGAAGGGTTATGAACTCCCAGGCACGAACCACTAGGTTTGCCACTACAGTTTAACTTCGAGAACCAGAAATCAAAGTACCGCCGATTGAGGCTGCGACCTTGCGAGCTGTCTGACGATGTAAGCCACAAAGATCAGGTAGCCGGCACCAGCCAGGATCGCAGGATAGATCAAGCGGGGAAAGGCTGTGAAGATCTCCTGCGAGAAGTAGGATTGAACAAAACAAAGCGGGGCCATCCCTCCGAATGTTCCTGTCATCACCTTCCAGATAGGAATCCGAGTCAGGCCTGCCGCATATGAAACCAGATCCGAAGAGGTGAAAGGGTTGAGGCGCAGCAGAAAAACGATCCAGAGGCCGCGTGCCTCGATCACCGCCAGATATTTTTGGAGTGCGGGGCGTTCGAGATATCGTTCAATTCTTTGTCTGCCAATGGCCCGCGTGATGTGGCAGGCGATACCCGCGCCCAGTACATTTCCGGCCAGAGACATCGAGCCTCCGACCAGCCAGCCAAAGATCAACCCTCCGGGCAAGTAGAGGAGGGTTCCAGGGATGGGGGCTAGAATCACTTCAACAACAACCACCAACAGGTACACGGCGGGCGCGACTGGACCCCAGCCGTGGAAATAGTCCTGGATTTGTGCGAGCCGTGTTGGCGATTCGATCTTAGGGTCGAGCAACACCTTCATGATGCTGCCCGTTCGATACGACCAAGCAACGCCGCAAATGATGGAGAGAAATAGTAAGCCCAAGAGGATCCGCTTCATGGCGGTGTAGTCTACCTGCGGAGCGGCTTACATGGAAGGAGAACCGAGGGGTGAGAGGGCGAGGCTCGGTTTGCTGGATCCATATGCCATTCGGCCCCGGCTATGGACTCGCCCCCTCGCTATTGCAGCGACAAGGTCGGCGTCTTGCTTAGTTCGACGCCTACTGGACTGGCTGGAGTTTTTTCTTGGCCAAAATCTGAAGGCGCGCGTCGATATCACTTGCGGTCAGCTCGCGCATCAGGTGTTTCACGCGGGGGTCTTTCCCTCCCGCCTTTTCAATCGTTACCGCCCCATCTGGTCCTAGTTCAAGCAATGCGCTTGTGTGTGCGCCCAAATAGGTGCCTCGAACTGCGACCAACCAATCACCTTCACCTGGCCACTGCCGTTTGATTCCATAGACTCCTTTGGAAGAAGCTGGATGAAGCTTCAGCTCGATGGTTTCGCGGCGACCTTTGACAAGTCCTTCTGCCTTTGCCGAAATTAGAGCCTCTTCCGGTTGATGACAACCGTACGGCTTAACCATGAGGACAACATCTGTGGAGTTCTGGAAATCATTGGTGCCGGGTCTTTCGAGCGAGAGATAGAACCCGCCCGCCAATGTGGAGATAGCAGTCGCCAGAACACAAAGTGCCGGCACGATGGAAGTCCGTTTGATTTGAGTTGCAAGACGCATGGCTGAGGCCTCCTTGACTAGTAGAGATGATCGTTAGACGTGACGTCCGGTGGACTTCTTCCAAATATTACTTGGTTGAGGAAATGTGTCTTCCACAGTCGCATAGACCGATCTCTTTAATCGTCCTCGTCGTCTGACTCTTACTCGTCCTCGACGAATAGCGAGAACGGTCAGCGAGAAGATCATAGTTCTGCTCGGCAACGCTGATGCATGAGGGATGGGTTGCGTAGCAACCAACTGGGTTTCCGGCTTTCGCCGGAATGACGGTCTGCTTGCGATTTCCGCTGTCAGAACTCTTGGACAGCACAGGAATGACTCACTGCGGGCCCTGAGGAACTGGCCCCTTCCAGATACGCCACCAGGAGGCATCGTCGAGACCAAGCGCGTTCCACCAGAGATCCAGCATGTCGCGCTCCAGCCGAAGGATTCCGTCACGGGTTACTCCATCCGGGGCCGGAACCAGACTTGCCAGACGATCATAGACATTCAAGCGTGTTTCGCCCACAGTCCGTGCCAGCAGATGCCAAAGCGTGAAAGCATCTTCCTTACGGGCATGAGACAAAACGATCGCTAGTTCCGAGTCTCCGCCATTCTCAAAATCAAATCGTCTCAGCGAACTAATCAGCTCCGCCGAAGCATCTTCATAGTGTGGGGTGCCTGGACCAATGGAAGGCCGTGTTTCACAGGTTGCATCTGCCGGCACGAATGATTCGCGTCCATTCAATTCGAACGCCACCCATCCAAACGTGACATTCAAGCGACCAATTCCATCAGGACCTACCTTGAGTGTGTACATACAACCTAGATCGGTAGCAACCGCGGAAGGGGTGTCCACCACGAAGTAGCGAGGTGGCGCTGAGATTATGACGTGCAGCGTCCCTCGTGCCAGTCGCAGCCGGTGCTCGGTTTCCTGGGCACGAACGAGGCGCACACGCGTGTTCGGATCCACCTCCACTTCGCCGATGTTTCCCACGCTAATGAGGGCTCGCGAACTGCGATCTGTCTCAAGCCAATCGCCGACGGCAATTCTTCCCGTTTCACGAATAGCGCTCCATCCCACCTTGGGCTTGCCTTCGAGCCGTGCCACTTCCCAAGACGGTCGGTTCAGCCGCCAGTAGTACCATCCTGTGCTGGCCAGGGTGACCAGCAGCAAGCTTGCCATCGCGAATGCCCATCGCGGCACGGCCTGGCGTACCGGGCCTAGGGGCGCACTCTTGAGCGCACTCGGTGAATCGTCCAGCGCCCGAACCACATCACCCCACAACGAATCAGGAACCCGTTGCAAGGTCATTCGACCTGCGAGATCGACTGCCAGTCGGATGTCCTCGTACTCCCGCCGACATGACTCACAGCTCTCCAGATGCTGCTGCACTCGGCTGGATTCCGCTGGAGTCAGCTCGTGATGACAGTAGGCTGTCAGTTGTCGGACAACGTGCCGTTCAAACATCCTTCAATCTCCCGCGGTGCACGCATTGCGAAAATGCGCCAGCTTGCGCGCCAGCAATTTGTGTCCTCGATTGAGCCGTGATGCCACGGTTCCAATTGAGCAACCCAGCACGCTGGCGATTTCCTGGTAAGAGAGGTCGTCAAAATACTTCAGAAGAACGGCGATCCTTAGTTTCGGTTTCAACCCCGCCACCGCCGTCTTTACTTCGTCAGCCATCTGTCTTTGCAGTTGTGCGGTTTCGAGGGATTTTCGAACCACCATGTGCCCAACCTCAACGGAATCTTCCAAGGAAAACCATCGGCGTTGTTTGCGGCGTTCGTCGAGGCAGGCATTGGCAACGACGCGATACAGCCAGGTTGAGAACTCGGCGTCTCCGCGAAACTGCCCGAGGCGGGTGATGAGCTTGACGAAGACCTCTTGGGTCAGGTCTTTGGCCGCCGCCACGTCTCCATTGAAATAGCAGAGGGCCAGGGAATACACCTTGTCCTTGTAGGCCTCGTAAAGCACGCGCAAGGCTTCGCGATCTCCCTGGCGGCACGACTCAATGACGCCAGCATCCACCTTATGCATCGTCATGATCACACGGACTCAGCCCTGCCTCATCCAGCTAAAGTCATTCCTTTAGACGCGCCTAGCTGCCAATTGCTTCCGTTTCTTCAGAAGAACAAGACCTCAATTCTTCCATAACTCCGCCCACGCCCGAATGGTACACTCGGCTGGCCTGATGTATGCCCACCACAGCGAGCCTGATTGGTCTGAACTCTCTGCATGAGAAAACTCCGACAACTGTTCGATGTCCGAGCCGGAGAATTGAAACCTGCTTTGCACATGTTTGGTTTCTTCTTCTGTATTATCGCCGTCTTTCAGATTCTCAAGCCGTTGAAAAAGGGGCTGTTTGTATCTCACTTCGGCGCCGAGCAGGAACTGATCGCCAAGGGGATTAACATTGACGTGGCCTTTTCGGCCATGATCGGCTTTACCTACCTTTACAACTGGCTCGGCGGGCGGCGCCTAGTGCGCTTTCTGTGCGGGTTCTTTTCTATGGCGCTGCTCATCTTCTTTGGCGTGGTCACAGACGCTCCGCCTGGATTTGTGAACTATGCGTTTTATCTCTTTGGCGATCTTTGGAGCACGGTTTGGGTGGCCACGTTCTGGGCTTTGCTGAACGAAATCTCTACGAGTGAACAGTCCGCGCGGCTTTACGGATTGATCGGAACTGGAGGACTGCTAGGGGGAATTGCTGGATCTGCTTTGGTCAGTGGAACGGTGAAAACCTACAGTTCACCTCCGCTGATTCTGCTCTGTCTTGGCTTGACTGCGGCAATCTACTTCTTTTTCTGGCGTATTGACTTGCTCGCACGGGACAGGGAAGGTGCGATGGCCTATCGCGAGGACCCCGTGCGGCTGGAAAAGGTGACATGGTTCTCGGCGTTGGATGGAGCCAAGATGGTCGTCAGATCCCGCTATCTTGTTGCGATTGTCGCCATCCTGGCTTTGTACGAGTTCTGCTCACAGATCCTCGATTTCCAGTTTTCCTCCGTGCTTGCTAAGGCCATCGTCGGTGGGAGAGACGTGCAGGCCTATCTGGGGCAGCTCTATTTGGTGACTAATATCCTTGCGCTACTCTCTCAGATCGTTCTCACCACGCTGCTGCTGCGGCGATCGGGCCCCGGGGCAGGACTCGTTGTGTTGCCGGCTGCCATGTGTTTCGCAAGCGGTGGATTCTGGCTGGAACCAACATTAGTGATGGGCAGTCTATTGATTGTTGCCGACAACGGATTGAACTACTCAATCAATCAGACCTCACGCGAAATGCTGTTTGTTCCAACGTCCAGCGACGCGCAGTACAAGGCCCGTGCGTTTACCAACATGTTCATTCAGCGGCTGGCCAAAGGTGCTGCGATGGTGGTCTCAGCGGCGTTCATCTTGATTGGTGTGCGCTGGCTTAGCTCCATCACTCTCGGGATTACGGTTGCTTGGATCTGGCTGGCGATTCTGGCGGGCAGGGGATTCCGAAAGCTGGCCGGATCGAAGCCAGCTGCCAGTTCGGAATTGGTTACAGAGGGCTGATTCGATCAGGGGTTCCTACGCATAGCTAGCAGCATTAGCTCTGCGGCGGCACCAGCTTCAGCGTAAAACTGGCTGTTTCTTCCTGCTTAATGTGGACGAACTGAATGCCTTTGTCTGGATAGCTCCATAACGTCGTTGTCCGGTCCGGTTTGGTTTCGACGGGATTGTCTCCGAAACTCTGCTTCAACACTTCCAGCTTGCCGTGAGCCAGCAAATCGGACGTCGCCCCCTTTGCTTGCTTGTAATAGTTGGTGTTGACGTAGAGGCTGGTGACTTTACCGGTCATTTTCTCAACCTCGACGTATACCCCGTGATTGCGATACGCGGTGCGATAGTGACGCTGTAGAACCTCTGTCTTTTCGGGTTTGCCGAGCAGCTTGTCAACATCTCGCGTGCGATCCCCAAGCTTCACGCCTTCAACCGAGATGTTCCGGCTCGTAATGCCGGGAATCTTGGTGATATCTTCTTTGCTGAGATCGTAGAATGTCGCCGGTGCAGCCGGAGTCTCGGAAGCCTTGGAAGCAGCCGATTGGTCGGCCGGGACCTGGGTTTTTGGGGCTTCAGCGCAACTGATACAACAGGCAAACACAAACACGACGGCGAACCGGTACAGGACGCCTGGGCGCATGAGAAACCTCCCACAGTCAAGATTCAGAGTGCGGGTATCCTAATCCAATCCGGTCCTGGAATTCAGCACAAATATGGCGTTGTCAAAATACAAGAATCTGGGTGATCTGCTTTCGGTCGGAGTCATGTTTCCCGCTTGCATAGGTATTGGCTACGGCATTGGCTACGTGCTCGATCAATGGACCGGAAGAAAATCGACCTTCAAGATCATCTTTCTCTTGTTTGGCATCGCCGCAGCGTTCATCAATCTGTTCAAAGTAGTGCGAAACCTGGAGCGGGAGGGAGATGGTTCTCAATAGTCAGAACCTTAGTCAGGAACTCCTGAACGATCCCTACTACGCCACGGTCGAGAGCCGGCTGACGCGGATCGGTGTCACTCTGGCAGGGTTCACCCTGCTTGTAGGAGCCCTGTTTGTCTCCTGGAAGTTTGTGGTGAGTTTCCTTGTGGGCGCCGTGATTTCCTACCTCAATTTCCGCTGGATGAAGCAAGGCGTGGACCGCTTGATCGGCAGTTTCGGAAGTGAGGTTAGCCCAGCCCGACTGCCTTCGGGAAGGGGCGTTATCTTCAAGTATTTCCTAAGGTACGCCTTGATCGGAGGTACCCTCTATGCTATATTCCGCTATCAATTTTTCGAAGCCAGAGGCGCCATTCTTGGCCTCCTGCTCTTCGTTGCCGCTGTCCTTTTCGAATGCCTTCATCTCGTCATTAAAACGTTGCTAGAGGAGTGGTATGGAAGAACATAGTTTCTTGATTGCCGAACAGGTAAACAAGATCCTCGGACCCCTTGTTGACCCGTTCAAGCACGCGTTCTGTTCGGCAGTCTATGGTTGGTTTGGCAAGACCTATGTTCCTGCCGAAAAGATCATTCCCGATCACGTTGTGTTTGCCGTGATCATTTTCCTCTTTTGCTGCATTTTCTTTCCAATGGTGCGCCGCTCTTTTTCCATGGAGAGGCCTGGGAAAGTCCAGCACATTCTGGAAGTCGTGGTGGAGTTTCTAAACAGCCAGCTTGAGGAAATCATTGGTCATGGGGGCAGGAAGTATCTACCCATGATCGCGACAGTGGGCCTGTTCATTTTTATGATGAACATCGTTGGCCTCGTGCCCGGCTTTTTGCCCCCGACAAGCAACGTCAACGTGACGGCGGGATGCGCATTGGTTGTGTTTTTTTACTACAACTACTTGGGGATCAAGAAACAGGGACTGGTGGGTTATCTGAAACACTTCTGCGGCCCCGTAGCTTGGATGGCCCCACTGATGATTCCTATAGAAATCATTAGCCATTTGGCGAGACCGTTTTCGCTGACCGTTCGTCTATTTGCCAACATCTATGGCGAAGAGCTGATCATTGCAGTGTTTTTCAGTCTGCTGCCTCTGGTCCTACCGCTGCCCATCATGGGCCTGGCGATCTTTACAAGCTTTCTGCAAGCCTTCATCTTCATGGTGTTGACCATGATCTACGTGGCAGGCGCCGTGGCTGAAGAGCACTAGAATCAGTGGCGAGTGGAGAGTGGCGAGCAATTGAACTTCTTTTTACTCGCCACTAACCACTCGCCACCAGTTTTTGCTTCACGCGTGAGACCAGGATGCACGAGGGGTTCCTGGTAACCACCTCCGTGAGGCATTTATAACAACCTGCAATTGCAGGTTGATTTCAACCAAAGGAGAAAACCATGAAACGGTTTCCGAGTATGGCCCTACTTACAATGGTGGCGCTGTTGGTCGCCTCGCCATTGTTTGCGCAGGCAGAAGCTGCAGCTCACGGAGGCGGCACAAACTGGAATGTCATTTCAGCTTGCTTCGGAATGGCGATCGCGTCTTCCTTGTGCGCTTTGGCACAAGGCAAGGCGATTTCGGCAGCTTGCGAAGGCCTTGCGCGCAATCCAGGCGCAGCACCGGCTATTCGATTTGCGTTGCTGCTGGGCTTGGTGCTGATCGAATCGCTGGCTCTCTATACGCTCTTGATCATCTTCCTCAAGACGGCCTAGCACTGAATCCCGAGAAGGGCTGCTTGATACCCGGTTGCGAAATGTTATCCTTCGCGCCGGGTATTTTTTTGCTTGGCGCACTGAGTTTCGTGGTGACAGGAGCTATGAAAGCTTGAGTTGCGAGAATCTGAATCCCCTGGGGAGGGGCAAGCGACGGCGGTCGCGTAGAGCCGGGAGGTGCTGGGGTGGGTCGCGTACGTCCCAAAACCCACCCCGGCTGCGCTGCAGCCACCCCTCCAACGGAGGGGATTTCTTAGGATTGCACCCGCAAGTGACTAGCACCATCCGGCAATTCATTCTGATAAGGTGCTGCTACCCGATGACTTTTCAACTTGATTCAGCGCACTGAATCCCATGCTTGATTCTCTTCGCACCGAACTCCAATTTGTAGCTACCGAGCGATTGGGCAAAGTCTCGGCCGTTTTACTTCGTCCGCCGGAAGCGCGCTGGTTGCTTGTGTTCGCCCACGGCGCCGGAGCAGGCATGCGTCATTCCTTCATGGAGGCGATTTCTGAGGAGCTGGCGAGCCAATCCATCGCAACCTTCCGCTACCAGTTTCCCTACCTGGAACAAGGTGGCGGGAGGCCCGATCCGCCGGCCGTGCTGGTGGCCACGGTGCGAGCCGCGGTGCAGGCTGCCACCGAAGCGGCGCCGTGGGCTGCCTGTAGTTGCCGGCGGCAAATCGTTGGGCGGACGGATGACTTCGACGGCAGCATCTCAGAGTCCGCTGCCCGGCGTTCAAGGCATTGTCTTCTTCGGGTTCCCGCTCCACCCACCTGGACAGCTTTCAACCGAGCGCTCACGGCACCTGCAGTCTGTCACTGTGCCGATGTTGTTCCTTCAGGGGACGCGAGACAAATTGGCCGAGCTGGAGCTATTACGTCCGGTCTGCAGCGACCTTGGGAGCCGCGCGAAGCTTCACATCGTCGAAGCCGCAGACCATTCCTTCGCTGTCCTGAAGCGTTCAGGGCGAGATTCCCAAGGTGTATTGCAGGAGCTTGGCAGGACCGTCGCGGACTGGGCCGATCGCCTGCGGGAGTGAAACGACAGGACCCTGAGCTGACACGTCGGCTATTCCTTCCCTCAAAGAAAGTCTTGTCGCTGACTGCAATTACTCGTTCACAGCGATCAATCTTGCACATCCTCGCAACTTTCTTAGGCCTATCATGATCTGTGTCCGCAACAGGACGCGCGCGGTTCTGCGCTACCAGGTTTCTGAGAACAATCAATGCGCAAATGGATTTTTGGAGGCTTGGCAGTGGTTCTTGTAGCTGTCGCCATTGCCTTCATCTGGGCGAGAGTTCGTCTGAAACCGATGCTTCGCGAACGTCTGATTACCGCGATTCGTGAGCACTATCGCCGTGAGGTCGAGGTCAAAGATATCGAGATCTCGGCGGTTACCGGCTTTGGAGCAACCATCCACGGACTCGTTCTTCACCAGAAAGATCGGTCGGATTTTCCCCCGATGGCCTTGGTCGACCGGTTGGAAGTATCGGCGACGTTGCGCGGAATACTCAGCGAACCGTTGCAAATTGAGTGGGTGATCTTGAGGGGCCTCAAGATCAACGTTCCCCGCAAGCGGTCCAACTCACCCGATTCACCTGAGTCGAACAAACCCCGGACTGAACGGCGCTACCCACCTCGCTTCATTATCAACGAAGTTCTGGCCGACGGCACATTTCTGCAGATTCTGCCGAAGACAGAAGACAAAGAGCCGCTCACTTTTGACATCACAAAGTTAAGACTGCATTCGGCGGGAACGGTTCAGCCGATGCAATTCCGGGCAACTCTTACCAACCCCAAACCCCCAGGCGATATTCAAAGCACTGGCGCATTCGGTCCCTGGGACAGCGACGAACCCGGACTCACGCCGGTTTCCGGTAGCTATACCTTTGCCAACGCAGACCTTTCGGACTTCAAAGGGCTGGCCGGCATTCTGTCTTCTGAAGGGAAATATCAAGGAATGCTGGAGCGCATCGAAGTGGATGGTTTTACCGACACGCCTGACTTCACGCTCAAGGTCAGTGGCCATCCCGTCCACTTGAAAACGCAGTTTCATGCCATTGTGGATGGCACCGATGGCGACACCTATCTACAGCCCGTCAATGCCCAGTTCCGGCGATCCTCAATTGTGGCGCGTGGCGGGGTGTATAGAAAGCCGGGGCAGAAAGGTAAAACGATTTCTCTGGATGTCACCGTCTCCGACGCGCGCGTCGAGGACATGATCTGGCTGGCCGTCAAGGCCAAGCAGCCGTTGATGGTGGGCGGGATCACCTTCAAGACTAAATTCGACCTGCCTCCCGGGGACAAGGACATCATCGAAAAGCTTCATCTGACTGGTAAATTCGGAGTCGAATCGGCGCGTTTCACCAGCCTGAAAATTCAAGACAAGGTCGAAGCGCTCAGCCAGAGAGCCAGGCCGGGGGAGGAACCCGAGGACGAAAGGAGTGTTTCTAACCTTCGCGGAGGCTTTGAGTTGCACGATAGCATCATTGACTTCACCAAACTGACTTTCGAAGTTCCGGGGGCAAGTGTTTTTCTTGATGGTTCCTATGGCCTTCAAAAGGAGACGCTCGACTTTGCCGGAGAGCTTCGCACGCAGGCGAAAGTCTCGCAGATGACAACTGGGGTCAAATCGATTTTCCTAAAAATTGCTGACCCACTCTTCAAGAAAAAGGGAGCAGGCGCCGTTATACCAATCAAGATTACTGGCACCCGCGAAGAACCGAAGTTTGGGCTGGACGTGGGGCGGGTCCTTTCGCGACGGAAGGATTGACCGCCTCATCGTTGATGTCTTTGACTAAGATGTATCCTTCCTGTGACCGCAACAGAATCCGAGCGCAATCCTCGGCGACGGACAACCGCTGCTCCTCTAGCAGCCTGTCGGACTTTCCGAGCAAGCAAGTAACCGGGAAGAAGAGGGAAACGTAGTTACAGCATGAGCGCACACTTCAAAGCGGTGGACCGAGAAACCCTTTACCTGTTTCCACCC